>OLYI01000863.1_pt1 | contig 9787 bp, 6 predicted proteins | sample 1644251 | NCBI WGS metagenome assembly OLYI01 (sample SAMEA103958140, study PRJEB25191) | human gut metagenome | biome: human-associated habitat [ENVO:00009003]; feature: intestine environment [ENVO:2100002]; material: feces | place: Germany | collected 2013/2015 | reverse complement strand
CCCGCAGCTCTATCACGATCTGTCATGGATGAACTGGAGCATACAGTCCTTCAGGCTCTGCATACCGTCTGTCAGCTTCATTTTGCGGCTGGTGCCCATGCCCAGCTCCCGCAGCCTCAGCGGCTCCACGGGAACGCACAGCACATCGTCCGTCCTGCCCCGGATCATCAGCTCCGTCATCATGGTTACGCCCAGCCCGTGTCCCACCATCCGGATGACCGTCTCGTCGTCCACCCGGGAAACGCTGGCGTTGAGCTTCACGCCCACGGAGTCCATGGCCGCGTTGACGTCAATGTCAAATCTGCCGTAGGGCATCAGGAAGTCCTGCCCGGAAAATTCCTCCAGCGGGAAGGTTGTGCGGCCGTTGAGGGGGTAGTCCTTGGGGAGGATCGCATACATTTTTTCATTGTACAGGGGCGTCCAGTCGCAGAAGCTGTAGTTCTGCCGGCTGGCAAAAATCACGTCGGTCTGGCCGCTTTCCAGCAGCTCGTAGGGCTCCAGCGCGTTATCCACCATCCGGAGATCCACGCTGACATCCGGGCAGACGCGCTTGTAGCGGTAGAGCAGCTCCGGCATCCAGTGCATGGCGATGCTGGCATAGGCCGCAATGCGGATGACCTCTTTTTTCTGCTCGGAAATGGCGTTGATCTGGTTTTCCAGGTTGGCATTGGCCTGCAAAAACTCCCGGATGGCGGGCATGAGCTGCCGCCCCTGAGGACTGAGCTGGATGCCGTTGTGGTCACGCTGCAACAGGGAAAAGCCCACCTCCCGTTCCAGGGCGTCCATCATGTGGGTCAGTCCCGACTGGGTGTAGCCCACCACCTCCGACGCTTTGGTGAAGCTGCCAAGGTCGATCGCCGTCATCAGAATTTCCAGTTTCTTGCTGTCCATACATCCCCGCTCCATTTCATATCTATTACATTTTCTAATACCCCTATTATAAACATGGACTTCTCAGAATGCAAGAGGGGTGATAAAATATCGGCAAACAGAAGGAGGCAGAAAAAATGAAAAAACATCTTACATTCAAGCAGAAAATCCTGGTGGCCGGAACGCTGTTCGGCATGTTCTTCGGCGCCGGCAACCTGATTTTCCCCGTTCACCTGGGTCAGCTGGCCGGACGGAACGTCCTTCCCGCCATGATCGGCTTTATCATCACGGCCGTCGGTATTCCGATCATGGGCGTAGCCGCCATCGGCAACACCCACTCCGACGGCTTGCAGCAGCTGTCCAACAAGGTCGGCAAGGGCTACGGCTACGTCTTCTCCTGCCTGCTCTACCTGACCATCGGCCCCGGCTTCGCCATTCCCAGATGCGCGACCACCTCTTTCACCGTAGGCGTCGCCCCCATGCTGGGTGCGGGCGCATCCGAGTCCATTGCCCTGCTGATTTTCTCCGTGATCTTCTTCGCCATCGTGCTGATTTTGTCCCTGCGCCCCGGCGAGATCACCGTCTGGATCGGTAAGGTCATCACCCCCATCTTTCTGGTCTTCCTCGCCATTCTGGTGGTGACGGCGCTGATCAATCCCTCCACCTCCGTTTCCGACGTGGAGCCTGCCGCCGGTTATCAGACCGGGGCGCTTTCTCTGGGCTTCATTGAGGGCTATAACACCATGGACGCCATTGCCGGTCTGGCCTTCGGCATCGTGGTCATCGACATCATCCGCTCCATGGGCGTTACCGACGATTCCGACGTAGCAAAGGATGTTCTGTCCTCCGGACTGCTCACCAGCATCCCCATGATCGTGATCTACGTTACCACCATTCTCATGGGCACCCAGTCCAGAGGTCTGTTTGAGACCTCCGAAAACGGCGGCATCGCCCTGGCGCAGATCTCCGGCCACTACCTGGGACGGGCGGGCAGTCTCGTTCTGGCAGTCACCATCACCTGCGCCTGCCTGAAAACCGCCATTGGTCTCGTCACCAGCTGCTCGGACGCTTTCTCCCGCATGTTCCCCAAGGGACTTTCCTACCGCGCCTGGGCGGTGATATTTACCGTACTTTCCTTCCTGATCTCCAATTTCGGTCTGTCCAAGATCATCAGCTATTCCCTGCCGCTGCTGCTGTTCCTGTACCCGCTGGCGATCACCCTGATTCTGCTGGCACTGTTCGGGAATCTGTTCCATCATGACCGGGCTGTCTACGTCAGCGTCACGGCCTTCACCTGCATCGCTGCCCTGTTTGATCTTGCCAAGGCGCTGCCCGCGAATCTGAAAACCGCCCTTCATCTGGACGGCGCGGTCGGCCTTGCCGAGAAGATCCTCCCCTTCTTCGACATCAGCCTTGGCTGGGTTCTCCCCGCCTTTGTGGGTCTCGTTCTGGGTCTCATCATTCACTTTGCGAAAAAGCAGAAAGCCGCCTGATAATTACATAAAAATGTGCCGGAGCTTCCGCTCCGGCACGTTTTGCGTTTTTGTCAATGTGCAAACTGGCTCTGATACAATTTGGCATAGAAGCCGTTCTTCGCAAGCAGCTCCTCATGCTTTCCCTGCTCCACGATGTGGCCGTCCCGCATGACGAGAATCCTATCCGCTTCCCGGATGGTGGACAGGCGGTGGGCGACGATAAAGCTGGTGCGCCCGCGCATCATGGTGTCGAACGCCTTCTGAATCTTGACCTCCGTCCGGGTGTCGATGGAGGAGGTAGCCTCGTCCAGGATCAGCATGGGCGGCAGGCAGAGCATCACGCGGGCGATGCACAGCAGCTGCTTCTGTCCCTGGGAAAGGCTGCCGCCGGACTCGCCGATAACCGTGTCGTAGCCCTGGGGCAGACGCATGATGAAGCTGTGGGCGTGTGCCTGCTTCGCGGCGGCGATGATCTCTTCCTCGGTGGCTTCCGGCTTGCCCATGGCGATGTTCTCCCGGATCGTCCCTGCTTTCAGCCATGTGTCCTGAAGCACCATGCCCACGCTCCTACGCAGCTCGCCCCGGTTCATTTTCTGGGTATTGACCCCGTCGAGAAGGATTTCGCCCCCGTCCGGGTCGTAAAACCGCATGAGAAGGTTGATAAAGGTAGTCTTTCCGCAGCCCGTGGGGCCGACGATGGCCACCCGCTGGCCGGGCTTGACGGACAGGTTGAAGTCCCCGATCAGGGGCTTGTCCGGCGTGTAAGAGAAGCGAAGGTCCTTGATCTCCACTGCGCCCTCCACCTTTTCCGGACGTTCCGGATGCTCCGGCTCCGGCGTCCGCGCCGGGGCCTCGATCAGCTCGAACACCCGCCCCGCGCAGGCCAGCGCGTTCTGCAGCTCCGTCACCACGCCGGAAATCTCGTTAAAGGGCTTGGTGTACTGGTTGGCGTAGTTCAGGAAGCTGGTGAGGTTGCCCACGGTGATGCCGCCGGAAATGGCGATCAGCGCACCGCTCAGGCCCACGCCCGCATACACCACGGAGTTGACGAACCGGGTACTGGGATTCACCAGAGACGAGAAGAAAATCGCCCGCAGAGACGCCTTTTGCAGCCGTCCGTTGATCTCGTCGAACTGCTCCATGGACGCCTTCTCATGGCCGAAGGCCTGCACCACCTTGATATTGCCGATGGTCTCGTCGATCAGGCCGGTCTGCTCGCCCCGGGTAACGGACTGGAGCTTGAACATGGAATACGTCCGTGTCGCAATGAAATTCGCCACCAGCAGCGACAGCGGCGTAATGCAGACCACCACCAGCGCAATGCCCCAGTGAATGCGGACCATGAAAACAAGCGTTCCCAGAATGGTCATTACGCCGGTAAACAGCTGGGTAAAACCCATGAGCAGTCCGTCGGCGAAGGTGTCCACGTCAGCCGTCACCCGGCTGACCACATCGCCCTGAGGCTGTTTATCAAGATAGGAAAGGGGCAGCACCTGAATATGCCTGAAGGCTTCGTTCCGGATGTCCCGGGTAACGCCGTAGGTCATGTGGTTGTTGATCTGATTCATGAGCCACTGCGCCAGCGCCGCCACGGCGGCGCAAATCGCCACGTTGCGCAGATAGCCCCACATGGCGGTAAAATCCACCCGGCCGGCATCGATAATGCAGTCAATGGCATTTCCCACCAGAATGGGGATATATAAACTCATGACCACGTACAGCGTCGCCAGCAGCAGCGACGCGACCAGCCCCACCCAATAGCGCCGGATGCGGCGCAGTACCTTCCGCAGGATCGCCATCTGATTAGCCATTTTGCACCGCCTCCTTGGGGAACTGGGAATAGTAGATTTCCTGATAAACCGGGCAGGATTCCAGAAGCTCATCGTGGGTACCCTTGCCCGCCAGAACGCCGTCGTCCAGCACCAGAATTTCATCCGCATACCGCACGGACGCCGCTCTCTGGGAGACGATGAAGGTCGTCGGCGGATCATCCATTCTGCGGATGGCCATACGAAGACCCGCGTCGGTGGCATAGTCCAGCGCGGACGCGCTGTCGTCCAGAATCAGGATGCGGGGCTTCCGCACCAGAGCGCGGGCAATGGTGAGACGCTGGCGCTGACCGCCGGAGAAGTTGACGCCCCCCTGTTCCACGGGTGCGTCCAGTCCGTTTTCCTTGCCCTCGACCACTTCTTTCGCCTGTGCAACGATCAGCGCTTCCCACAGATCACTGTCTGTGGCGCTGGCGTTGCCCCAGAGCAGATTCTGCCGGATGGTGCCCTTGAACAGCACCGCTTTCTGGGGAACAACGCCAATGGCCTGCCGCAGGGACGTCAGGTCATACGCCGCCGTCTCCACGCCGTCCAGCAGCACCTTTCCTCCAGCCGCGTCATAGAGCCTCGGAATCAGATTCACCAGCGTCGTCTTGCCGGAACCGGTGCCGCCGATGATGCCGATGGTCTGCCCCGGCCGGGCGGTGAAGGTAATGTGCTCCAGAGAGGGATTTCCCGCGCCGTCATACCGGGCGGTCACGTCCTGAAATTCCACCTGTCCCTTCATATCCGCAGCCGTGCGGGTGCCGTTTTCCTGACCCGGCTCCAAATCCAGCACAGACGCCACCCGGTTCCCGCAGGCGACGGCCTTGGTGATGGTGATGATCAGGTTTGCCATCTTGATCAGCTCCACCAGAATCTGGGACATATAATTGTAGAGGGCAATGACCAGTCCCTGTGTCAGCACGCCGCTTTCCACCTTCAGCGCGCCCACATGCACCAGCAGCACCACTGCCAGATTGATGACTACATAGGTCACAGGGTTCATCAGGGCGGAAATCCGTCCTGCGGACAGCTGCTTGCGGGTCATGTCCTCCGTTTTTTCCTCAAAGGACGTAACCTCCGCGTCCTCCTTGCAGAAAGCCCGCAGCACCCGAACGCCCGTCAGATTCTGCCGGGACGCGGAGGTCACGCTGTCAAGGGACGCCTGCACCCGCCTGTACATGGGCATGGTGATCAGCATAATGCCGAAAACGATGATGCACAGCACCGGAATGACCCCGGCGAACACCAGCGCCGCCTGAAAATCGATGGTAAAAGCCATGACCATGGCGCCGAACACCACGAATGGCGAGCGCAGCAGCAGCCGCAGCGTCAGGTTCACGCCGTTCTGCACCTGATTGATGTCGGAGGTCATCCGGGTGATCATGGTGGATGCGCCCAACTTATCGACCTGACTGTAGCTTAAGTTCAGAATATGCTCCAACACCGTATGCCGCAGCCGTGTGGAAAAGCCCACCGCCGCCACAGCGGAAAAATACTGCGCTGTCACCGAACTGGCAAGCCCCACGATGCCCAGTCCGATCATGACGGCGCACATTTTCACAATGTAGCCCCGGTCGCCGCTGCCGATGCCCTGATCCACGATACTGGCCACAACCAGCGGCACCAGCAGCTCAAACGTGGCCTCCAGCAGCTTGAACAGCGGCCCAAGGACACATTCTTTTTCATAGCCCTTCAGATATTTGAGAAGTTTTTTCATACGCTCACCTCATAACGGCGTCATTATAACACCCTTCTTGCCGGAAAGCAATGTCGTGTCGCATAAAACGGGGCGATTTGTCAGCGCCGTTCCCCACCTACGCCGCGGAAATCGGTGGTTTGTCTGAAAAAGCAGTTGACATTTCCGCCAATTCCGGATATAATGAGTTGGCTAAAGAAATGCTAGTGTAGCACAGTCGGTAGTGCATCTCACTCGTAATGAGAAGGTCGCCTGTTCGAGTCAGGTCACTAGCTCCAGAAAACCGCCGCTTTCTCATAAAAGCGGCGGTTTTCTTGTGTAAAAAGTTACGCAGCTCTTTCGGCCATAGATTTTATCCCGTCATTTTTCCGTCAATAACAAATTCAACCCGTACAGCCGCAAAACTGTGTCCGAATTTTTTATGCTTTTTCTCTCAGCAGTCTGGGTTTTGGCATTGGGATATCATCAAGCATTTCCGACGGTCGGGCCTGCGCTTCTTTCACGAGAGAGACCTCCTCATTATCGTAGTTGTGTGGTCGGCAAACCACTTCTGCTATAATGGGGAGTTTTTTCCCTGTCTGCTTTACTCCTCGCTGGAAGCTATTCTTTTGCCCCCGGCATAGCTGGGGGTTAACTTTGGTCAACCAAGACGATAGCGCTGTCCGCATTATGCGGACAGCGCTATCATCATGTTTATTACCATCAGAACCGTCAGAACGATCACACCGGCACTGAAAAAGAAGCATTTCAGGCACCTGCGGTCGATCCACTCGCTCTGGATGTACGCCCGGACCCGGGCACGGTTGGCGATCAGAATTGCCACCGCCGCCGCGAAAAATCCGGTGAAAATTGTCAGCTCGAGCACCGACGCCGCCACTTCCGGAAGATTTGCCGTCAGACGGCTCAGAAGGTCTGCCAGCACCAGATTGTTGAAAATATGGAGCACCATGGACCAGCCGACGGAATACTCCACCGCCACATATCCTAGCACCAGTCCCACCAGAAACGCGTAGGGCGTTTGCAGCAGGTTCCCGTGGAACAGCCCGAACAGGAACGCGGAACCCAAGATGGCAAACCGCTTGCCGTAAGGCCGCAGCGACCGCAGGACGAAGCCCCGGAAGATCAGCTCCTCCGAAATGGGCGCCAGAAACGATGCGTACAGGAACATGCTGACGGTATCCGAGCTGCCGGAAACGGCGTCCAGCGTCCCGGTGGCAGACCGGCCGAAGCAGTTCATCACCAGCTCAAGAAGATTGATCCAGACAAAATTCACCATCTGCGTTCCGGCGCACAGGCACACCATGCACAGCAAAGTTCCCGGTTTCATGGGTTTTTCCCGTCTCAGCACTTCCCCGCCCCAGAATTCTCTGCCCTTCCATGCGTACAGGATCACCAGAGCGACGGCCACGGCGGCGATGTACCCCCATGCGTTTCCGGTCAGAGCGGACACGTCCGGGACATACTGATCGTTTCCCTCTATGAAAGCATTCAGGTATCCCGCGATCACATCCCGCAGCATCGCCACGGAAACCAGGATGTTCATCAGGACATAGTATCCCACCAGCGTCCAGCCAACGGGGCTGAAACGCTTACGGAGCCATTTGTTGATCTGTTTCTCGTTCATAGTTTTCCTCCATAATGATTGTCTCCGCCGTCATAATGCCGTCGATGGCCGCGGACATGATGCCCCCGGCGTAGCCCGCGCCCTCTCCCGTGGGGTACAGCCCCCGAAGGGAAGACTGCCGGGAGGAATCCCGGATAATCCGCACCGGGGAAGAACTGCGGGTCTCCGGCGCGGTCATCACCGCGTCCGGGTCTGCAAAGCCTTTCAGTTTCCCGTCCAGCCGGGGCAGCGCCAGGGCAATGGCGTCGGTGATCTTCCCGGGAAGCACGTCGTGCAGGTCGCACCAGGTCACCCCCGGACGGTAAGTCGGCGTTACCCGTCCCGGCCGGTCGCTGGGTCTTCCGGCAAGAAAATCCCCCACTTTCTGCGCCGGGGCGCGGTAGCTGCCGCTGACGCGGTAGGCGTTTTCCTCGATCTCCCGCTGCCAGCGCATTCCGCCGAGGCTGCCCTCGTAGGGAAAATCAGCGGGATTCACCGTCACCAGCAGTGCCGCGTTGGCGTTTTCTCCGTCCCGGTCGGCATAGCTCATGCCGTTGGTAACCACCCGGCCTTCCTCGCTGGCCGCCGCCACCACATATCCGCCCGGACACATGCAGAAGGTATACACCGTCTCCCCATCCAGATGCTCCACCAGCTTATAATCCGCCGGGGGCAGGGCGGGATTTTCGCCGCCGTACTGGGCGATGTCGATGTCCCGCTGCTTTTGCTCGATGCGCACGCCCATGGCGAAGGGCTTCGGCTCCATGGGAACGCCGGAAGCGTCCAGCATTTCAAAGGTGTCCCGGGCGCTGTGTCCGATGGCCAGCACCGCCCGGTCGCAGGGAATGACCGTCCCGTCGGCAATTTTCAGCCCGGTCAGGCGTCCGTTCTCCGTACACAGGCCGGTGACCTGCGTGTTGAACCGCACCTCGCCGCCCAGAGAGATGATGCGTTTGCGCAGATTCTGCACCACGGTCAGCAGCACGTCGGTGCCTACGTGGGGCTTGGCGTCATAGAGAATGTCCTCCCTTGCCCCCGCCGCCACAAACTGTTCCAGAATCCAGCCGATTCTGGGGTTGTTGACCCCGGTGTTCAGCTTGCCGTCGGAAAAGGCCCCGGCGCCGCCCTCTCCGAACTGAACGTTGCTGGTGAGGTCCAGCTCTCCGGTGGACCAGAAGCGCTCCACATCGGTAGTGCGGTCCTCCACGCGGCGGCCCCGCTCCAGCAGGATAGGCCGTGCGCCTGCTCGTGCCAGTACCAGCGCGGCAAACAGGCCCGCAGGCCCCGCGCCCACCACCACCGGCGGTACTTCCGGCGGGGTCACAGGCTCCGGGAGCTGATAGACGGGCCGGGGGGCTGCCTTGGAAACGTGCTTGTCCCGGCAGCGGCGGAGCACGGCAGCTTCGTCCGCCGCCTCGACCTCCACGGTGTAGACCATGCGGACGCCCTCACGGGCGTCAATGCTGCGGCGGAGAATGTGCAGCGCCAACAGGTCCTTTTCGGGGATCCGCAAAATGTGAAGAATGGCATTGCGCAGGGCGAAAGGACCGCCGCCGGGAGAGAGTTTCAGATTTTCGATGCGCAGCATGGCGGCACCTCCTGTTTTGATAGCTGTATTGTACCACAGGGACGGAAAAAGAAAAATGTATAAGGTTCACATTTGCTTAAAATTTTTTTCAGACAGTTTTAAGTTTTCGGTCCTATACTACAATCAAAGTTAAGGAAGTTCCCGGCGGAACGCAGATCAGCGCCCGCTTTTCAAGGAGGTTTGACTTATGTATAACGATGAACAGAATCTGTATCACTACACCTATCGCAAGGACGGCACAGAGCCGGGCCAGCGCTATGACGCCAAGCAGCCCACCGTGGACGAGCAGCTCAACAGCTACCGTCAGCAGCAGGAGCAGCAGACTCAGAACTCCCAGCCGGTGTATCAGTCCCAGCCTCAGGGCGGGCAGACGCCCCACAAGAACGGCAAGAACCGTCTGGGCCTGAAGATCGCCTCTCTGGCGCTGGTGTGCGCTCTGCTGGGCGGTCTGGTAGGCGGCGGCACCGCTTATCTGGTAAGCAACAGCTCTAACAGCGACACCACGGAGGTGAACGTCTCCAACCGCAAGCCTACGGAGATCCAGCTGAAAACCGTGGACGGCAAGAACCCCATGACGGACGCGGAGCTGTACGCCGCCAACGTCAACAGCGTGGTGTCCATCAACATCACAGCTACCTCTGACCCCAATTTCTTCGGCCAGACCACACAGACTGCCGGGGCTGGTTCCGGCTTCATCCTGACGCCGGACGGCTACATCGTGACCAACTACCATGTGGTAGG
>OLYI01000862.1_pt1 | contig 9807 bp, 8 predicted proteins | sample 1644251 | NCBI WGS metagenome assembly OLYI01 (sample SAMEA103958140, study PRJEB25191) | human gut metagenome | biome: human-associated habitat [ENVO:00009003]; feature: intestine environment [ENVO:2100002]; material: feces | place: Germany | collected 2013/2015 | reverse complement strand
GCGGTACGCGAGCTGGGTTCAGAACGTCGTGAGACAGTTCGGTCCCTATCCGGCGTGGGCGGAGGATATTTGAGAGGAGCTGTCCTTAGTACGAGAGGACCGGGATGGACGGACCACTGGTGTATCTGTTGTCGACCAACGGCATGGCAGAGTAGCCAAGTCTGGAAGGGATAAACGCTGAAGGCATCTAAGCGTGAAGCCCCCCTCAAGATGAGATATCCCTGCATATGCAGTAAGACCCCTTGAAGACTACGAGGTAGATAGGTCAGAGGTGGAAGTGCAGTAATGCATGTAGCTGACTGATACTAATAGGTCGAGGGCTTGACCAAGACGGCTTATAGAGGTTGTTGAAAATGTTAAGATATTTCGGAAAAGTTTTTAGTATGTGGTTTTGAAGGAACAATAGATGTATGGCCTGGTGGCTCAGCTGGTTAGAGCGCCGCCCTGTCACGGCGGAGGTCGTGGGTTCGAACCCCATCCGGGTCGTTATAATTTTGGGATCTTAGCTCAGCTGGGAGAGCATCTGCCTTACAAGCAGAGGGTCACAGGTTCGAGCCCTGTAGGTCCCATTTAACTGAATAGTTATTATGCCGGCGTGGCGGAATTGGCAGACGCCCGGGACTTAAAATCCCGTGGGATTAACTTCCCGTACCGGTTCGACTCCGGTCGCCGGCATTTGGAAACATCACTAAGGTGGTGTTTTTGAAATTTAAAAACAATATTGTGAATTGGTAATGTACTGATTTGCAGGATGCGCTGGTAGCTCAGCTGGATAGAGCACTTGGCTACGGACCAAGGTGTCGGGGGTTCGAATCCTCTCACGCACGTTATATAATATAGAAAGAGCAGGTTGTAATACCTGCTCTTTCTATATTACAAATCGTCCGCGGACGATTTGACCCCCAGTGTTCGTTCTACACTTCGTTGCGGTCGGCGCTAAGCGGAAGTCCACCGGACTTCCAGCGCCCTCTCACGCACGTTATATAATATAGAAATACTTGGTGATTCTCAGCCATTAAAAATGAGAGACAATAAAGTTTGGTAACTACTAGCCCAAAATAGCTGATGATAAGGAGGTCTAAAAGGCTTCCTTATTTTTTTCAAAGGAGATAATGTGGATTTTATGTTTTCTAAGGATAAAATTGTATAGAGTTGAAAATGTAATATAAATTAGGAGGAGTAAGGATTAATGAATTACTACATAAGTGACCTGCATCTGTTCCACGAAGCCTCAATCCGCTTTGATAACAGACCATTTGGCTATTTGGATGAGATGCATGAGGCAGTTGTCAGTCGATGGAACAATAAAGTAAACAATGGAGATACAGTATACATCCTCGGTGACATGAGTATGCGCGGCAAGAAAGAAGACCTCATATCGCTTGTTGCTACATTAAAAGGTAAAAAAATCCTTGTTAAAGGCAACCATGATGATGTGTCTGATTACAGATATAAGCAGCTTTTTTATGATATATGCGATTACAGAGAGATACATGACTCATACGGTGGTAAGAATTATGACCTTGTGCTGTGTCACTATCCTATATTTTCATGGAAAGGCATGAATAAGGGTACGATCCTGTTATACGGTCACACCCACAACAGTGCAGAGGATGTATATTTTCAAAAGTGTCTGACTGGTATGGAAGCGAATAATTGCAGGCATGTAGGTGATAAGCCAATACAGGCATACAATGTAGGCTGCATGAAGCCATGGATTGACTATGAGCCAAGAAGTTTGAAAGAAATTATCGAAAAGTATCATAATATAAAATGATAGTTTACGGATATATTAAAATACACTACTCTTCCATCATTGTTTTATATGGAAGACCAAAGCCTAAATATGGCATTATAATTAGTAAAATGGAGATAATGTGATGAATGAACAATGGTTTTTATTGGGTGATATACATGGCAGTGCACAGCCGGTTCACTATTTTTATCAAAAAAATAATGAAAGATTGAGTTTGGATTCATCAGAAAACTTTATGATTCTGCTTGGTGATGTTGGTGCAAATTTTGCTCTCACTGGTCAGAGGGATCATAAATTCAAATCAGAGCTTTCAAAATTGCCATTTACCTTTATATGTCTAAGAGGAAATCATGAAGCCAGAGTAAAAACGGTTATGGACAAAATTCCTGATGGATGGGAAACAATATCAAAATATGATGGTTCCATATTTGTTGAGAAAGAATTCCCTCACATTGAGTATTTAGCAGACGGACCGGCAGTATATAATTTTAAGTCTTATAAAACTCTATCTCTACCCGGTGCTTACAGCGTGGACAAGTACTATCGTCAGGCCAGACATTTGACGTGGTATAAGGATGAGCAATTAAACGAAAAAGAAATGGAGCTCGGAAGAAAATTGTGCAGAAATGAGGCACCGTTTGATTTAGTACTTTCGCATACATGCCCATATCTATATGAACCAACCGATTTGTTTCTTGCAGGACTTGATCAGAGCACGGTTGATTCAACCATGGAAAGATATCTCGGCGAGATAGAATTTAATTTGGATTATAAGAGATGGGCCTTTGGACATTTTCATGCCGACCGGCTGTATCCATGGGCTGATGGCAGACAGATGCTGATGTTATTCAACGAAAATGTTGTAAATCTGGATAAATTTATGAATATGACCGAAAAACAGTCATTTAAAGATATTATTGCATAAAAGGGCAAATTTGACACAAAAGCCTAAACCGCATCAATTTTTTGCAGGAACTTTATTAGTAAACACCCTTTTTACATCATTGTTTTATATGGAAGCCACAAAATTTGCTATTGTCATAAAGTAAATATTGATTGAGAAATTAGTGTAAAGAGTTTATGATTAAATCAAGAAATGATAATTTTTGTAAGGTAATGAGGAAAGGCGGTGCATCACATGACTATGTTACAGGAGCAGGCTGTTCGGATGATTCAGAATATGTCCGATGATAATGTAGGTTTTTTACTCGAAGTGATTCAACGATTAATACCAAAGAAAACATATACCAGTGTTATTTATCCGTCTCAGAAATCCGATGAAAAAATGCAGGCGTTTAAAGAACTGGTAGCGACAAGATATGAAGTAAAAAAATATTTGCCGGATGACTTTGATCCGGATGTAGAGTTGGAAGCCGCAAGAAAGGAAAGATATGGTAGTATTGATTGATACGAATGTAATTATTGATTTTCTTGTTGCAAGAGAACCGTTTTATGAAAGTCTCGGTAGAAACAAGAAGATATGGTTTAATATATCAAATAAATAACATAATTGAGGCACGGAGTATTAATTCCGTGCCTCAATTGTTTTATCCGGATTACCTTTCTGTTGTAAAATAAAGGGCGTTATTTCAGTGCAGATATAATTTTGAAATATGGCTTGAAAAGGCTGTAATATTTCAGACCATCTGTCTCACCATAGCTCTTTGTGATGGCAGATCTTATGCCATTGAGATTCTTTGTTTTATTCTTGTTTTTTTCAAGAAAATCAACAAAATTTCCAGGATCATCAATGTCGCTGTGAGCGAAAATTATACCTGTAAAACGCTCTACCTTCTTTTTACGCGTGAGCTTCTCAGGAGTAAAAGAGTAGGATTTGTCTTTTATGGTTTTATAAATTACCTGACCCTGTTTCATACCATAAACATGAACCAGTGTCTCATGAAGCTTGAGCAGATTGTCTTTTCCCATACAGTTTAAGAAAGAATCTACCTCAAAATGGTCGAAGTCTTCAGATGCTGCTGATACTTCAGAAATATCTGATGTATCAATGGTGTCCATTGAGGCCTTAGCCTCAGCTGCTTCGTTTTTATTTGAGTTGTTATTAGGTGTCTGTTCGTCAGTGAATGGTAAGTCATCATTAGTCATAAGCTTATCAATTGACGGTAAGTCTTCGTTAGTTGAAAGCTCATCACTTAACGGTTCACTGTCTGTATAGCTGCTATGATTGCCCTCGATAAGCTCATTCAGATTGTAAGACTTTGCGGTGATAGCATCGGTATCAGTATCAGTATCGGTATTGATATTGGTATTGGCGTTATCTTCCTTGGATGGAATATCTGCTACTACCTGATACTTGATGTTTTTTCTTCGCTGGACAGCCTGTTTGCAGAAATTTACATTGAATCTGCGTACAGCGAATCCCTTATCTTTCCAGAACCTTACAGCAGGGTCATAGCCTGTGTCATTGCTCATTATGATGTACTCATCAGCACATGACTCGGCTGATGCAGCATCACATTTGTTTTCACTGAATGAACCAGCGCATCCCATCAGATATCCCATATATGATACGAGCTGAAAATCAAGGGCATTCGTGCCCTCATAGCATTCCTCAAATCGTATATTTATTTTGTTGTTTTCAATAAGTCTGATGACTGACATGTATGACATGTGAGGTGATTTTTTTGTGTAAAAAACTACGATTTCATCATCCTCATCTGCCATATCAAACAGCATCAGCCAGTTGTCGTTGACATTTTCGCTGTCTACTAAAAAGTGTCTGATAATAATCACCATTAATCCGGATAAAGGTATTGTAGCATGAGTATGAGAAAATGGCAAATAATCCGGATTTTAAGTAAATGTTAACAATACAAAGAGTGCAACATATGATATAATTTTAATATATCTTGAAAATGAAGGGGGAATAGAGTTGGCAGATATTGAAATAAATAAATCAGATATTGATGAAGTTAATGATGTGATACAAGAAACAGATGAAGAAGCATATGCGTTGGATTCTGAATTTACAGAGGAAAAGGAATATAAAACAGTACAGAAATATGAGCTTGTGACGATTCTGTCGTATCTTATAGGTGTCAGAAATGAGATACTTGATCATATGTGCAGTGATGAGTATGTGGAGCTTTTAAACAGCTTAAGAGAAAATAAAAATGCGAGGATACTCAGATATCTGTGTAAGGCGCGTACAGGTCTGCTGCGCAACTATAAAAAAACAGACAATGAAATAAAATATAATCTGGGTAATATAAACAGGATGGAGTGGTTTGATGCAGAGAATATAAATAAGCTTGAGAGCTGGGAAGTGCATATTATATTGTATAATTCATCGGCTGACAAGTATTGCGTACATATTAACAAGCTGATAAATGAGCACGTGGATGCATGTAAAAAGCTTTTCCCGGACTGGATAAAATGGGAGTATATCAGGGATTTGTTTGTCATAGCGGATTATGAAAAGCCAAAGAAGCTAAAGGCAGAGTTTACTGTCTATAAAGAGCACAGAAAAGAGTATCCATATGGGATGTATATCCACTGGCGCCCGGATGGCAGGGGAAATCTGCTCAATTCTGACGGAAGGATTTTAAAGACAATATACAGACAGCATGGTGATTATTTCAATGACGGTTCAAAATACAGGGATGCAGTGGAAGATACAAAGGAAAATATATATGAGTTTATCCGTGAAAGCATGCGTGTTGTGATAGTTGTGGATTGTGAAAATTCTGATGTATACAAGCTGTATGGAGTATTAAAAAACTTAAATTCTGAGCAAATGTCCAAAATAGAAAAAATTATACTCTATGATGATTATCATACATCCTGTGGATGGGACTGGCTGGAAAAATTCATACATATCCCTGTATTCCATGAGGAGGTGGAGCGTGTGACAGACCGGAAGTCGCTTGTTGATATAAAGATGACTGCGGGAGTGTGTGAGGCATATTATAAGGACAACATAGACTCGTTTATTTTGTGCTCAAGTGATTCGGATTACTGGGGACTTATTTCATCTGTAAAGGATGCTCATTTCCTCGTGATGTACGAATATAGCAAGTGCGGACAGTCAATCAAGGATGCACTTACAAAACGATGTATTTTTCACTGTTCAATAGACGATTTCTATACAGGAAATGCAAGTGATTTAAAGAAAAAAGTCATGATAAGTGAATTGAAAAATCTGACAAATGATATTGTCGGAAAAAATGGCTGGGAGATGACAAGACAGATATACGAGAGGACTAAAATTACATCGACAGAGCGAGAAATGAAGGATTTTTACAATAAATATGTTAAGTCATTGAGGTTAAAAATTAATGAGGACGGAGTATTCGAGATTGTGGTAAATGAATATTGAGTATGAAAACTGATTTTTGAAAAAGATATTTGTAAAATTATCTGAAACTTATTTACGTAATTTTTGCCGGTCACACATGTATTGTGTGAAGGTTAAGCATTATTTAGCGGAAAGAGTGGGAAAGTATGATGAAACCGATGCTTGAAATATGCTGTGGCAGCTTTTCGGATGTGAAAACAGCATATGAAAATGGTGCAGACAGGGTTGAGCTGAACAGTGCTCTATACATGGGCGGGCTCACACCTACACTTGCCAATTTAATATATGCAAAGGAAAAATGCAATATACCGGTAGTGTCAATGGTTCGTCCAAGGGGCGGCGGATTTTGCTATTCGGATGAAGAATACGACACTATGCTTATGGATGCAAAAATTCTTTTAGAGCATGGAGCAGATGGTATTGCGTTTGGATTTCTGACAGAGGAAAAAATGCTTGACAAAAAGCGCACGAGGGAAATGATAGAGCTCATTCATGAGTATGGCAGGGAAGCTGTGTTTCACCGCGCCTTTGACTGCATAGATAATCAGGACTGTGCAGCGGAGAAGCTTATTAGGCTTGGCGCAGATCGTATCCTCACAAGCGGTGGAGCAGTAAATGTATGGGATGGCAGAAAACAGCTTAAGCATCTTCAAAATCAATATGGAAAAGATATTACGATTCTGGCAGGAAGCGGCGTGAATGATACCAATGTGAGAGCACTTATCGAATACACGGGGATTACGCAGGTACACAGCTCGTGTGGCTCATGGAAGTGTGATGTGACAGCAGCGGGCAATGCAGTGGATTTTTCGTATGATGAAGCGATGAAAAACTGCTATCAGTGTGCGGATGCAGGTAAGGTTAGGAAGCTTACAGAAGAGGTAAGTGGAGTGTAATATTAAAGCAAAAGATTATAGAATTTCGGAGGAAGCAATTAATGGCGGAACAGGAAAATAGTAAGGATTTAATCAGTGTACTTTGGAGTGGCGCTGATGTACTTCGTTCTAAAATGGACGCGAACGAATATAAGAATTATCTTTTGGGAATTGTATTCTATAAATACCTATCAGATTCATTTTTGATAAGAGTATATGATTTGATAAATGATGAGAAGCCGGAATCGCTCAAGGTGGCACTTGAGGCATATAAAAATGAGCTGAAGGGTGAATATGCCAATGATTTGCTTGATGAATTAAAGCAGGATCGTAAATATGTAATTGAGCCTGAGCTTACATATACATGTTTTGCAGAGGATGCAAGGAATAATTGCTTTAATCGTGAGCAATTACAGAAAGCATTCAATAATATTGAGCAGAGCGGAGAGTTGTTTGTGGATTTGTTTTCCGACATTGATTTGTATTCAAGCAGGCTTGGAGCGGGAGACCAGAAACAAAGTGATACAATTGCAGAACTGATAAAAGTAATAGACCAGGCGGATTTGCTCAATTCCGATGGTGAAATACTTGGAGATGCATATGAATATCTGATAGGACAGTTTGCGTCAGAGACCGGTAAGAAGGCGGGAGAATTCTATACACCACAGGCAGTATCAAAAATTCTTACTAGAATAGCAATAACAGGACAGGAGAATGTGAAAGGTTTGTCAATCTATGATCCATGTATGGGCTCAGGTTCGCTGCTTCTTAACGCAAAGAGATACTATAAAGGTGATACAAACTATATAAAGTATTATGGACAGGAACTGAACATGTCTACATATAATCTGGCGAGGATGAATATGTTCCTGCATGATGTAGCTGCGGAGAATCAGAATCTGCATCATGGAGATACTCTTGATGCAGACTGGCCAACTGGTGAGGAAACTGACTTTCACATGGTTCTTATGAATCCGCCGTATTCTGCAAAATGGAGCGCTGCATCAGGATTTTTACAGGACGAAAGATTTTCAGAATATGGTGTTTTGGCGCCAAAATCAAAGGCTGATTATGCATTTTTACTTCATGGACTTTATCATCTGAAAAGCAATGGAACAATGGCAATCGTTTTGCCACATGGAGTGCTTTTCAGAGGTGCAGCAGAGGGAAAAATAAGAGAAAAGCTCCTTCGTTCAGGAAACATATATGCGGTTATAGGATTGCCGGCTAATTTATTTTATAATACGTCTATTCCTACATGCATTGTTGTACTTAAAAAGCATAGAGATGGCAGAGATGTACTGTTTATTGATGCGTCAAAGAAGTTCATTAAGGGCAAAAAACAAAACGAAATGTCAGACGAGCATATTGATGAAGTTATGGATTTGTATAACAGAAGGGAAACTGTAGACAAAGAATCCTATCTGGCAAGCTTTGATGATATTGAAAAGAATGATTTCAATCTAAACATACCGCGATATGTAGACAATTTTGAAAAGGAAGAGGAAGTCGATATAAATGGTCTGCTCGAGGATATGAAAAAAACTGATGACGAGATAGGAAAGGTCGAAGGTGAGTTTGTGAATTTGTTAAAAGACCTGACATCGTCCGATGAAAATATAATGGCATCGTTAAATCGTTATATTGATATGATTGAGGGGTGATTTGTATGGAAAATCCAAAGATTAGATTTAAAGGGTTTACTAAGGATTGGGAACAGCGTAAGTTGGGAGACGTGTTCAAAGAATACTCTGAAAAGAACCATACCGAGTTATCAGCTTTAACTATAATTCAGGGTGGTGGAACAGTAAAAAGGGAAGACTCTGATAGAAATTTAATGTATGATACATCCAATTTATCTAACTATAAAATGGTGAGAAAAGACGATTTCATTGTACATCTTCGTTCCTTTGAAGGAGGCTTAGAAAAATCATCATTAGATGGCATTATAAGCCCTGCATATCATACATTTCACAGTGACATGGCAGATTCAAGATTTTATTATCCGTACTTCCGATCTTATGAATTTATAAAGCATAAATTAGTGTCACATGTGTACGGAATAAGAGACGGCAGAAGCATAGATATTGATGGGATGAAAACTATTGAAATCCCGTATACATCAATTGAAGAACAACGAAAAATAGGAGACTATCTGGATTGTTTAGACCACCTTATCACTCTTCACCAGCGAAAGTGTGAACAGACAAAAAAATTGAAAAAATATATGCTTCAAAAAATGTTTCCTCAAAATGGAGCAAAAGTTCCAGAAATTAGATTTGATGGATTTACTTACGATTGGGAACAGCGTAAGTTGGGAGATTTGGTCAATCGCATAACAAGGAAAAATCAAGATTTAGTTTCAGAGTTGCCACTTACAATATCGGCACAATATGGGCTTATTGATCAGAATGAATTCTTTGATAAGAGAGTTGCAAGTAAAGATGTCAGTGGTTACTATCTGATTGAGAATGGAGAGTTTGCTTATAATAAAAGCACTTCAACAGATGCTCCTTGGGGAGCTATTAAAAGGCTGGATCGTTATGAAAATGGTGTTTTATCAACGCTGTATATTGTATTTGGAATAAAAGAAAATAATCTAGTAGATTCTGATTTTTTGGTATCGTATTACAGCACAAATTTGTGGCATAAAGGTATTCATGAGATTGCGGCAGAAGGAGCGAGAAATCATGGACTTTTGAATATTGCACCAGCAGATTTCTTTGAGACGGAGCTGATGATACCACAAGATATTGAGGAACAGAAGAAAATTGGAAAGTATTTTGAGGAGCTCGACCACCTCATCACTCTTCACCAGCGAAAGTGTGAACAGACAAAAAAATTGAAAAAATATATGC
>OLYI01000857.1_pt1 | contig 9855 bp, 8 predicted proteins | sample 1644251 | NCBI WGS metagenome assembly OLYI01 (sample SAMEA103958140, study PRJEB25191) | human gut metagenome | biome: human-associated habitat [ENVO:00009003]; feature: intestine environment [ENVO:2100002]; material: feces | place: Germany | collected 2013/2015 | reverse complement strand
GCGGGCCAGCTCGCCGCCGGACAGGGCCTCGCAGGGCTTGAAGACCGTCTCGCCCCGGAAGCCCAGCTTTGCCAGATGGCTGCGGACTTCCAGCTCCGTCATCCGGGGGTATTTGTTCCAGATGACGTCGATGACCCTGCCCTGCCCCAGGCGGTTCTGCTGCTGGGCAAAGATGCTGGGCCGGGCACCGGTGCCCAGCCGGACCATGCCGCCGGAGGGGCGGCGCTTGCCGTCCAGCACCTGCATCAGGGTCGACTTGCCAGCGCCATTGGGGCCTGCGATGACGAGCCGCTGCCCGCGGCAGACCGTGTAGGTGAACGGCTCCAGCAGGGTGCGCTCCCCGATGCGGATGGTCAGATTCTTCATCAGCACCAGCTCATTCCACGGTTCCACGTCGTATTCGAAGCGGAATTTGAGCTGGTTCGTCTCATCTTTTGGGGCCTCGGTGATCTCCAGCTTTTCCAGCTGCCTGCGGCGGCTCTGGGCCATTTTGGTCGTGGAAGCGCGGACCAGATTGCGGTCCACGTAGTCCTGCAATTTTTCGGCCAGTGCCACATCGGCGTCGTGCTGCTTCTGGCGCAGGGCATCGGCGGCTTCCTTCTGGGGCAGATAGGCCGAGAAATTGCCCTTGTAGGTCGTCATGGTCTGGAACGAAACTTCCCAGATCTTCGTACAGACGTTATCGAGGAAGTAGCGGTCATGGCTGACGACGAGGACCGCGCCGGAATAGCCCTTGAGGTAGGTTTCCAGCCATTCCATCGTCGCAAAATCGAGGTGGTTGGTGGGCTCGTCCAGAATGAGGACGTCCGGCTTTTGCAGCAGCAGCTTTGCCAGCCGCAGGCGGGTCAGCTCGCCGCCGGACAGGACTGCGATGTTCTTGGTCCAGGTATCCTGCGCGAAGCCCATGCCGGACAACACCTTTTTGATGTTGACGTCCATATTGTATCCATCGGCTGCGTCGATGATGTTCTGCAGTGCATCGTGCTGCTCCAGCAGAGAGGCATCCTCCGGCGAAGCCGCCATCCGGCGCTCCAGGATCTGCATCTGCGCCATGGCGTCCAGCACCGGCGCAAAGGTGGCGCGCATTTCGCCGTAGATGTCCAGCGTGGGGTCCAGCTTCGCGTTCTGTTCCAGATACCCAAGGGTGACGCCATGGGTCACACTGAACTCGCCCTCATAGTCGGTATATTCCCCGGTCAGGATCTTCAGAAGGGTGGTCTTGCCTGCACCATTCTGGCCCACGATGCCGATGCGGTCCTCCCGCTCGACGCTGGCCGTGACATCATGCAGGACGATCTTCTCGCCGAAGGTCTTGCCCAGTTTTTCCAAATGTATCAGCATTGTTGTTCATCCAATCTTTTTGTTCCCACTTGCCGCACAGCGCAGGAGCTTAGAGCTGATGGCGGCGGTTCTTCAGCCCGACATTGGCCAGCTCTTCCGGCTCCATGACCAGCTGATACAGCTCTTCGAGATTCGAGATCTCGTAGGTCGGGCAGACCTTGCCCGGATTTTCGGCGTGGTTCGGGTTGTACCAGCAGGTATCCAGCCCGGCGTTGATGCCGCCCTGGATGTCGCTGGTGAGGCTGTCGCCCACCATCAGGACACGCTCGCGGTTCTCCACCCCCAGCGAACGGAGCGCCGTGTCAAAGATCTTGCGGTTCGGCTTTTCGCTGTCAAGTTTCTCGGAGACGAAGACCTCCTCGACGAACTCCTTCAGGCCGGACTCGGCCACACGGCGGGACTGCACCCGGTCGAAGCCGTTTGTCACAACGGCCAGCGTTGCCACCTCGGCCAGCTCCTTCATCACGTCCAGCACATTGGGCGCGGCGAGGTCCGGGTGGGTGGAGAGCTGGTCGAGATAATATTGATTCATCTCGGCACCGCTGCCTGCGGCATTCACGGCCTTCAGGAAGCGGGTGAAGCGCTCCGCCATCAGCTTGTCGCGGCGGATCTGGCCTTTTTCCAGCTGACGCCACAGCTCCCCATTGATGGTGCGGTAGGTCTGCACCGTCTCGGCGTCCGGCTCGATGCCGTAATTGCGGAGCGTATCGGCCAGCGCCTTGCTTTCGGCTGCATCAAAATCCAGCAGCGTATTGTCTGCATCGAACAGGATGCAATAGTATTTTGCCATGGTTCAGTTTCCCCTCTCTTGTTGCATGTTCCGGGGAGCTTGTCCTCCCCGGCCGGAGCCGGTCTCTTCCGGATCGCCGGATTTGCCGGATCGTAAGAACAGCGAGAAGCCAGCCCCGCCCCGGCAGAGCTGGCTTCGCCTTATTCCTCGACTACTTCATACGTTTCATCGTCGGTTTGTTCCGGGGTGTTGTCCTCGCAGCGGGAAGCGGCGGAACAGGGTGTTTCCGGGCATTTGGGCATCTCGGATTCCAAAACGCCATTGTCCACATTCTCCCAGTCCATCTCGTACCAGTCCACACTGCCGTCGGTCACATTTTCCTCACCGGGAAGCCCCGGAACACGGATCTTCTCGCAGAACATCCACTCACGCTCCCTTCGGAACAGCCTATGCAGCGGAGTGGAAAAATGTCAGCGGCTTGCTGCGGCCTCGGTGTTCTCCGCGCTCGTCTCGCTGGAAGCGGGCAGATCGTTCTCAGCCTTGCTTTCCGAAGCTTCGGTCTTCGATTCGGTTTTTGATTCTGCCTTCGATTCACTGTGGGAAGAAGCGCTTTCCTCTTTGGATTCACTCTTTGATTCGCTTTTCGACTCACTCTGAGAAGCGCTGGCCGACTCTGCCTTGGACTCGGCTTTCGACTCGCTCGTGGACGCCGATGCACTGGAAGCAGAGCTGGAGGAGTGCTCCGAGCTGCTGCCGGAGGTGCTGTGGGACGAGCTGGAACTGCCGGAAGAAGCGGCTTCTTCTTTGGACGAAGCGGAGGAACCGGATGTACTGCCGGAGGAAGCTCCGGACGAAGACGAGCTGCCCGAACTCGAAGAGCTGGAAGACGAGCTGCTGCTCGACGTGCTCGAACTGGACGATTCGCTGTTGACGGTCAAGGTCAGCGTGTTGCTCTTCACAGTGCAGTCGTTGTAGGTGACGACGGCGTAGATCTTATAGCTGCCGACGGCCATGGAGGAGACCGGAACGGTCACGGTCGTCTGGCCTGCAGCGGCCTTGACCTCTTCCCCGTTTGCGTACCAGCGGAGATTGTCGCTGCTGGCATACTTGCCGCCGAGCTTTGCCTTGAAGATATAGGAGCTGCCGAACAGGCCCTTGCCCTCGTTGGAGATCTCGACGGACACTGCGGCAAACACGGCCGTGACGTCAATGTTCTGTTGGAACTTGTCATCGGTGCGGGTGCGGGTGGTGACGCCGTCGCTCCACTTGACGAAGACATAGCCCTCGGCGGGAACTGCCGTCACGCTGATGGTCTGAGACGCATCGGTCACGGTGTAGCTCAGGGAGGTCTTGTCGGACTCACCGCCGGAGGTCAGCGTACCGCCGCCCTTCTTTTCGACCCGATAGTGCGCTTCATAGTGAACAGGCTCAGCGGTGGAACTGCTGGCGCTCTCGCTGGCAGACTCCGAGCTGGGAGCCTGGACCGCAGAACTGGGGTTGGAAATATACTCCAGTGTGCGGGTCGGGATGTTGGCGGTATCCGGGCGGCGGTCATCGGTGGTGTAGGCGTGGGTGCGCAGATAGCTCAGCGCTGCCTTGAGGCCAGCACTCTTCAGGTGGATGTCGCCGTTTGTGTAGTAGTCCGGCTTGCCGTAGCCATCCTCCCCCTTGAGGATCTCGGCGGTGTTCAGAAATTTGAGGCCCAGCTGCTCGCACAGATTGAGCAGTGCCATGTTCATATCGTCGATCTTGGCCTGATCCATGTGAGGGTAGGTCGAGTGATCCGCCGGGATGGGCGGGATGGTGTTGACGATGATATCGGTATAGGGATAGCTGGCCTGGATGGCCTGGACCAGAGCGGTATAATTCGCGATAAAGTCGGCCACTTCCATGCCGTTGTCGTTGGTGCCGAGGGTGATGACCACGCGGCGGGGCTTCATCATGGCGACGGCCTGGGCAATGGGATAGGCATTGCTGTCCTTCTTAAACGTGACGATGCCCTCGTTCAGGGCCACCTGTGTGCCGATGCCCTCCTTGGCGCAGAACTGCTGCAGGGAGATCAGGCCGTTGTTGTACAGGCGCACCGTGTTGGAGTCACCGATGAAGAGGGTCTCGTCCTGGTAGGACTGCCCCGCATCGGCCGTTTCTGCCAGCAGAGAAGCCGATGAATTGTCGATCTGATAGTGCTCTGCCAGATCTTCGCCGTCCGCGGGCGTTTCCGAGGAGACGGAGTCTGCATCGGGTACATTCGGGGCGTCCACTTTGCCCCGCCTGAGCAGGGTCAGGGTGATGCCGATGGTCAGCAGCGCCGCCAGCGCACACACAACGCAGACCAGAACAGCCTGCCGCTGCAAAGGAGTCATAGATTGCTTGTCCGATTGTGTCCTACGATTCATAATGATTCACCATTTTTATTTTCAATCAGCAGTCCGGTCAGGCGTTCACAAGGGCGTCCGCGAGGGCGGCGCAGCTCTCGGCCAGAAAGACCGGGTGGAACGGTTCCAGCTCTTCCCGGCTGCCATAGCCGTACAGCGCACCGGCAGCATCCAGACCGCAGTCTGCCGCACCGCGCATATCGTCGTTGCGGTCCCCGACCATCAGGACCCGTTTGCCCTTGGCGCAGGGCTGTTCCAGCACGTAGCGGACGACCTCGGTCTTGGTGTCGCGGCTCTCATCCATGGAGGCACCGCCGATGAAATCGAAGTATGGGGCAAGGCCCTGCTCTTTGAGAATGGGCGTCACCACCTGGGTGGGCTTGGAGGTCGCCGTGCAGAGCACAAAGCCCGCTTCCTTCAGGCGGCGGAGCATCTCAGCCGCACCTGGGAACACGCGGCACTCGTGGCTGCCCTTGACGGCATAGCTGGCACGGTAAAGCCCGGCGGCTTCCTCGACCTTGGCCGGGTCGGTGAAGTGCTCTGCGAACGACTTGCGCAGCGGCGGGCCGAGATAGCGGCGCAGGTCCACACCGGTGATATCTACGTCCATCTTGCGGAAGACCTCTTCCAGTGTATTCAGGATGCCGGGTGCGGAATCAATGAGCGTTCCGTCCACGTCGAATAAGATCACGTCATAGTGCTGCAAGGTTCATTTCCTCTCTTTCACACATATACAGTGTATAGTATAGCACAGTTTTCTGTATTCAGCAATTCCGCACAAAACGTTTTTTCATCTTTTGGCTAGATTGTTCATAGAATAGCCACAAACACAAAAAGCCTGCCCTGCAAAGTGCGGGCAGGCAGGGGCAACCGCCGGTTATTGCGCGGTGGTGGTGTTTTCCGTCGAGGGGTAATAGAGGTTGTTGGAGATGAATTCCAGCTTATCTTTGAGCGCCAGCTCCAGATTGGCCACGGCATGGACCATGTTGGTGGCCGAGTCGTTGATCTCCAGCAGCTTGCACAGGTCGACTTCCTTCATGGCCATCGCGGTCTTCATCTTCTGGCTCTCCGCGCAGAGGATGTGGCTGAGGGCAGATTCCTGCAGCGCAATGCTCTCCAGCAGGTCGATGACGGCCTGGTCGAGGGTGACGCGGGGCAGTGCGGGGCATTCCAGCGTAGGCGTGCAGTTGGTTTCCGTGATCATAAATCGGGTCATCCTTTCTTATATAAGGTATGCCCCATTGTATGTCCGGGCCGCTGCCTGTGTCACTCGGCGGAATCGGCTGCTTCCTTTGCAGAGACTTTTTCGATGACGTCGCGGTAGCCGCCGGAGCCGTACTGGATGCAGCGGTTGATCCGGCTGATGGTGGCCGTGCTGATCTCCACAGCTTTGACGATCTGGTCATAGGTGCTGCCACCCAAAAGCAGCTTGGCCGCTTCCAGGCGCTGCGCCATATCGGAGATCTCCTTTACAGTACACAGGTCCTCAAAGAAATTGTAGCATTCTTCCCGTGTTTCAAGGCTCAGGATCGCATCGAACAGTGCGTCCGTGGTCGGGTTCTTTCTGGGGTTTTTCTCAGCCATAGCGGCCTCCTTTGCGGCAAGCGCCGGGTATTTGGAAGATTTTGTGATTTCGTATTATCACTTTAGCACACGAAAGCGTGAAAGTCAAGTCTTTTCGCAACGTGAGTGATTTTCACATTTTAACGTGCATAGTTTTCTTCTCTTCACACATGAACAAAAATCACCTAAAAATTTTTACCAGCATTTTTCCCGAATTGGCACATCCTCCTAACTTGCCCAAAATATATTGACAAATTATGAAATCGGGACTAAAGTATACACAATCATTCGGCAAATGCAGTGAACAGGACACGACCTTTTCCCACACCTGCTCCCAGAGAGCTGTCGGTTTTGGTGTAAGACGGCAGCAAAGAGAGAGAGGTTATCGCCTGCGAGCAGCCGGTGCGAACCGAACAGTAGCACCTGGCCGATCCGCCCCCGTTACAGGGCGTCCCGCTCCGGTGAGGTTCTCCCGGAGCGGGCAGAAAGTGGCTGCCCTCAAAAGCAGCAAGCGAAGTGGTACCGCGGAGAATTGCAGCCGGGAGACCGGTTGTCAGGCCTTCGTCTTCGGGTGGATGCGGTCTGCATCCAGAACGAAGATGGGGGCTTTTTTCATCCCCTGCCGCCCGGCGCTTGTGGTTTTTGAGTGCAGCCGCCAGATGGACCCTGGCCGCCTTGCCGTTTGGAAAGAAAGGAAAGAGGTAAAAGAAATGAATACGCTGGTCATCGTTTTGATCGCAGCCGTGTGTCTGTTAGGAGCTTACACCTTCTACGGACGCTGGCTGGCAAACAAGTGGGGCATCGACCCCACCGCCAAGACCCCCGCAGTCGTCCACGAGGATGGCCGGGACTATGTGCCCACCAACGGCTGGACGGTGTTTGCTCACCAGTTCAGCTCCATTGCCGGTGCAGGTCCTGTTACCGGTGCCATTCAGGCCGCAGCCTTCGGCTGGCTGCCGGTGCTGCTGTGGGTGCTGCTGGGCGGCATCTTCTTCGGCGCTGTCACCGACTTCGGCGCTCTGTACGCTTCCGTTAAGAACGACGGCAAGAGCATGGGTATGCTGATCGAGAAGTACATCGGCAAGACCGGCCGCAAGCTGTTCCTGCTGTTCTGCTGGCTGTTCTGCGGCATCGTCATCGCAGCGTTTGCTGACATGGTCGCCGGCACCTTTAATGCCTTTGGCACCGATGGTGCTCTGGTCGAGGCCGCACAGACCAACGGTGCTGCCGGCATGGTCTCCATCATGTTCATGGTGTTCGCCGTCGTCTTCGGCCTGATCCAGAAGAAGTTCAGCTTCTCCGGCTGGAAGGAGAGCGTCATCAGCATCGTCTTCATCGTTCTGTCTTTCGTGATCGGTGCAAACTTCCCCATCATCCTGGGCAAGGCTGCATGGAGCTATATCACCTTCATCTACATCTTCTTTGCAGCCGTCCTGCCCATGTGGCTGCTGAAGCAGCCCCGTGACCACATGACTACCTTCATGTTCGTGGCCATGATCGCAGGTGCCGTGGTCGGCCTGCTGGTCGCACACCCCACCATGAACCTGCCCGTTTTCACCGGTTTCACCAATGAGAAGCTGGGCACCATGTTCCCCATCCTGTTCGTCACGGTTGCCTGCGGCGCTGTCTCCGGCTTCCACTCTCTCATCGGTTCCGGTACCACCTCCAAGCAGCTCGACTCTGAGAAGGACGCAAAGGTCATCGGCTACGGCGCAATGATCGTCGAGTCCGCTCTGGCAGTCATCGCCCTTATCGCAATCGGTGTTGTCTTCAAGGAGACCAACATCGGCGGCGGCGAGAAGTTCCTCCTCACCGCACCTCCCACCATCTTCGCCGGCGGCGTTGCCACCATGGTCGCCACCACCTTCGGCGGCGTTGCAGACTTCTCCAACCCTGTCTACGACACCACCTACACCCTGCTGACTCTTGCGGTCTCCGTCTTCGCACTGACCTCTCTTGACTCCGGTACTCGTCTGGCTCGCTACATGTTTGCTGAGCTCTTCGTTCCCGAAGGAAAGACCCGCGAGGAGCTCACCGGCGCTCGCAAGTTCTTCTCCAACCCGTTCGTCTCCACTCTTATCATGGTCGTTATCGGCTGTGGCATGGGCTTCATGGGCCTCAACCAGATCTGGGGCGTGTTCGGCGCTGCCAACCAGCTCCTCGCCGGTATCGCAATGCTGGCTGTTGCCTCCTGGCTCGGTCAGGTCGGTAAGAGCAACAAGATGTTCTTTGTCCCGATGGTATTCATGCTTGCCGCGACCGGCACTTCCCTGACCATGACCATCATCGCAAAGATCAAGCTCATCGCCGGTCTGGTTGCAGACAAGACCGCTGCATGGGGCGACTGGTTCCAGATGATTTGGTCCGTCGGCCTCATCGTTCTGGCTGTCATCCTCGTCGTCGAGGGCGTTCAGGTTCTTGCAAAGCCCAAGGCCAAGAAAGCTTGATTCGGGTTTCAGGAATAGTCTAATACCAACAATACATAGCATAAAAAAGCCGCCCATACGGGCGGCTTTTTTGCTGCGCGTGGGTTCAGACGAATATAATAGAACAAGCCGCCCATATGGACGGCTTGCTCGTATCAATATTCTTATCTGACAATGCCCTTGATGAACGCCGGACGCTCGACCGGAGCGGTGCTGAATTTATAGCAACCGCGCAGAAGCTCCGCCGCCTCCTGCGCTTTCTCCATGCTGGAGGCGTGTATCGTGCCGAGGCTTTCGCCCTCTTCGACATGGTCGCCAAGCTTCTTTGCCAGCACGACGCCGACCGAAAGATCGATCGTGCTCTCCTTGGTGGCGCGGCCGCCGCCGAGATGCATGCTCACAAGGCCGACTTCTTCGGCGTTGATATGGCTGACATAGCCCGCCTCGGTGCTCGGCACTTCAAGCTTTACCTTCGCGTCGGGCAGCATCGACGGCTCATATACTGCGTCCGCGTCGCCGCCCTGAGCCTCAACAAGATCTGCCAGCTTCTGCAGCGCCTTGCCGCTGCGGATGGTCTCCATAAGCTCCGCGCGCGCCTCGTCGTCATTCTTGGCAAAGCCTGCGGAGACGAGCATGCAGCTGCCGAGCGTCAGGCACAGCTCAAGCAGGTCGCCCTGTGTTTCACCGGAGAGGACGGAGATGGCCTCCTTGACCTCGACGGCGTTGCCGACCGCGCAGCCGAGCGGCTGATCCATGTCGGTGATGACCGCGGCGGTCTTGCGTCCGGCCATGTTGCCGATGCGGGTGAGGTTGCGGGCAAGCTCGCGCGCCTGCTCCTCGGTCTTCATGAACGCGCCGCCGCCGCACTTGACGTCCAGCACGATGACGTCCGCGCCCGCGGCGAAGATGTTCTCCGCGTCATTGTTGGAGAGGTAATCGAGCCCCGCGACGCTGCGGCCGACGACGCCGATGAACACGGCGGCGCCTCCCAGCATCCCACCGAGGAAGGTGATGCCGCCCTTGAGGCTGAAGCCTGCCGCCGGGTTCTCGATGTAGTTATAGACTCCCTGAAACAGCGCCGCGCAGCCGAAGCCCAGCAACACCGAAACGATGCCGTCATAGAACAGGAAATCGGTGAAGGACAGGTCAATCTTCATTTTCTTGCTGTACAGGTACAGGACGCCGAACGCCGCCAGGACGCCCAGCGCGACCATGATGCCGTACATATGCACTTTCCAAAACAACGCGTCAGGTAACATAAAGCCGCAGATCTCCTCTCGGGAATAAACTATTTCTGCTATTATACCACGTGGGGAGACTGTTGTAAAGTCTTTTCCTGAACATATCCGTTGCCAAAATGTTAAAGTTGCGAAAAAATCTGCGGGATGAACTCCCCGCAGTCATGCGGATTCCATCGCGT
>OLYI01000854.1_pt1 | contig 9883 bp, 7 predicted proteins | sample 1644251 | NCBI WGS metagenome assembly OLYI01 (sample SAMEA103958140, study PRJEB25191) | human gut metagenome | biome: human-associated habitat [ENVO:00009003]; feature: intestine environment [ENVO:2100002]; material: feces | place: Germany | collected 2013/2015 | reverse complement strand
CCGGCTGTTCCTTCACGAACTATCCGCAAGCGCTCTACCTGATTATTTTGATACTGTAGGAATTGTGCCAAAGCCAGATAAGCTTCAGGGACTGTTTTCACAGCCGGATAAGTATGAATCCACTTCCGGAGTTCCTGTTGGCATACGTCATTCGAGAAGTTTCCGGAAAAATTGCGGTACAGGTAATTCAATGCATCCACAGCGGTCAGCAACCAACCCTCGCGCTCCGTTTCCGTATCATATGCTTTCAGCAAGGACTGATAAGTCTGCATGACAGCTGCCGTCAGGTCACAATCAGAGACGGGAACAAACTGATAAGTAACAAACTGATCCATATCCGTCATATCCGCAGGCAGACTGTTTGTCTGATTTGCTTTAGCAGCCGCCTGCCACCTGTACTGCTGCATGATTTGTATGGCACGACGTGCCAGCAGGTTGTACAGATTATCACGAAAATACCGTTTACTAGCCTCTCCCACTCTCACCATAGGTCTCAATTTCTCGACCGGGATAAGTAATAACCGGTCTTTATCCTTGAGAGAGGCCTGCAAATAACCCAATCCTTTTTTTACGTCGGCAGGCATGGTCATTTCACCCAGAATGGAATACAATATAGCTTTGTCTTCCACACTGCCGGTTTGGGAAGCCCATTGTTCCAAACCATTCATATCTACCTTCAAGCTATCGGGAGTTAAAAGGGAACGGTACTGCATGGCAGTGAGATAGGCTTTCATCATTTGCGGTACATTCTGTTCCGCTTTTGCTTTATCGTAGATTTTCATTGCTTCGGAAATAACCGACTTGGGCAGATCCTTTCGTTCCAATACTTCCAGTTCTTTCCACAAATTGTCATAGGTTTGTGCCTGCATAGGAGCAAATACGCTCATTACCAGTAACACTATCAAAGATAAATAACGAATTTTCATATCTACAATCTTTTAGTTCATACTAAGTCTTCTGTAACAAAGAAACGAAATAGATGTTTAAAGACTGCATACGTTTTAATTAAAATAACTAAAACAGAAAAGGAAAGATCTTTCAGCGCAGCCAAAGCAAACGTTGCAGCACCAGTCTTTTATAGGGTTTCTTCATGTCTTCGGGCAGGAAGGAAACATCTATCAGTTCCATCCATTTAATGATGGAACGTCGGAATTTCCAAGCGATGTTCTCTATTACCTTGCCACTGCCCCCCGGCGAGCTCCTCCGTATCCTCGGGCATGACAATAACCGTGGACAGCAAATGGTATGCAGGCGTCAGACTATAGCCCATCCCCGTATCATACAATGAAAAGTTCTTCAGGTGCCAGCCGGATAACGCAAGAATCCGGCATCATAGACAAAGGTAAAACCATTTTCGTCTTCCGTCAGCGTCCCCGCGTAGATATATATCATTCAGGTATATTTTTCCCCTTCTCATACGCTATGCTCCTTTCCTGCAGGCACTGCTCCCACTTCATACCCGAAGAGGGCAAGCACCTGGTTTACCTTGTCTATTCGCAAAGTTTGCTTTCCTTGTTCCAACTCGCGCACAAAGCGAAGCCCCACTCCCGCCTTAGCTGCCAAATCTACTTGCGTAAGTCCGAACCGCTTGCGCATTTCCTTAACAAACAATGACAATGAATTATTCATAATTACACCCTTTAGGGTACCAATATAGCAAAACCAGCGATAATTACACCCTAATGGGTATAATTTATTAGCTTCTTTTGCATAATATACCCGAAAGGGTGCAAAGTATTAGCCCAAACCAGCGCATTACGGAAAACCAGGAGTATTCAGCAAATTCGTGATACAAAGAAAAAGGACAGGAAAATTCCTTCAAAAGCTTCAGCCTCTCCGCAAACCCTTTGCCGGTGGGCATTCCGGCTGAAGGATTACACCTGAAAATGCTTCAGCCCGAAGAAAAATCCTTCAGCCGCACCCTCTTGGGGTATGCATACTCCGCACAGATTGGTTCCCCAATGCTTCAAAAGTCCTATATCCAGGCACTTGTCACCGTATCGCACCCCTAAATGAGCAAACTGACACAACCGGAAACATATTCTTTTTCATCAGGATAAGTTTGTATTTTCTGTCCATCACTTAGGTGAACACGCCATTCCACTTTGGTGAAGATCCATTGTCACCTGTATAAAACGGCTGCTTCACTAAGGTGAAGCAATAAAGCTGTTACGGCAGTCAAAGCAAACTCTTCCTAATAGTAACATCATTTCCAACAGGCATAAAAGCACCAGAGAAAATGAACTTCCACAAACACATCCCGAACAGCCAAAAACTGAAGCTTCCATAATCGGGCTGAAGGAATTTCCAAAGGCAATCCTTCAGCCGCTTCGCCCTATTGACGGGCTTTTGCGGAGAGGCTGAAGCTTCTGAAACAAAAAACAGGGCAATGTCCCCGGAGGCACTGATAATCACCTCAATGGTAGCAGAAACCGACAAGTGTACACATGAAGCGGCAGTTTCCGAATAAAATAAGCCCTCTCCCGCATATATAGCCGGAAATATCGTATATTTGCTCTGTACTAAAGAAATAGAACCACTATGAAGAAAGAAGAATTAATGCGGAAAGCCATTGAGCTTTCTATAGAGAATGTGGCAAACGGCGGCGGACCCTTTGGAGCCGTAATTGCCAAAGATGGTGAAATCATTGCGACCGGAGCCAATCGTGTCACCTCACAATGCGACCCTACCGCCCATGCGGAAGTCAGCGCCATCCGTGCGGCGGCAAGCAAACTGGGAACATTCAACTTGAGCGGATGTGAAATTTATACTTCGTGTGAACCGTGTCCCATGTGTCTGGGAGCCATTTACTGGGCACGGCTGGATAAAATGTATTATGCAAACAACAAGACGGATGCCAAGAATATAGGGTTTGACGACTCTTTTATCTATGATGAGTTAAGCCTGAAGCCTTCGGCACGCAAGCTGCCTTCCGAAGTTCTTTTGGCGGAAGAGGCGATAAAGGCATTCCAACAATGGACAGAGAAAAGTGACAAAGTGGAGTATTAATAGAAAGGCGCGGACGAAATCCCTATCATCCGCGCCCGAAATCTTTATAAGATCTTAAAGACTATTCTTTTACCGGCGTATTTTCCAACGTAGCTACCACGAAATCATAGAACTTGCCTACAGAAGGAATAAAGCAGCGTTCATCCGGTGAGTGAGGAGAACGCAAGGTAGGACCGAAAGAAATCATATCCAATCCCGGAACCACCGCACCGATGATACCGCATTCCAAACCGGCATGAATCACTTTCACAGCAGGTTCCGTACCGAATTGTGCCTTATAAGACTCCTTCATGGCTTTCAGAATAGGAGAATCCACATTGGGTTCCCAGCCTGAATAACCACCTGAACGGGTTACTTCCATACCTGCCATAGAGAAACAGCTTTCCAATGCAGTATTCAGATAATCCTTCATTGAATCGCGTGAACTGCGGGCCAGGATTTTTATCTCCGCCTTGCCACCACCTATAGAAACAATAGCCAGATTGGAAGAGGTTTCCACGGTATCGGGGATAGTAGGAATCATACGCATCACTCCATTCTGACAAGCATAAATGGCATCCACCAGATTATCTTTAATTTCATCGGGAACCATCATCGCAGGCAATTCCACCCGTTCTGCCTTGAAGCTGATCGGTGTTTCGTGTACATGATATTCTTCATTCCACAATGCTTCGCACTCCTGCACAAATTCCAGTACGTCCGCTTCTTCTTCAGCCGGAACCGTAATGACCACTTCACATTCACGAGGAATGGCATTACGCATATTGCCACCTTGCCAGGACACCAGGCAAGCCTCATCGTAAGTTATCACCTGGTTCATGAAACGAGCCATCAGCTTGTTGGCATTGGCACGTCCTTCATTTATTTCCAATCCTGAATGACCACCGCGCAGCCCTTTCAAGGTAACTTTCAAAGCAATGTCAGCCGGATCTGTTTCCACTTCTTTATATTCCAACACTGCTGTCAGGTCTTCACCGCCTGCACAACCGATATACAATTCTCCTTCTTCTTCCGAATCCAGATTCAACAGAATATCACCGTCTACCGTTCCCGGCTTTAAGCCGAACGCACCAAACATACCTGTTTCCTCGTCGGCAGTAATCAGTGCCTCCAACGGACCATGTTTCAGCGTTTTATCTTCCATGATAGCCATGATAGCGGCAACACCCATACCATCATCGGCTCCCAAAGTCGTGCCTTTAGCTTTCACCCAATCTCCGTCAATGTAAGTCTCGATAGGATCATTTTCAAAATCATGCACTGTATCGTTATTCTTCTGAGGAACCATGTCCATGTGAGCCTGAAGGATGACAGACTTCCGGTCTTCCATACCCGGAGTGGCCGGTTTGCGATAGATTATGTTTCCAGCCTCATCCTGAAAAGCTTCAACACCAGCATTCTTACCGAACTCCAGTAAAAATGACTGAACTTTTGCCAAATGTCCTGACGGGCGAGGCACTTGAGTTAACGAATAAAAATGCTTCCACACATTCTGTGGAGCCAGAGAAAGAATTTCATTCATAGGTTTTAGTTTTATTTTTATTTGTAAGCGGCAAAGCCACCAATCCATATATTCCTAACAAAATTAATAAAAAGGTTTGAATACCATGCACTAAAAGCGCAAATATTCCTGCATCTTCCTTACTTACTCCGTACATCATCATCATGGTGATGACAGCAAAGTGCCACGGACCTGCTCCATTCGGTGTAGGAACAATAACGGCAATACTCCCTACCACAAACAATACCAGTCCGGCAACCCAGCCTAGTCCGGCAGAAAAGTCGAAACAGTAAAACGTCAGATAAAAATGCAGATAATAACATAACCAGATAGCGACAGTATAAATGATATACAATACCGGACGGTGTACCTGACGGATGGAAAGACATCCCAGCCAGACATTTTTAATCAGTCCTCTGACCTTAGCAAAAATTGTCAGATTACGTATCAACCAGAAAATCAGAACCAAAGCCGCTGCTATACAGATTAACGTTATATAAAAATTAGTCGACGAAAACAAATGCAGAAAAAAAGCTCCGTCAGTACCTGTTATACGAAAGAAACGGGCAAAGACTCCCGACTGAAGCAACAGCGTACCTGCGGTAATAAGCAGTACACAGACAGAATCAACTAAACGTTCGGAAACGACCGTTCCAAGAGATTTGGAAAAAGAAACATTGTCATATTTTGCAAGTATGCCGCAGCGCGAAACCTCTCCTACCCGAGGTAAAACCAGATTGGCCGCATAAGCAATAAATATGGCATACACACTATTCGAAATTTTAGGATGTTCACCAAGAGGAGCCAATGCCAGGTTCCAGCGCCACCCGCGAAACAGATGACCGAAGACGCCAAAAACCAGTGAAAAAAGCATCCAGCCATAATTCATACCTCCGTCCATCACCTCATAAACATGCCGGAAGTTGAATCCATGATACGTCCATAGCAAAATAACCGCCCCTAACACCAAAGGCAAAGCTACCTGAAAGACTTTATTTATGAGTTTTTTTATATCAGTTCGTTCCAAAACCTAATCATTTATTAAAGATTAATGCTTACATTTGCACGATGCAAAGATAATATCTTGCTAGAATAAATCTTTATTTATATCGAGAAAATACATACGGAATGAAATTAGTTAAACCGAAAAAGTTCTTAGGACAGCACTTTCTGAAAGACTTGCAAGTGGCAAAAGACATAGCCGATACAGTAGATACCTGCCCTGACCTGCCGATATTGGAAGTAGGACCTGGTATGGGAGTGTTGACGCAATTTCTCATCCCGAAAGGAAGACCGGTAAAGGTAGTAGAACTGGATTTTGAATCAGTAGCTTACCTACGGGAGAATTTTGCAGAGCTGGGTGACAATATTATTGAACAGGACTTTCTGAAAATGGATTTATCTGCTCTGTTCAATGGAAACCCTTTTGTCCTAACAGGTAACTATCCGTATAATATCTCCAGCCAGATATTTTTTAAAATGCTCGATTACAAAGATCTGATACCTTGCTGTACAGGCATGATACAGAAAGAAGTAGCCGAACGTATCGCCGCTTGTCCGGGAAACAAAACATACGGTATTCTGAGCGTACTGATTCAGGCTTGGTATAAAGTAGAATATCTGTTTACCGTACACGAGCATGTGTTTAATCCTCCTCCCAAGGTTAAAAGTGCCGTAATACGCATGACACGCAACGAAACCAAGGAGCTGGGATGTAACGAGAAGCTGTTCAAGCAAATAGTAAAAACTACGTTCAACCAACGTCGCAAGACATTGCGTAACTCCATTTCTCTGATACTGGAAAAAGGGAACCCACTCAGTGCAGATCCTATATTCAACAAACGTCCGGAACAGTTATCGGTAGAAGACTTCATAGAATTGACCAACCGGGTGGAACAGGCACTCGCAACTGAGTAAGGTATGGAAAGCGAAGAAATTAAAAAGGTATCAGAACTGATCGAAAATAAAAAATCGGAGGAACTAAAAGAGTTTCTGCAAGAACTGCATCCAGCCGATATTGCCGAATTGTGCGATGAACTTGATGCAGAAGAAGCGCGCTCCATTTATCTGTTACTCGACAATGAAAAAGCTGCCGACGTACTGATTGAAATGGATGAAGACGCGCGTAAGAAATTCCTCGAAATATTGCCTTCGGAAACTATTGCCAAACGTTTTGTCGACTACATGGACTCTGATGATGCTGTAGACATCATCCGTGACATGGACGAGGACAAGCAGGAGGAAATTCTTTCGCACATCGAAGACATCGAACAGGCAGGCGACATTGTAGATCTGTTGAAATACGATGAAGATACAGCCGGTGGTTTGATGGGTACAGAAATGGTTATCGTAAATGAAAACTGGAGTATGCCCGAATGCCTTCGCGAAATGAGAATTCAGGCCGAGGAAATGGACGAAATCTACTATGTGTATGTAGTAGATGACGATGAACGGTTGCGTGGAGTATTTCCTTTAAAGAAAATGATCACCAGCCCATCGGTTTCGAAAGTAAAGCATGTAATGAAAAAAGATCCGATATCGGTACATGTAGATACACCGCTGGAAGAAGTAGTACAGGTCATCGAGAAATACGACTTGGTGGCTGTTCCGGTAGTAGACAGTATCGGACGCCTGGTAGGACGTATTACAGTAGACGACGTAATGGATGAAGTTCGCGAACAGGCCGAAAGAGATTACCAGTTGGCTTCCGGTTTGTCACAGGACGTAGAATCGCACGATAATGTATTCCGTCAGACAACGGCACGTCTCCCCTGGCTGCTCATCGGTATGCTGGGAGGTATCGGAAACTCCATGATACTGGGTAATTTTGATACAACTTTTGCGGCACATCCCGAAATGGCCCTGTATATTCCGCTTATCGGTGGAACAGGAGGAAATGTAGGAACACAATCGTCTGCTCTTGTCGTTCAGGGACTTGCCAACAGTTCGCTCGACTCTGGAAATACTTTTCAGCAAATATTAAAGGAATCGGTCGTTGCTCTTATTAATGCAACAATCATTTCCATGCTGGTATATATTTACAACTTTATCCGTTTCGGAGCAACCGCTACAGTCAGTTATTCTGTTTCCATCAGCCTGTTTGCCGTAGTTATGTTTGCTTCTATTTTCGGTACACTCGTTCCCATGACATTGGAAAAACTGAAAATTGATCCGGCAATTGCTACCGGACCGTTTATATCAATTACCAATGACATTATAGGTATGATGATGTACATGGGAATCACCGTATTGCTTTCTTAAATATTTTCATACATGGAGGCTTGTTCTTATAAATACTGAAACAGCCTCCATGCCTTTTATTCTTAATAAGGAATCCCCAAAACTTATTTAATGCAAAAAAAATTTAGAAAAAAATATTGAAAATCAGATTTTATTCTTTTAATTTGTAAGAACCTTTACTAATGGTAAAGAAAAAACTAGGATATTATACTCTTTAAAATCTATATACGATGGAAGTAAATGAAACAACCCGCCCACTAACTGAAGTTCCGGCAGAAAACACTCCCGAAACTCCGGTTTCTACTGTTGAGAATGATGAAAAGACGTTGTATTCTCCAAAACAAACGCAAGAAGAAGTAATAGAACGCTTAACAGAAATCAACAATAATGCCTGCGATGCAGACAAACAAGAAATAGACTACCTGAAACAAACGTTCTACAAATTGCACAAAAGCGAGCAAGATACAGCGAGAAAGAACTTTATCGAGCAAGGCGGAAACCCTGAAGATTTCACTCCGGCCCCCGACCCGCTGGAAGCTAAATTCAAGGAAATCATGAGTTCCATCAAAGAGAAACGCAGTGCTATGGCAGCAGAACAGGAACAGGAAAAAGAGGAAAACCTGCAAAAGAAGCTCGAAATCCTGGAAAAGATGAAAGCACTTACCGAAAATACGGAAGATACAGGAAAGATCTATAACGAATTTAAGCAGCTTCAGCAGAAATGGAATGAAATCAAACAGATTCCTGTTGGTAAAATAAACGAATTGTGGAAAACATATCAGCTTTACACTGAAAAGTTCTATGACATGGTAAAGCTTAACAATGAATTCCGTGAATATGATTTCAAAAAGAATCTGGAACAGAAAACCTATCTGTGTGAGGCAGCCGAAAAACTGGCAGAAGAACCAGATGTTGTATCAGCTTTCCATCAATTACAAAAATTACATCAGGAATTCCGCAGTATCGGTCCTGTAGCCAAAGAACTGCGTGAAAGTATCTGGGCACGGTTTAAAGCCGCTTCTTCAGCAGTAAACCGCCGCCATCAGCAACACTTTGAAGCTCTGAAGGAAAAAGAACAGAATAACCTGGACCAGAAGACCGTTATCTGCGAAATTGTAGAGTCAATGGAATATGATACATTCAAGACTTTCGCCGACTGGGAAGACAAAACTCAGGAAATTCTCGCTTTGCAAGCAAAATGGAAAACTATCGGATATGCTCCGCAAAAGATGAATGTGAAAATATTCGAACGTTTCCGTGCTGCCTGCGATGAGTTTTTCAAACGAAAAGCTGCTTTCTTCAAGTCTGTAAAAGAAAGCATGGCCGAAAATCTTGAAAAGAAAAAAGCTTTATGCGAAAAGGCAGAAGCTCTGAAAGACAGTACCGACTGGAAAGAAACTGCAGAAATTCTGACTAAACTGCAGAAAGAATGGAAAAACATCGGTCCTGTTGCCAAAAAGCATTCAGACGCTGTATGGAAACGCTTTATCGGAGCTTGCGATTATTTCTTTGCACAAAAGAATAAAGCTACTTCTTCACAACGCTCGGTAGAGTTTGAAAACATGGCAAAGAAAGAAGAAATCATCAAACAGCTGGCTGCACTTGACGCATCGGGAACAACAGATGAAACAACATCGGAACAAACACGTGCTTTAATGAAAGAATGGAACAGCATAGGTCATGTTCCGTTCAAAGAAAAAGACCGTTTATACAATGAGTTCCACGGCTTGATAGACAAACTGTTTGACAAACTGAATATTTCAGCTTCTGAAAAGAAATTAAGTAATTTCAAATCGGGTTTGAATAAAGGTGATAACTTATACCGTGACCGTGAAAAACTGGTACGTACATACGAAGGGCTGAAAAATGACATTCAGACTTATGAAAATAATTTAGGATTTTTATCGTCTGCTTCGAAAAAAGGTAATACCCTTGTAACTGAAATTACCCGTAAGATTGAACGCCTGAAAGGTGAAATGGAACTGGTTTTGAAAAAAATACAAGCTATCGATGAAAAGCTGAACGAAGAATAAACCAAACGAAATTCATATTTTAGAATTATTGCTGTCCGATAAAATCGTAAGCTTCCAAAATTGGCGTATTGACTAGCATGTCTCTTTCGCATACCTTCGT
>OLYI01000848.1_pt1 | contig 9922 bp, 8 predicted proteins | sample 1644251 | NCBI WGS metagenome assembly OLYI01 (sample SAMEA103958140, study PRJEB25191) | human gut metagenome | biome: human-associated habitat [ENVO:00009003]; feature: intestine environment [ENVO:2100002]; material: feces | place: Germany | collected 2013/2015 | reverse complement strand
ACAGGCCGACCTCATGGGGAAAATCGGCGTTGTTTCTGAGCCGGCCTATGAGGCAGCTCAGGCAGCTTTCGGCGCGGCTGCATTTGCCGTAGCCGCACTCGCGCAGGATATCCTGCGCCGCGCTGTCGGCAAGATCGCGCCGCAGCGCCTCGGGGCGATAGAGATATAAAAGCACGCGGCTTTGCATAAACCGCATGGGCACGATGCGCAGTCCCCTCGGAACGAGCACGGCGTTGAGCCGCCGCAGCTCGGCCGTGACTTCCTCGCGGCTTTCGTACTCGGCAGAAAACATATTCGCGGTTTTAAGCCCCGCAAGCGTCGGCGCGCACTGCGAGACTACCAATTCGTCGCTCATTTTATCCTCCACACCACAATGCCGGGGCTTTGTGATGTCTCGTCAAAATTCTACACTATATCCTATCGTTTTACTGTGTATTTATTATGCCATAAAAAACGGAGCCTTATCCGCTCCAAAAGGAATGAACAAGGCTCCAAACAGACATATTTGATTTTGCTCTTTTCTGCCCCAATTTTAACGCCGCATGAGCGGAAAAGTACGTCATCCGTGGCGATGGATTTTGCGTTCAGGCAAGGCAAACCCCGACGGGAATACTTTTTGTATTTCCAAGGGGTTTAACGCCGCCTGAGCGGAAAAGACGCGTCACGGCAGCAGGTTGCGCATGCTGCGAAGCCCTATACCCAATGTTGAGATGTTGTGCAGAAGGGCAGAGGTCGAGGGCGGAAGAACGCCGGCAACGCCGAGGACGATGAGTCCGGTGTTGAAGGAAATGATGAAGCGATAGTTTGCGTGAATGCGCTGCATGAGGCCGTCGGAAATGCGCTTGAGGGTGACGAGACTCTCAAGATCGTCCGAGCAGATGGTGACGTCGGCGATCTCGCGCGCGATGGCCGCGCCGTCGGACATTGCAATGCCTGCGTCGGCCTCGCTGAGCGCCGGCGAATCGTTCACGCCGTCGCCGATCATGATGACCTTGCGCCCCTTTTCGTGCTCGGCGCGGATGAACGCGGCCTTGTCCTCGGGCAGCACCTCGGCGTAGTATTCGTCAACGCCGGCATATTTTGCAACGGCAGCTGCGGTGCGCTCGCTGTCGCCGGTCATCATGACAAGCTTATCAAGCCCCAGCGCGCGCAGGGAATCCATAACGCCGCGCACCTCGCTGCGCAACGGATCGGCGATGCAGATGACCGCCGCCAGAACGCCGCTTAGCGCAAGATAAAGGTGCGAATACTGCGTGGGGAGCGAGGCAAATTTATCCCGCTCATCATCCGGCACGGTGCAGCCCTCGTCCTCGAAAACGAAGTGGTGGCTGCCGAGGATGACCTTTTGACCGTCAACGGTGCTGTGGATTCCGTGGGCAACGACGTATTCGACCTTGGAGTGGCGCTCGTCGTGGTTCAGGCCGCGGCGGATCGCTTCGTTTACGACGGCGTTTGCTATCGAGTGCGGATAGTGCTCCTCAAGGCAGGCGGCGAGGCAGAGCATCTCGTTCTGCTCGTGTCCGCCGAAGGTTATGATATCGGCGACCTCGGGGCTTGCGTGGGTGAGCGTGCCGGTTTTGTCGAAAACGACGGTGTCGGCCTTGGCGATGGCCTCAAGGAACTTGCCGCCCTTGACGGAGATGCCGTTTGCACCGCTCTCGCGCATGGCGGAAAGCACCGCTATCGGCATGGAAAGCTTCAGCGCGCAGGAGAAATCGACCATGAGTATGGCAAGCGCCTTGGTCGGATTGCGCGTTATCAGCCAGGTCAGCGCCGTTGCGCCGAGGCTGTACGGCACGAGCCTGTCGGCAAGGTGGTACGCCTGCGACTCGGTGTCGCTCTTGAGCTTTTCCGAGTCCTCGATCATGTGAACGATCCTGTCATAGCGGCCGCTGCCAAGGCTTTTTTCGACCCTTACGACGCACTCGCCCTCTTCGACGACCGTTCCGCCGTAGACATAGCTGCCGACCTCCTTGCGAACGGGCATGCTCTCGCCGGTCATGGACGACTGGTTGACTGCCGCGGAGCCGGAAACGAGCTTGCCGTCAAGCGGTATCATGCTGCCCATGCGCACGATGATATCGTCGCCGACATTGACATCTGAGATGTTTTTAAGCTCCTCGGTATCGCCGGACTTGACCCACACCTTGTCAACATTCAGGCTCATGGTGCGCGCAAGATCGTCAACGGACTTTTTGTGCGTCCACTCCTCGAGGATATCGCCTATCTTGAGCATGAACATTATTGACGACGCGGTGTCGGTATCGCCGCGCAGGACGGAAACGGTTATGGCCGTTGCGTCCAGAACGGCAACGTCAAGCCGCTTGTGCCACAGCGACTTTACGCCGCGGGCGAAATACTGCGAGCATTTTGCAACGCAGATAGCCGCGCGCCACGGCACAGGCAGGAATGCCTGTTTAAGCACCCTGCGCAGCACGACGCCGGCGAGCTTATCCTGATATTCGCGGTTTAGCTCGCGGCCGGTGGGCTTGGGTTCGGTTATGCCGCAGGTTTCAAACGAAAAGCCTGCAAGCGCCGAAACGACGGCTGTGCGTTCGGAGTATTCAACGACAACGTCGCAGTTGCGGTCGAACACCTTGACGCTTTTGACTCCGGCGACAGCGCCGAGATATTCCTCAACGATGTCGGCCTGCTTTAGGCTCATGCGCGGCAGGGAAAGGCGCACGCGCATTCTGCCATCAATTTCGCTGAGAATTCTGCATTTCATTACTCTGCCTCGGTTGTCTCGATGACGGCCGCTGCCTCTTCCTCGGCGCGGCGAGTGTTGATGCTCTTTGCTCCGGCGTAGATATCCTCGCAGTCGCAGCGGATATCGTCAGCGGTCTGCATTACGCAGTCCTTTGCGCGAAGAACAGCGGCGGTGACGTGGGTGTAAAGCGTTTTTGCGTCGCGGCTTCTGAGGATCTTGATGCCGGCGGTGCCGAACAGCACGCCGTAGCCGAACATTTTTGCGGTGTCTTCAATGTGGAACTTCATGATTTTTTGTCTCCTTTTATCTTTTTATCTATTTGCAGCTCACCCGGCGTTGCGGTACTCGGTCGGGCTCATGCCGACGGTATCGCGGAACGCCTTGGCAAACTTGCTGCCGTTATCATAGCCGTAACGCCCGGCTATCTCCATGATGCTCATTTCCGAGCGCCGGAGATCGGCCGCGGCGCACTGCATTTTCTGTGCGCGGATGTAAGAATAAACGGACTCGCCGTAAACCGCGCGGAAGCAGGACTTCAGCGCCGACTGCGATATATGGAAGCTGTTTGACAGCTCCTCGAGCGTTATGCGCCTGTCCATATTCGCGGAAAGATACGCGCCGATGCGCTTTGCAAGCTCGACCTGCGTGTTTGATATCCTGCGCTCGGCAAGGGCGGAGCTGTCCAGCTCCATTGCGCTCAAAAACAGCAGAAGCTCAAGGATCTTGACCTTGAAATAGCCCTTGCGTATGCTCTCGGGCACACTGTAAAGCTCGGAGAAGATGTGCTCAATGGCCTGCGACGAGCGCGCGACAAAGCACTGCCCCTGCGGGCAGAATTTTTCGCGCAGCGCATCCGGCTGAACGTTGACGTCGGCCAGAAAGCAGGACAGGCAGCGCGGCGCGTCCTTACCGTTTATGCGGATCGTCACGCCCTCGTAGCTCCCGGTCGGGAAGCTTGAATGGGATATCGCCCCGTCGGACAGGCTTATTGACAGGTCGCCCGGCGCGAGGTAGAAAAAGTCCGCACCGATCCTGCACTCCATGCGCCCCGAGCGGCAGTGGTGGATCTCGAGCAGCGTCTTATCCTCCTCGGGTCGGAAATCGTGCTCATAAAGGCTTATATCGTTGTAAATAAGCTCGATGCCGGGAAAAACGTTGTAGCTTGTTACGCTGTAGCTGCCATCGGCGCCGGAATATGCTTCAGTTTTGCTTTGCATCGTGAAAATCCGCTTTCATAAGAGTGTAAACACCAAGATCGTTTATTGCCTTGCGCAGGGTGTCCTCATCGACGGGGGCTTTCATGAGAACATCCACCCGGCCTGCGCCGGAGTTTGCCTTTGCCCACACGCCGTCGATGGCGTTGAGGGCGTTTTCAACGCGCGTTTCGCAGGCCGCGCACATCATGCCGTCAACGGTGAGGGTCGCCGCGTAAGGATAGTGCGCCTTGTTTTTATCCGCGACCTTTACCTTTTTGGCCGTGTCTCCGCCCGCTCCGCAGCAGCCGGCGGCGAGCTTTTTTGCGTAGCTTTTAATCACAAGCACGGCAAAAGCTATGAGAATAATACCGAAAATAACGTATTGCATAAATATCACTCCATATTCTTCAGTGCCTGCGCCAAGGGGATCTTTCCAAGGCGTTTTGTTTGTATAAGATGAACGATGAAATATGCCGCCGCGCCGAGGCCGAGCATCGCCGGCCATATCCACGGCGCGATATAGAACGAGACCCAGCCGCTCATTTCATGCATGTAGTAGTAAAACAGCCACTTCATGATGAGCGCCGAGAATGGGATCGTCACGATGAGCGACACGCCGACGGCGATGGCCGTTGCCGAGTTATAAAGCGAGCTTATCTCGCGCGGCGTGTAGCCGAGGATCTTGAGCATGGATATGCTCTGCGCATTTTTCTCGATTATCATTTTTGAGAGCAGATACACCAAAAGCATATACAGCGCAAGCGAAAATCCGCACATGAGTGGGAACATGAAGCCCATCGAATCGTTCAGCTGATCGGCAATAACGGTGAGATCGTGCTCGGTTATAACTGTGGACACGGCCTCGGGGTCGAGATCGGTGAGCCTTTCGTTTGAAAAATAGCCGTTAAAAAAGCGCATATCGAGGTCAAAGTTCTCGTTAAAGCTCGCTTTGTCCATGAAAACGGCAAGCCCGGCGGCGTAGTCGGCGGTGCCGAACACGTTGAAGGTATACTCCCTTTCGCCGTATTTTTCGTGCAGCGTTATCTTATCGCCGGCGGAGAGACCGTACTTTTCCAAAAAGCCCTCGGATACGAGGATATTATCCCTGTGCGCCGGGAGATAAGAAAAATCGGCATATTTTGAGTCTGCCTTTATGCCGTAAACGCTGATCTCCTCATCGTCGTATTCAAGTGAGGCAAGGCAGAAGGGCTCGGCGCTTTCGTTTTCCGTAAGCGTCGGGGTCTTGAGGATGTACTGATAGTCGGCAAACTTTGTTTCGAGCACCTCGGTCTTGAAGTTATCCAGCACCGGCGGCATGATAAGGCCGAACAGCAGCAGGATATTTGCAAACAGGATGCCGATAAACAGCGTTATGTAGGCGCTGCGGTTCTGTAGGATCACGCGCTTGCGGAAGCGCTCGGTTATGCTGCCGGCCTTGAGGCGCGGAACGAACTGCTTCTTGCGCACGCGCAGGTCATGGCGCAGAAAACTCTGCACCGGCAGGCGCATAACGCGCCAAAGCACGAGGTAAACCGTCAGCGCGATGAGCACGCAGGGAACGAGCGTTGTTTTCACAAACGCCTCGGCGTTCCAGACGGTAACGTAGGTCGGAAGCGAGTAGCTGTGGTAGTACATGCCGGCGCACACATCTTTAAACACCGTGTAGCCGAGCACGTTGCCGATCGCGGCGGCAATGAGCGTTACGATGATCGGCATTGCCATGTAATGGCGGATAAGCTCGCCTCTTGTGTAGCCCGAGGCAAGCAGCGTTCCGACCGTGCCGGACTCCTGCTCGATCGTCGAGCGCGTTGTTATTGCAAACACAAAGCCGAGAATGACGATCACAACATACAAAAGCGTTGTCATCATCGCCTTATCGCCGCCCATATCTTCGCCGGTGAAGCTTATCGCCTGATTATCCTCGCGCTTTACGAGCTCCGTTATGCTGCAAGCCTCTGCAAGGATATCGCTTATCTCATCCGCTTTATCGCGGCACTGCTCATCGCTGAGCGTTTTGTCGTTATTGAGCCATGCGTAGCACAGGTGAACGTTTTCGTCAATTTCGTCGAAGGTCTCGGGCGTCACGACGGCAACGCAGAACTTATTTGCGTCGAGCATCATGTCGCTATTATTTTTAAACAGCGCCGAATAGTCCGACAGCGCGACGGCGCCCGTTATTTTAAGCCCGGCAAGCTCATCGCCGATCGTAAGGCCGTTATTTTCAAGATACAGCCTGTCGGCGGCTATCTCGCCCTTACTCTCGGGCAGGCGGCCTTCGAGCACATCGGTCTTATTGACCTCGCTGCGGTTTTTGAAAATGCGCACGGTATTTTCGTTATTGAGCGTTGCTTCCTTGTAAAAAAGCTCATACACCGAAACCCCGGCAGCTTCAAGCTTTGCTTTCGTCTCGTCCGGCAGCTTATCCTCAAGGATGAAGTGGCCGCTTTCGATATTGTATTTTTCAAAGCTTTCGTCATATGCCCTGACCATGCTGCCGTCGGCGACGAGAAAGCCCGAGATAAAGCCCGTTGTGAGCATCAAAAACAGAAACAGGGCGATGTATTTGCCGATATCCTGCCGCAGCTCGCGCAGCAGGCGGCGGCTTAGTGGATTTTTCAAGCGTCCGCGCCCCCTTACCAGTCCAGCTGCATTGCGCCGAGCTTCTCGGTGTTTTCCTCATCCGAGCGTATCATACCGTCGCGCAGGCGGATAACGCGGTCGGCCATGCGCTTTATGGCGTCGTTATGCGTGACAAGGATAACGGTGTTTCCGTATTTTTTGTTCACGCGCTCAATGAGATCGAGTATCTCCTTGGAGGTTTTGTAGTCAAGCGCGCCCGTCGGCTCGTCGCACAGCAGGATGTCGGGGTTTTTGATTATCGCCCTGCCGATGGCCGTTCGCTGCTGCTGGCCGCCGGAAAGCTGCGAGGGCACCTTGTCACGATGCTCCCACAGGCCGAGCGTTTTGAGGATATCCTCCGTCGGCAGGGGCTTATCGGCAAGATACGCGCCGACCTCGATGTTTTCCTTGACCGTCAGGTTCGGGATGAGGTTATACGACTGGAAAACATAGCCCAGGTGCTTGCGGCGATACAGCGAAAGCTCCCTTTGGCTCATCGCGGCGATCTTCTGTCCGCCGATGCCGATGCTGCCCGAGTCGGCAGTTTCGATGCCGCCGATTATATTCAGAAGCGTCGATTTGCCGGAGCCGGACGGCCCCAGCAAGACGCATATGTGTCCTTTTTCAATGCCGCAGCTTATGCCGCGGAGAACCTCGCAGCGGCTGTCTCCGCTGCCGAAGGATTTGTGAAGATCACGGATTTCAAGATACATTAAGTGTCCCTTCCGCGCCGCATCGGGCGCACAGCTCCTCGAGCACCTGCTCGTCAAGCTCCGCCACAAGGGCGCACGCTGCATTCTTTATGTCTGCCGCAGGCGGCAGGGTGCGCGCGAGCGTCGCGGCGACTGCGCTGTAATAGCGCCGGCACTGCTGCGTAAGCTCAACTCCGTAGCCTGTCAGGTGCGCTATGCCAAGCTCATCCTTCGTCAAGATCTCGGCGTCTTTTAAATTGTTGAGCATCGTGTGCGCGCTCGGTTTTTTGATGTTGAGATATCGCGCAACGTCGGTCGTCCTTATTCCGCCGGCGCCCTTGAGCGCATCGAGGGCGAGAAGATATCGAACCACCGAGGCGGAAACCGCAAGCTTGGGGTTAGTCATTGCTTACTCCTGTTTGTAAAACCGGGAGGTGCATAATGGGGAAAGAATGCACCTCCCGTCAGAATTTTAGGTGTTCTGATGTTTCAGGTTTTTAACATCCCTGAGGGCGCTGCCGCCGCAGGCGGAGCCGCCGTGGCATTTTCCGGCCATGGCACAGGCTCCGCAGCCGCCGCATTTTGCGCCGCAGGAGGATATGCCTGCTTTCTTATCCCTGACGATCGACCGGATTATGAGCGCCACGATGACGATAAGTCCGATGGTTATCAGTATCGTTCCGAGATTGGCCGTTAACCATTCCAGCATTGCTTATTCCTCCTTTGAAAATTATTCGTTAAGTTATGTTTTTAAGTTATGTTGCTTAAGCTGACGAGAGCCGAATCCATATCGCCTGTCAGCTTATTTTGCGCCTACGGCTTCCTTGGTGTTGAGGGTCTCAGCTTCCTTGTAGGGACGGAAGAGCATGTAGATCATAAGTGCCAGGATCGCGACTGCGAAGATCAGGCCGATGACGTTGGTCTTGCCGACGAAAACGCTGCCGAACTGATTGATCATCAGGGCGATGCAGTAAGCAAAGCCGCACTGATAGCCGATGGCAAACCAGGTCCAGCCACGGTTGTTCATCTCGCGCTTAATAGCGCCGATCGCTGCAAAGCAGGGAGCGCACAGGAGGTTGAACACGAGGAAGGAGTATGCGGTTATGCCGGTGAAGGCTGCTGCGATGTTCTGGTAAACGGTGCCGTCGCCGCCGCCGTAGAGGATGCCGAGAGTGCCGACGATGTTCTCCTTTGCGACAAGGCCGGTGATGGATGCGACGGTTGCCTGCCAGTTGCCCCAGCCGAGCGGGCTGAAGATCCAGGCGATCGCGTTGCCGATCTTTGCGAGGATGGAGGAGTCGATCTGATCCTCGGTGAGCATCTGGAACGTGCCGTCAACCCAGCCGAAGTAGGTGGTGAACCATACGAAGATGGTAGAGAGCAGGATGATGGTACCTGCCTTCTTGATGAAGGACCAGCCGCGCTCCCACATGGAGCGGAGAACGTTGCCGAGGGTGGGCATGTGGTATGCCGGAAGCTCCATAACGAAGGGAGCCGGGTCGCCTGCAAAGCGCTTTGTCTTCTTGAGCATGATGCCCGAGCAGATGATAGCCGCCATGCCGATGAAGTATGCGGAGGTGGATACCCATGCGCTGCCGCCGAACAGTGCGCCGGCGATCATTGCGATGAACGGAACCTTTGCGCCGCAGGGGATGAAGGTCGTGGTCATGATCGTCATGCGGCGGTCACGCTCGTTTTCGATGGTACGGGAAGCCATGACACCCGGAACGCCGCAGCCGACGCCGATGAGCATGGGGATGAAGCTCTTGCCGGACAGGCCGAACTTGCGGAAGATACGGTCCAGCACGAAGGCGATACGGGCCATGTAGCCGCAGGCCTCCAAAAATGCCAGCATCAGGAACAGCACCAGCATCTGGGGCACGAAGCCCAGCACCGCGCCGACACCGGCCACGATACCGTCAAGGATCAGGCCGCTCAGCCAGTCAGCCGTACCGGCGGACTCCAGCGCGTCGCCGATCAGAACGGGGATACCAGGCACCCACACGCCGTAGTCAGCGGGATCCGGCTCGTCACCGATCTCGTCCAGCGTGACCAGAGCCGCCTCATAGTCGGCCAGTGTGGCCGTCTCAGTCTCCACAGCCAGCGTCTCCTCGTCCTCCACGTCATAGGTGAAGGTGCCGTCGGCAGCCAGTGCGCCGTTCTCCTCGATATAGGCCTCGTAGCCGTCCACGATCAGGGAAGCCTCACCGTAGGCGTCGGCCACTTCATTGTACTCGGCGGAGCCGATGCCCAGCAGGTGCCAGCCGTCGCCGAAAACGCCGTCGTTGGCCCAGTCGGTAGCAGGGGCGCCCACGGCCACCATGGCGATCCAGTATACCAGGAACATCACCAGCGCGAAGATGGGCAGGCCCAGCCAGCGGTTGGTAACGATGCGGTCGATTTTATCGGAGGCGGACAGCTCGCCCTTGGCCTTCTTCTGCTTGTAGCAGCTCTCGGCGTCGTCATCCAGCTCCTTCTCGGCGGCTTTGATGTCCTCCTCGATGTGGCCCATGATGGTGGCGTCGATCTTCAGCTGCTCCAGCACCTTGTCGTCGCGCTCAAAGATCTTGATGGCGTACCAGCGCTGCTGTTCCTCGGGCATATTATGTACGGCGGCCTCCTCGATGTGGGCAATGGCGTGCTCCACGGGGCCGGAGAAAGTATGCATGGGAACGGTCTTGGTGCTGGAGGCGGCCTCCACAGCG
>OLYI01000843.1_pt1 | contig 9991 bp, 8 predicted proteins | sample 1644251 | NCBI WGS metagenome assembly OLYI01 (sample SAMEA103958140, study PRJEB25191) | human gut metagenome | biome: human-associated habitat [ENVO:00009003]; feature: intestine environment [ENVO:2100002]; material: feces | place: Germany | collected 2013/2015 | reverse complement strand
GGTGATTTATGATGGCGGTGGAATAAAAGAAATTAGTTATGAAGCCTATCAGATGCGTCCGGTACATTCTTTGCAGTTGGTTTATTCGGATGATATAGATTATACTTATAAAAGTACAGACAGGGAAGCTTTAAACCGGCTTTTTGCCTGCCGTGGAGAACGGGATGATATTTTAATTGTCAGACGCGGACTGCTGACCGATACTTCCATAGCTAATATTGCCTTGTTTGATGGTAAGGATTGGTTCACACCTAAATTACCTTTGTTGAGAGGGACTTGCCGTACAGCATTGATTGACAACGGAATTATAAAAGAAAAAGATATCCGGCCGGAAGAACTATCCTCTTATTCTTTTGTTAGGTTATTTAACGCTATGATTAAATGGGGAGCGTTGGAATTTTCTACCGGAACCATTTACGGATAATAAGAAAGAAGGTGGAATTTTGAAGATTTTTGTTTGTTTCCTTAAATAATTTGCTATATTTGCAAAAAAAATATAAATATAGGTAGGGTATGAGATTGCGGACAGTTGCCAAGTTGGGTATGGTGCTATCAGTGGTATTGTTTTGTACGGCTGTGGGCTTTTACGGCTTTGCTAAATTAAGCCTGACGGATAAGAGTCGTGAGATCAATCTCTTCTCACTTGTACCGGCTGATTGCATCGGTGTGTTGGAGAGTGATAATATTAATTATTTTCTGAATGAATTTCCTCAATTGAACTATTCTGAAGAACTGGGTAATTTCCAGTTTCCCGGTTTGTTTAATTATGTGTTGGGAGGTTTGAACGAATATACCACTAACACTGCTCATGGTCTGAGCAGTAAGATGAGCCGGGTGGTGGTCAGTTTCCATTCTCCGGGTACTCCGCGTGACCAGGTGGTATATTTCCGTATGGGGGCTGATGATAAGGAAACATTGGGAGATATGTTGTTAGAGAGAACTCCGGGAAGTTTTTCACCTAAAAAAGAGAAATACAGAGGAAAAACTATAGCAGTCTATCCATTGGGCAATAATGATTTTCTAGCTGTCTATAGCGAGGCGGGATTCTATGTGGTGAGTTATCAGAAGAGTTTGATAGAGAAAGTGATTGATGCGCGTGAGGATGAAGAGAAAGCATTGAGTAATGATCCCGTGTTTGCCAAAGCGATGCAGAAAAAGAAAACGCATAATTTCCTGACTTTATACGGACGTACACCGTCTATGCCTTTCTTGCAGGATAACAGTGGCTGTTGGAGTGAGTTTGACTTTCACATGAACAGTGATGTGGTGTACCTCACCGGAGATACTTTTATGCCTGATTCATGCGGCTGTGTGAACCAGATGGCCGAAAAATTGAAGAATATTCCGGATATAAGGGAAGATAGTTTGATTATTTCTGCTGATAAAGATTCCATGGCAGATTATATGGAAGAGGCATACGAAAGAAATAGCAGGACATTGTTCAATGAATGTGTAGCCAATCTTTCACGTGATGCAGCCTTTATGCTTGTGGCGGACATGAACAAGATTTCCCGCAACCCGGAACGTTTCGAGCCTTATTTGCCGGCATTTCTGTTGGAGAATGCTCCTTTATTCCATTCGTTTATTCTTTCAACCCAATTGTCGGTTGTGAACGACCGGCTTTCCCATATCATGGTACTGACATATAAGGATTAGCGCAACTTATGTCGGTGGAAGTGGGGAGCCACTTTGCTTCTAAAATAAAATAACGAAATAACAGTGAGTGCGGCTCCGAATAGATAGGCCATCTTGAAGGTGGCTATTTCTGCTATATATCCGCCCAATAACATGCCGGCGCCTATACCTACATCCCACGAAGTCAAGTAGGTACTGGTTGCCGTACCACGCTGGTTGTTGGGGGCCAAGTTCACAAACAGCGTGTTATAGGCAGGGAACATGGTTCCAAACCCAATACCTAGTAAAAGAGCTATGGTGAACAGAAAATAAGTGGTCCATTGCAGACTCCATGTTGTCAGCCATCCGCATGAACTCAAACCGAAGAAACAGAAGCAGACCAGATACAGGCCGGCTTCAATAACTTGAGTAACCATTCCCCGGTCTACCAGGCGTCCGGAGAAAAGACGGGAAACTGCCATTCCCAACGCCATGAAGGTGAAGAAGAAACCGGTGGATGACTGGATACCTATTTGCTTGGCATACATTGCAACGTAATTGGTGGTCATGCCATAAGGGATGGATAGTAATAACAGACTGAAACCTGCCGGTATTCCTTTAAGCAAAATAAAGCGGTCCAATGATATAGGTTCTCGTTTTACAGGAGGTTTGTAGGTGGTCTTTACCAATGAGGCGCAGAGAAATCCTATCAGGCAGGAACCTAATGAGCAACAGAAGATAAGCGTATAGTCTGCTCCTGCATCATGTAGGAAGAGTCCGGTCATCGGTCCGATGGACATGGCTATATTGTTTGCCAGCCCATAATATCCTAATCCTTCCCCACGACGTGAAGAAGGCATGATATCAATGACAATGGTATTTCCGCTGACTGTCACCATGCCGAATGATACTCCGTGTATAATGCGGAATAAAATAAATAAGGTTAGTGTTCCTGCAATGAGATATCCTCCGAAGATGGCGGTAAAAGTGAAATAAGCCAACAGATAAAGTGGTTTGCGGGCAAATGTATCTAACAGATAGCCGGAAAAGGGGCGTATGCACAGGGCGGCAATGGTGTAACAGGAAAGTACGGCCCCTATGGTTGTTTTGTTGGCGTCAAAAACTTCTGCCAGATAGAAAGGCAATACAGGCATCAGTAACCAGAATCCAAAGAATAATAGAAAATTGGCTGCCAGTATTTCTATATAATTTTTGGTAATCAGCTTGTCCTTCATGAGCAATAATGTGCTAATATGTCAATGTATCAATATGCTAATGTGGCAATATGTTAATATGCCAATTGACCGCGTTCTATTCCGCATGGCAATTGGCATATCAGCACATGGTCACATTGACACATTATTAATTGGCTGCTTCGAATTCTTTCAGGAAGCGGGTATCGTTTTCAGAGAATAATCGTAAGTCGTTTACACGATATTTCAAGTTGGTAATGCGTTCAATACCCATACCTAGCGCATAGCCTGAGTAAACTTTGCTGTCAATGCCGTTGGCTTCCAATACATTCGGATCCACCATACCACATCCCAGAATTTCCACCCAGCCTGTGCCTTTACAGAACGGACAACCTTTTCCGCCGCAAATATTACAACTGATATCCATTTCGGCACTTGGTTCGGTGAACGGGAAATAGGACGGACGCAGACGGATTTGAGTATCTTCGCCGAACATTTCTTTGGCAAACAACAGCAATACCTGCTTCAAATCAGTGAATGATACATTCTTGTCAATGTAGAGTGCTTCCACTTGATGGAAGAATGCATGGGCACGATAACTGATCGCTTCATTGCGGTATACACGTCCCGGACAGATGATGCGGATAGGAGGTTGCGAATGTTCCATAGCTCTTGCCTGTACGGAAGAGGTGTGAGTGCGAAGTACGATGTTCTTTTTCACATCTTCCTGATTGGCTTCGATGAAGAAAGTATCTTGCATATCACGTGCAGGATGGTCTTCGGCAAAATTCATGGCAGTGAATACGTGCAAGTCGTCTTCTATTTCGGGACCGTCGGCAATACTGAAGCCCAGCCGATGGAATATATCAATGATTTCATTCTTTACAATGCTCAGCGGGTGACGTGTTCCCAGTTCGATGGGATAAGCCGTACGGGTAAGATCCATTTCGGCTGCGCTGTTATCTTGGGTTTCGAAAGCTTCTTTCAATGAGGCGATACGCTCCTGAGCCTTGTTCTTCAGCTCGTTCAGTTTCATACCCACCTCTTTTTTCTGCTCGGCAGGTACGTTGCGGAAGTCTGCCATCAACTCATTAATCGCTCCTTTTTTGCTAAGATATTTAATGCGCAAGGCTTCCAATTCTTCCGCATTGGCTGCTTGCAAGCCTTCAATTTCCTGAAGTAATTGTTCTATTTTAGCTAACATAGTTTCTTCTTTATTTTTTAATGACCGCAAAGTTAGCGAATTAAACCCATATATTTTGCTGAAAACTAAAAAAAACGATATTTTTGCATCGATTTTTTCTAAATATAGAAAATGAGAAAACTTATAATCGGAGTTTGTCTGCTTATGCTGATAAGCTCCTGTGGAGGTGGGAAAAAGAAAATGGACCCCTTCGAGACGCTTACTGAGGAGATTGATTCGCTGACTGCACCCCCGGACACAACAGAAGCGATGGCTGCGGTAGAGGAAGAACCAATGGTTCCCGCTACGGCCGACGAAAGTTTTGCCGACTTTTTCTACAATTTTGCCAGTGATGAAAAATTACAATTGTCACGCATCGTGTTCCCTTTGCCGTATTATACAATGGAAAAGAAAGAGCACATTGAAAAGGAGCAATGGAAACACGATCCTTTATTCAGCCGGCAGGATGCCTATACAGTTCTGTTCGATAAGGCGGAAGACATGGAAATGGAGAAAGATACGGGTCTAACCAGTGTCAAGATAGAATGGATTTACTTGAAGAAGGGAAAAATCAAGCGGTACTATTTTGAGCGGCTGAAGGGGCTGTGGAAACTGGAAGCCATAGATTTTGCGGATATGCCGAGAGAGGATACCGGTAAGGAGGACTTCTTTGAGTTTTATGAACGTTTTGCCAATGATTCTGTTTTCCAGTTGTCTCGTTTGCACGAACCGTTGAAGTTTGTGACTGCTGATCCCGAAGACGAGTTTCAGATACTGGAAACGACTTTGGAGGCCGGACAATGGTTCGCATTCCAGCCTGTGTTGCCTCGTGAGAATTTGACAAATGTGAACTATGGCCAGAACGAGAATGTGCATTCCAATACGAAGGTGATTGAAATGAAAGGTTTTGGCAATGGATTTAATAATACGCTCTATTTTGAACGGCGCCACGGTCTGTGGAAACTGATGCAGTTTGAGGATCTGAGCGATTGATTTGATTGTAAATGAAGGAAATAAAAGACTATTCTCTGTTGCCTCATAATACATTTGGTATGGATGTGAAGGCATCTTTGTTTGTGGAATATGAATCGGTGACAGAGCTGCAATCCATCTTGTCGGATAAAAAACTGATGGCCGGTAACTGGTTGCATATTGGCGGAGGAAGCAATCTGCTTTTTAAAGGTGATTATGCGGGAACTGTCCTGCATTCGGCTATCCGGGGGTATGAGGTGGTTGCTGAAAACGAACAGGAAATAGAGGTAAGGGCAGGAGCCGGTGAGGTGTGGGATGATTTTGTGGCATATACCGTGAAAAACAGTTGGTATGGTGCTGAAAATCTGTCATTGATTCCCGGTGAAGTGGGTGCTTCTGCCGTTCAGAATATCGGTGCGTATGGTGTTGAGGCAAAAGATTTGATTGTAAGTGTGGAAACCGTCGAGGTGGAAACCGGCAGGAAACGGATTTTTACCAAAGAGGAATGCCGTTATGCTTATCGTGAAAGCATTTTCAAGAAAGATTTGAAAGGTAAATATATAGTGACTTACGTCACTTATCGTTTAAGTAAGCAGCCGGTTTTTAATCTGGAGTATGGAAATGTGCGTGGCGAATTGGAAAAGCGAGGAGGTGAGGTGGCATTGGAGAATGTAAGGAAGGTGATTATTGCCGTGCGTGAAGCCAAGTTGCCCGATCCCCGGGTGCAGGGAAATGCCGGAAGTTTCTTTATGAATCCGATTGTTCCACGCAGGCAGTTTGAAATAGTACAGCAACAGTATCCTGATATGCCACATTATGAGGTGGATGGCAATAGGGTGAAGATTCCTGCTGCATGGATGATAGACCGTTGCGGCTGGAAAGGCAAACAAATAGGGCGCGCGGGTGTTCATTCTAAACAGGCATTGGTCTTGGTGAACTGTGGAGGCGCTACGGGAGATGAAGTGATTGCTCTTGCCAGACGGATACAGGAGTCTGTGCTTCAAAAGTTCGGGGTGGCTATCTCTCCCGAAGTGAATTTTATATAAGGTATGATATGAAGATTACAATACTAGGCAGCGGAACGTCTACGGGAGTACCCGAAATAGGGTGCAAATGTCCGGTATGTACCAGCAGCGATCCCCGGGACAACCGTTTGCGTTGTTCGGGACTGGTAGAAACGGAAGGGCTCCGGATTCTGATAGATTGCGGTCCCGATTTCCGTGAACAGATGATACGGTTGAACGATTTCAAGCCGTTGGACGGTGTTTTGATTACTCATGAACACTATGACCATGTAGGAGGCTTGGATGATTTGCGTCCTTTCTGTCGTTTTCGCGATGTGCCGGTTTATGCCGAACAATATACGGCAGAGCGTTTACGCCAGCGTATTCCTTATTGTTTTGCCGAACATCTTTATCCGGGAGTTCCCCGTATTACATTAGAGGAAATTGTTCCCGATTCTCCTTTTATTATCGGCAATCCCGAAGGAAACAAAGTAGAGGTGACACCTCTTCGGGTAATGCACGGCAAACTGCCCATTTTGGGATACCGTATCGGCCGGATGGCATGGATTACCGATATGTTGACGATGCCTGGGGCTGAATATGATTTGCTGCAAGGACTGGATGTGTTGGTAATGAATGCATTGCGTCCTCAGCCTCACCATACCCACCAGAATTTGAAGGAGGCTTTGGACAATGCACAAAGAATAGGAGCCGGGGAAACCTATTTTATTCACATGAGTCATCATATAGGATTACATGCTGATGCTGAACGGTTATTGCCGCCGCATGTGCATTTTGCATACGATGGAATGAAAATTTGTTTATAAAGCCGGCTTCAACGAATACCGGCACAATCCGTTCAACCCGCATTCCGAACATTTCGGTGTCCGTGCCATACAAACATATCTTCCGTGTAAAATAAGCCAATGATGTGCGGTGGGCACAATCTCCTTCGGAATATACTTCATCAGATATTTCTCGGTAGCCAGCGGTGTGGTGCAGGTTTGAGGAACCAGCCCGATGCGGTGGCTCACGCGGAACACATGTGTATCTACCGCCATGGCCGCTTTATTGAATACTACACTTTGGATGACATTGGCTGTCTTGCGTCCCACTCCCGGCAGTTTGACCAGTTCTTCCAATGTTCCCGGTACTTCGCTATGAAAATCTTTCACCAGCATTTGCGCCATGCCCACCAGGTGTTTTGCCTTGTTGTTGGGATAACTTACACTCCGTATGTATTCATAAATCACTTCCGGCGTCGAAGCGGCCAATGCCTCAGGAGTCGGGAAATCCCGGTAAAGAGGAGGGGTGATCATATTTACCCGTTTGTCCGTGCATTGTGCACTCAGGATAACAGCTATCAATAACTCGAATGGGTTATTGTAATGAAGTTCGGTTTCGGCAACAGGCATCGCTTCTTGAAAATAAGCGATCACCTTGTTATAAAGTTCTTGTTCGGATGATTTTGCGCCTGCTCATATGTAAGCTCGCCTCTTCTAACCATTTCCTGAACAACGGAATGATCCTCTGTAAGCTGCTTGATTTTACCGCCTCTGATAGCGTATGTGCGACTGTCACCGACATGAACAACATGAACGGTTGTATCTTTTACAAAGACAAATTCACATGTAGTTCCCATACCCGTGAGCTCGGGATCTTTCATGGACATTTCAAAGACTTTCATATTGGCATTGACAACAATTTCTGCCATAAGCTCGCCAATCTGCTCCTTGGTCATATCATCTTTGTACAAATCGGTAATTTTGGTGCTGATATAATCAACTGCCGTTGCGCTGGCAATATTACCGCCGTTTGCACCGCCCATTCCGTCACACACAACTGCCCAGACACAGCTGGGAGAAATAACTCCGAAGCGACAGTCATCCTGATTCTGATTACGAACAAGTCCGATATCACTTTTGCTGAATACTTCCAAGTTATTTACCTCCTTCTTCAATATGCTTTCTTTTGAGCTGACCGCACGATGCGTTTATGTCACTTCCGAGTGTTCTGCGCACGGTTGCTCCGATATTTTTAGCAGCAAGAATATTTATGAATGTCTGCTGTCTTTTAATATTGCTTTTTAAGTAGCCTGTTCCCTCAACTGTATTGACGGGGATCAGATTAACATGGCTTTGTGTACCCTCAAGTCGTTTTGCAAGCTCTCTTGCATTTTCATCGCTGTCATTAACTCCGCTTATCATAGAGTATTCAAATGTAACTCTGCGACCTGTTGTTTTAAAATAATCTGAGCAAGCCTTTAATAATTCTTCAATAGAATATTTTCTTGCAATGGGCATTGTTCGCTGCCTTATCTCATCGTTCGGTGCGTGTAATGAAACGGAAAGCGTTATTCCGAGATGAAGTTTTGCAAGCTCATAAATTTTCGGAACTATACCGCAGGTTGAGAGGGTAATATGTCGCATTCCAATGTTAAGACCGTTGTCGGACGAAACAAGTCGGAGAAATTTTACAACATTATCAAAATTATCAAGCGGTTCACCCATTCCCATAAGAACAATGTTAGAAATTCTTATGTTAAGGTCACGCTGTGCGGCCTCAATCTGTCCGAGCATTTCCGACGGTGCAAGACTCCGTGAAAAACCGCTTTTGCCTGTTGCACAAAATGTACAACCCATTTTACAGCCAACCTGTGTTGAGATACAGATTGAATATCCGTGCTTGTAACTCATTACAACAGACTCTACACATTCGCCGTCATTAAACGAAAAAAGGTACTTGACTGTTTTATCATACCTTGAAACAAGTTTTTTTTCAATATTTGCAACAGAAATGTAACTACTTGATTTCAAAAAAGCCTTTAAATCGGCAGGAATGTTACGCATATTGTCAAAATCGGTCACATTTTTGTACAACCAATCATAAATCTGCTTTGCTCTGAATTTTGGAAAACCGTTTTCTGTGACAAATTCAGTCAGCTCATCAAGCGTCATTGACTTGATATCCGTTAAATTATTCAATTTGACGCCTTCTTTCCGAATAAGCTGATGTAAAATCCGTCTGTTCCGCAGGTGTGCGGCATAAGTGTTATTTCGTATGGTTCTTCATCAAATGCACGGGTAATTCCGTTTGGAAGTTTTAGCGGTATTCCGTAAAAATCGGGATGTTCCTCAAGAAAACGCTTTGTGTTTTTATTGTTTTCATCAGGATTCAATGTACAGGTAGAATAGACAAGCTTACCGCCTACTGCAAGATTATCCGCACTTGCACAGAGAATCCTGTACTGCAAATCCGGCAAATCGTTGGAAATAAGGTCATCCTTGTATCTGATTTCGGGCTTTCTTGACATGATTCCAAGACCGCTGCACGGAACATCGCAGAGGATTCTGTCCGCCACAGGAAGTGCCGTGTCATTGGTTGACGCATCACGCAGAAGCGTTGAAATACAAGTGATGCCAAGCCTTTTAGCACCTGCCGAGATCAGTTTCAGCTTATGGTCGAACATATCGCAGGAAAAAATTCTGCCACGGTTGTTCATATACTGAGCCGCCGAAAACGACTTTCCGCCCGGTGCGGAACATACATCAAGCATAATATTGCGAGGCTTTGCATCAAGAAAATTCACACAAAGCTGGCTTGACGCATCCTGAATATGAAAAAGTCCGGACTTGTACGCTCTGAGTCTTTCAACCGAGCCTGTATTTTCAAGATAGAGTGCGTTGTCGATAAACGGGATTTTTTCCGCAACAACGCCCTCATCGGATAATTTCTTAATTAATGTGTCTGCATCTGTTCTGAGGGTATTAACACGACAACAGATTTTGGCTCTGCCGTTAAGAGATGCCAAAAGCTGTTCGGCATTATTTTCTCCGTAAAAATTAATCCACAATTTTACAATGTTTTCGGGAACAGAATATTTTACCGAAAGATATCGAGCCCTGTCCTTTTCATCGGGTAATGTGTATTTAACCTCTGCCCTTGTGATATTACGAAGAATTCCGTTTATGAAACCCGATGATTTCTGAAGTTTGTGCTTTTTGGCAAGATTAACGCTTTCGTTG
>OLYI01000837.1_pt1 | contig 10024 bp, 7 predicted proteins | sample 1644251 | NCBI WGS metagenome assembly OLYI01 (sample SAMEA103958140, study PRJEB25191) | human gut metagenome | biome: human-associated habitat [ENVO:00009003]; feature: intestine environment [ENVO:2100002]; material: feces | place: Germany | collected 2013/2015 | reverse complement strand
TTGCTCCGCTGTAGCCACGGTGGCCCGCAATGACGCAGTTGGTATCCATGCCGCCGATGGGCAGGCTCGTCTGGCTCAGATGGGCGGCTCCATCTGCCATGTGCTTTTCTGTAGCACCCAAGTAGATGGGCATTTCCAGATCAATAGCAGGAATACTCAGGACGCCGAAGATTTCATCCGGAAGGCCGTAGTCCGCAAGCTGAAAACTGGCTTTCTGATAATCGTAGGCGCAGGATAATCCAGACTGTCCTTGGGCCGCAATGTTCTGGTTGTACCGCACCATATCTTCCCAAAGCTCCGGGTATGGTTTGACTTTCTCCGGCTTAATAGAATCGATAATGACGGTGGTAGCGGGCAGTTCCGGTTCCTCCCGTTCAAGAAAGTCTTTTGCGGTGCTGGCAATAGAGCTGTCCACGGCGGCACCCCAGATATAGGGGTACAGAATGGAGGCTAACCCAGCGAGGAAGACCAGCAGCATAACCGTAATGAGCAGCCCCCGCAGTTTACCGTTTCGCATAGCGGCCTCCGTTGCGGTGCCGGGGGTGCTTCTTCCAAATTCGTGTGGCAGCAAGCATAAGCAACCCGGCAATTCCAGCGGCACCACCCCCGACCAACAACCCTTGCAGATACTTGGCTTCCCATGTGGATGCAGCCGGTTCCACACTGGCAGTTTCTTCTTCCATTACCGCCGCTTCCTCGTAAGGAATCCGGGAGCCGCGTACCAGGAGCCGGTGGGTGTTGATCCCATAGGGAGTGCAGGTGACGAGGGTACACAGGTCCTCACCGGGGACGATACCTAAGAGGTCTGTTTCATAGGGCAGAACGGTGTTGATTTCCGTTACCTGATATGCCATCGTTTCACCCAGAACATTCAGATAGAAAACATCCCCCGGAACCAGCTGTTCCAGGTCGGTAAACATCTTTTGACTTGCCATGCCGCTGTGGCCGGAGAGAATGGTGTGGGTGTTTTTGCCGCCTACCGGTAGGGAGCTGCCCAGCAGATGCCCCACGCCACGATCCAGCACCTCCGCGTCCGTGCCGTGGTAGATGGGCAAATTTACCTGGATTTTGGGAATTATGACATAGCCTATTATCCCGTTCCCGGCGATGTCCAGCTGGCTATTGTAATTCTCGGCAGCAGATAACAAAGCATCTTCGCTGTAAGCATTCGCTGTACCGGGGGTAATTGCCAGATTATAGGCAATGGCCCGCTGCTTTGCCTCCTGTAAAACAGAATCATCTGTCTGCCGGATAAGCTCCTGATAGACTGTCTGGATTTCGGAAGCGCACTTTTGGTTGACATAACTTGAAATGAGTGGGTACAGTGTCAGGCCAAATGCCAGCAGGAAGAGCGCTACGGCAACAATAGTGACAATGCGTTTTGATTTCGTTTGGTATATCCTCCTTCCACAAAAAACGAGCGCCTGGTCAAAACCAAGCGCTCGCTCATGCCTATAAAATTTTAATCTTTCAGGCAGCCAAGAGGGACAACATAAACGCCATCCTGGCGTCGGTATGCGTAATCCCCCGTGCCTGTCAGAACCATCAGGAAAGACGGCTTTTTCATTTTGTCGGTATCGATTTTTCCTCCCAGAGTTTTCAGGTTGGCAGCGCCTTCTTCAATCAGTCGATCTCCGCCCAGCTTGATTTCCACCAGCCCATAGGAGCCGTTCCGCAGATGAACAACCGCATCACATTCCAGCCCCTCTTTGTCCCGGTAATGGTAAACTTCTCCATTCAGAGCATCGGCAAAAACGCGAAGGTCACGGACACACATGGTTTCAAACAGGAATCCAAAGGTTTTCAAATCCGAAACCAAATCCTGCGGGCCAATTCCCAATGCTGCCGCAGCAATAGAAGGATCAATATAATACCGGGTATCAGAAGAACGGATTGCGGTTTTGGAGCGCAGATTCGGATTCCAGGCAGGCATATCCTCCACCACGAAAATCTTGCGCAGAGCATTCAGGTAAGAGGCAACAGTTTCCGCATCCATGGAGCTTTCATCGTTGGCGGCAATATCCTGGGCAATCACAGTATTCGGAATCTGGCTGCCCTGATTTCTGGCGTAAGAACGCATGAGCCTTTTGACGCGCTCCGGATTTTTCTGGACATTATCCACACGGTTAATGTCTGCATGAACAACGGCATCATAATAGTCGATTGCCTGATCCAGCGCGATTTCGTCCCGCATCCCCACTGCCTGGGGCCAGCCGCCCCGGCATACCAAAAACGCAAGTTGGTCAAAGGTCAGTTTTGATTCCCCATCGATTTCCTCCGGCTGGGAAAACAGCGCTTTCAGGCTGACCTCTCCGGTGGATTCCCCGGATTCAAACAAACTCATAGGCCGCATGGTAAGCCATGTGAAACGCCCCGTACCCGAATGGGTGATTTCCTTTGTGTCCGGCGGCACCGCAGAACCTGTCAGCACAAACTGGCCCAATTCCCCCCGGTGATCTACTTCAAACCGGATTGCATCCCACAGCTTGGGAGCCAGCTGCCATTCGTCAATCAGCCTGGGCGTTTCCCCTCGCAAAAGCCGTTTGGGGTTTAATTCCGACATGGTGATATTCTGTTCCTTTTTTTCCGGGTCGTCCATGTAGAGAATACTAGCTGCAACCTGCTCTGCTGTGGTGGTTTTCCCGCACCACTTTGGACCTTCAATCAGAACTGCCCCTTTGCCTTCCAGCTTCCGTTTCAGAATATCATCGGCGATTCTTTTTCGATAAACTTTCATTGGGTACACCTCGTTTCCATTCGTCTACCGGTATTATACTCTTATGATTTCTCAGAATCAAGAAAAAACCGACGATTGGCAAAATATTTTTCCGATGATTGGCAGTAATTTGCTCCGACACCTGGCGGAACAATGCCCTGATGTTCTTGTCATTGGGGATAAAACAAGGCAGCAGGACGAAACAGCCTGCTGCCTTATATCATCAGATTGTGTTATTTTTTACAGTGTTCTCAGTAAGAACGCCATATACAGTGGAAGCGTCAGAACTTGCCCCATACGCCCAACATTGTAATCTCCCAGCTTGATTGCGCTGCTTACATGGTACTTCTCCGGATGGTTCAGAATTGTCTTTGTACTCTTGATATTTCCGGTTGCCGCCTTTACCTCTACAAGTGTACACTCGCCTTTATAGCGAATCACAAAGTCCACTTCCAGCCCAGAATCCTTGTGGAAATAGTAGAGCTTTCGTCCCATTTTGGAAAAAATATCTGCGATCAGGTTCTCAAAGATAGCGCCCTTGTAGCCATAGAGATTGCCTTGAAGAATGTCGTATTGGGTGCCGTCCTCCAGCATACTGACAAATAGTCCCATATCCCGCATATACACCTTGAATGTGTCCTCCTCGGCATTGCCATCCAGAGGAAGTTCGGTGATGGAAAGGTTATAGCAGCGGGCAATGATCCCTGCGTCCTCGATCCATTGCAGGCTTCCGGCATATTTGGCGGCTGTGGAGCCTTTCCGGACAACGGAATACTGAAATTTCTTGTTCTCCTTGGCGAGCTGTCGGGGAATGGATTGAAAGCATTCCTTGATGCGGGACTTATCCTGCTTTTCTGCGTACTTCACCATGTCATCCTCATAGGAGCGCACAATGTCACGCTGGATACGGAGGACCTCATCCATCTGCTTGCTGTCCACAAAGGTCTGCACCGCATCGGGCATCCCGCCAACGACGGCGTATTGCAGCAGGAGCTGCTTCATCCGGCTGTGGAGTGCTTCCGGTACCGGCGTTTCAGCATCCAGTGCTTTTTGCAGCATGGCGATCACTGGCTCCGAGATGCCATTGGCCCACAGGAATTCCTCAAAATCCAAAGGGTACATATCGATCACAGTTTCCGAACCCACGGGGACCGACTTTGGCTCCTTGCCGTAGCCTTTTACCCCCAGCAGGGAGCCGGTGCCGATCACATCGTACCGACCATCGATCCGGAAGAATTTCAGTGCGGTCCTTGCCTCAGGGCAATCCTGAATTTCATCCAGAACCAAAACCGTTTCTCCTGCCTTAAAAACAGCATCCTTGCCCAGCAGTGCGGAAAGCAGCATCACAATGTTATCGATTTCCAGTGATCCCGCAAAAACAGATGCGTAATCCGGATTTTCAAAGAAATTCAGATAGACAACGTGCTTGTAGTTCTTTTTTGCGAAATCCAGCACAGAGAACGTCTTACCGCACTGTCTGCATCCCTTGACGATCAGCGGCTTGTGGCCGGAAGTGTTCTTCCATTCCGTCAGCTGCCGCTCTATTTTGCGCTTCAGCATTGTGTATTCCTCCAATCAGCTGTCAGTCTACACACAGCATAGCACAAGGGAGAAACTTTTTCAAGGGACTTTATCTATGAAGCATCAACTTTTTCGAGCGACTTTTTACGACATGGTACAACTTTTTCATTTTAGGGATGCAGAGGCAAGACTCGCGTGTTACGCAGACTTCTTGCTGGACACCGCATACAGCACTGCCGCAGCACCGACCATAAGCAGGATACCTACGATGGTAAACATCATAGTTCCGTTGTCACCGGTCTTGGGCAGGTCAAAGCCACGGGTGTTGACCACGGTCAGAGGAGCCTCGGCGTTGGCGCTGCCGTTGTCCTCCTCCATGTTGACCTTCTTGCCGCTGACGGTAGCGGAGGCGGTCAGGAGCTTGTGTTCCAGATGCTTCTGGGGGATGTTCTTCAAATCTGCGTTGCTCTGAATGATCTGGGCGTACCGGGGATCGTTCTGGATCAGGCCCAAAGCATCGGAAGCGTAAATGGTGCAGCTTTCGGTGCTTTCCTTCTGGGAGATGGCCACCTCAATATCCTGCTTCAGCAGCACATAGCCGTTGTCGGTGCAGACTTCGGTCATAGTATAGGTATCATCTTCTATGCCCTTAATGAGAATCCGGCCCTTGGTATCACCGGTTTTCACAGGAACAAAGTGCGTGGCATCTTCCTTGTTGGCAGTGTGGCCGGTCACATAGTACACGCCTTCGTCCTCATTCAGCCGAGCCTTTACAAAGTAATTATCGGTCTTGTTCTGTACCAGAAACTCCACCTTGGAGAAATCGCCCTTGCCGTCGGAGAACAGCTTGGTCAAGTCAATACCGTAGGTATAGATGTGGGCATCGTCAACCAGAGTATCGTAGAAAGTCTCACTGGTACGCTTCCAGGTCAGCACCACCTTGTTGTCGTTGCCCTTGTCACCCACCACCAGGGAATTGTCACCGTCCATCTTCGCGGTGTAGGTCAGGCGCATAGTGCAGTCGGAGAAGCCGGAATTGACCATACTTGCATCGGTATAGACAGCCTGGGAATTGTTGATCTCCGCCAGACCCTTGGCGGTCATTTCCACGGTCATAGCGGTTTTGCCATTCTGGGCATCGTTATAGGAAACGGTGAAATAGCCGTCTGCTTCCTTCCAGGTAGTCACCGCATTCTTGCAGACGGCATCGGAGAAGATTTCTAAGGTCACATCCCCCTTGGTGTAGGTCAGGCCAGCGGACAGGGTGTCGATGAAGGTGTAGCAGGACAGGTAGGTTGCCTCGGAGGTAATACTGGGCAGGGTGGAAATGATCTGGTAGTCGATGGTGTCCCCAGCGGAGGCAGTGCCGGTGTGGGCGTAATCGTCCGTCTTGCCGGTGTCAGCCTTAGCTTCCCGCAGTGTCTTTTCCAGAGAAGGGATGCCGGTCAGGTTCTTGGGATACAGGGTAATGTCGTAAATCCAGCGGGTGCCGCCATCGTTGGCGTTGGTGCCGTTGACGGAGGTCATGGGGACGGATACCAGGAAAGGATCAGTGGTGGAAACGACCATTTCGGGGACCTTGGTTTCCGCAACCAGATACAGACCCAGGGGCAGGTTTTCAGCTTTGGTCTTACCGTAGGAATCCGTCAGGGTCATGGCCGTACCGTTGGTGGCGGCGTAACGCTCCATGGCGTTCTTGACAGTGGTGGCGTTGGCAGTCAGGCCGGAGGACAGGGCGGAGATCAGCACATCGGACTGATAGAAATACTTGGATGCATCCAGAGCATCCGCATTTTCATAGCGGTTCTTGCCCTCTGCCAGACCCAGAGCTTTCAGAAAGTCCGCACCCTTGGCCTTGTCCACGGCGTACAGGATTTCCACATGACCGTCGGTGGTTTCGGTTTCGCCGTACTGGAAAATATCAGCTACCTTTGCATAAGTAAACTCGACACCCTTAATGGCATATCCGTAGCCGGTTTCGCCGTTGCCCAGAGTGGAGGAAGTGCTGCCGCCCAGGACATTGTTTACCCCGGCTTCGTCATAAACGCCGGTAGACACATAGCTGGAATCCCACACACCGTCCTTTTCGGCGTTGGTCAGATCGTACTTGTAGATGGTCAGAGAGCCGGTTCGGGATTCGTCAATGGTTACATCCTCCAACTCGGCGGCGGAGACAGCGACAGGGAAACACAGCAACATGGTCAGCACCAGAAAGAGGGATAACACTTTGGTAAGGTTTTTCATTTCGCATTTTCCTTTCATAGTTAAAATGGCAAGATAGTTTACATAATTTTGTGACATGGGTGGAAATAAAAAAGCCAGGGCTGATCCCTGGCATGATGGGCAGTATTCATGGCTTACACCAGCCTTTTCTTGCTGTAAATCAGCATAGCAAGACATACAGTGCCAGAGATCATACTGAGGATACGGAAAATCATAGCGGTATTACCTCCTGTGTCGGGCATGGTAAAGGTGCGGGTGTTGGTGACACGAACCGAAAGCGCAAGATCGTCCGCAGGCAGCGCACCTTCATAGGCGGCTTTGTCCAGAAGTTTGTAGCCCTCCGGTGCTTTGGTTTCCGTCAGGCGGTACTGTAGTCCCGGATAGAGGTTGTCCCATTCCAGCAGTCCGTCCGTCCCGGTGGTCAGGCTCCCGTCCGTTACATCGGGATTGGAGCAGCCGCCCCGGACAATGGTTTCGGAGTAGGTCACGGGATGCCAGAGAGAACCGTCCTCACTCCATTCCAGGCGAAATGTTGCCCCTGCCAGAGGGCTGCCGGTAATGTCGATCTTCTCCACAGTCACCTTGCCGGTTCGCAGAGCGTTGACGAACGATACTTCGGCAATCTCACCCTGTTTTACGGTGACGGTCTGTGGATTTTCACTGACGCATTGGTAAAAACTGTTTTCGGGAAGCAGTTCTTCTACCGTGTACTGTCCGGGCAGCAGATTCCCGGTCAGAATAATACCGTCCTTGTTGCTGGCGAAGGGAGAACCGTCCAGAACCTTTCCTTTGGCATCTGTAATCTTGAACTGCCAGCCCTCCACAGAACCGCCGCCCTCCATGGTTTTGGAAATTTTCAGCCTGCCATACTGGACATTGGTGAAGGTGATGGAAACATCCTCATGGGGCTTGATTTCAAACTTGTGGACTGTTTCGTCCACCATCCAGTATTCGTCCTCAAATCGACCATGCTCGTCGCCGGTTTCCTTCGCCCAGTAGATGCCGGGGTCAAGGTAATAGCCCGCCTTACCGTCGGCATTGGTGATAAGGGTGCCGACCTTCTGGGTGCAGACTTCGTCCGAATAGACCGTAATATGCCAGCCTTCCACGGACTGCCCGGTGTTGGTCTTTTTGTAGAACCAGACTAACCCCTGCTCCTTATTGAGCCAAGTGTCCACGGTGGTTTCACCGGCTTTCACGGTCACATCATGGAAACCCAGCTCGGTCAGCCAATAATTATCCTCCGTGGGTAACTCCACAACTGTGTACCACCCTAACGGAAGATTTTGGGTGCAGACATATCCGTTTTCATCGGTGGTGAAGTCTCCGTAGGAAGTGCCCTCGGAATCTCTCACCCGGAATGTCCAGCCACCAAGCTGATTTCCGGTGTTGGTGGTCTTGCGGATTTCGATGCGCCCACAGTGGGTGTTGGTGAAGGTGACTGCTGCGGTCCTGCCAATGGCAACCGTTACAGACTTCACGGCGGTGTCAAATTCCCAATAGGGATCGTCCGTGGAAATCTCTTTGGCGTAATAGGTTCCTTTCTGCAGACCCGAAACCGTAACCGTACCATCTGCCCCGGTGGTGAATGGAGAGCCGGAAACAGGGGTGGTGCAGGCAGTATCCGCGTACAGCCCGATCTGCCAGTCGGACAGGTTTTTACCAGTGTTGGTTTCCTTTATCAGCTTCACGCTGCCGGTGTTCAGTTTGTTATAGAAGGTGACCAAAGTGGTGCCGCCGCTGGTAACGGTTACTTTCTGGGGATTGGTGCTGGAACAGGTGTACAGCGCATGGATGGTACGGTCCATATGCCCCAGCTCCTTCACAAAGTAAGTGCCAGCGGTCAGCCCGGTAATGGAGAAATTACCGCTGCTGTTGGTGGTGAAAGGTCCGGCGATCAGACTGGTGCAGGCAGCATCTGCGTAAATGCCGAACTGCCAGCCGGAAAGATTCTGACCGTCCTCGGTGGTTTTGGTCAGGCTGATATTTCCTAGAGACGGTGCTTTGATTTTGAAATAGGCATTCAGCCCGCTGCTTCCGGCGCTGTACAGGGAAAGCGGAACTGTTTTTGAAAAATCCGAAAAATTATTTTGAGGGATTTTCCAGCGGCGTAAGCCGCATAAGCAGGGTTTGGGGAAGGCACTCCCCAACAAGATTCCCGCAGGGGCAAAATGAGCGATAAGCGAATTTTGGTACTGCGGTAGAATCTTGCTCTGAAAAACTCCGGCGTTCCCCGGCTTCCGTACTTTCCGCTAACAAGACGTTTCAAAAGGGCTTTGCTACCCGCTATTCCGGCATATCTTGAAAATTTTCCTTTCACTACCTACAACACCACGCAAAGCAAAATGGACGGAGATTTTTAGAATTTCCCCTTATTCCCTACAACACCACGCAAGCCGAAAAAGGCGGACAATGGCAGTATTTTTTTCTTTGATACCCTCCACGGATAAGTAAGGGATTTTGCCAACTGCGGCGGCTATTTTCCCTTTTGTTTTTTCATACTGGGGATTTTCAAAAATGCCAAACAGGAACGAAAAAAAGCAGCAAATCTGTTGAATAGATTTACTGCTTTCTGGTTGCCGGCGAAGCGGCGGTTATTCAGTTGTAGGCGGTAGGGCTATCTCCCAAAGCGGAACTTGAAAATAGCTGTGAGAAGCGTCTGGGTGATGTAGTCCTCTGTATCTTGGTCTACCCGTCCATTCACACGGGCGGCACATTGTATGCGGCGGCGGTAATACTGCAATACAGTTCCCACCGCTTCCGGCTCCCCGCTGGTGGCTTGGACGATTGTTTCATAGGGGAGAAGCCTATTATTTCTCATATGCCATTCCCTCCATTTCCGCTTGGAGCTGCCGTAGGACTTTTCGGATATGGTAGCCCGCTGTGCTGCGGCTGCGCCCGTACTGTCTGCCAATTTCGTGCTGTGGAATACGCTTGAAAAAGGACAGGTAAATCATTTCCCGCTCCCGTTCGTCCAGCCGTGACAGGGCTTCCGCAAGTAAGCCGCTGCTGAAAATGACCGTATCGCCGCAAAGGGTAAGTATGTATTCCTCGTCCGGCTCCGGGGCTTGGAAATATTCATCTGTCGTGCCTAAAGGGTAGTGCTTTTCGTCTGTGAGGTATTCAAGGGATATTTCTCTTTTGTGCTTCCTGCTCCGTGTCCTCGCTGCGTTGATCGTTGCATTTCGGATAACGACTTTGCAAAAGGCATGGAAAGTGTACTCGATATGTTCCCGATATTCTTCTGTACAGGTCATGGAAAATCCCCCTTTCCTCCCAAAAGGGCTGTGGCTGGTTAGTAGTTGCTTTTTATGATAGTAAGGGGCGGCAGCACTTTAGGCTGTCGCTCCTTGACTGCCTAACTGCAAAACCGGGCGGGGCTGTCAACGGCGGGCGAAGCCCGTTCATCTTGACCGTTGACTGGCTCGGCCGGGTTTGCTATTTATCCGGCAAACTTGAATTTATTTTAAGCTATCACGTTTTACCTTTTTAAGCCTTACTATCATTACCATAGGAATTTCTTTATTGTTTTTGAAACATTCTTCATAAAATCCATCAATGACA
>OLYI01000836.1_pt1 | contig 10029 bp, 10 predicted proteins | sample 1644251 | NCBI WGS metagenome assembly OLYI01 (sample SAMEA103958140, study PRJEB25191) | human gut metagenome | biome: human-associated habitat [ENVO:00009003]; feature: intestine environment [ENVO:2100002]; material: feces | place: Germany | collected 2013/2015 | reverse complement strand
GCATTGTGTATTCCTCCAATCAGCTGCCAGTCTATACACAGCATAGCACAAGGGAGAAACTTTTTCAAGGGACTTTATCTATAAAGTATCAACTTTTTCAAGCGACTTTTTACGACATGGTACACCTTTTCTATTTTAGGGATGCAGAGGCAAGGCTTGCGTGTTACGCAGACTTCTTACTGGACACTGCGTACAGCACAGCCGCCGCGCCGACCATAAGTAGAATCATCCAGCTCAGACACGGTGACACCTTGTCGGTCTGTGGTCAGTGCCAGAGCGGCACGGTACAGCGCGTAGTTGTAAGTGGTGATGCCCCGGAGAATGGCGTACCGGAAATCAATGCCGTCATGGCAGAAACAGTTTGCCATGCGCCAGTAGATAATCTCATTTGCAGCCAGCAGATACATAGCGGCGTAGTAGGCAGGCGTATTGCGGCCCGGAACGTAGCCCAGCTGGGTGTTCAGGAACTCCATGCGGGAGCGATGGCGATCATCCAGAAAAAAGGTTCCGGGGTATTCGACGGCCAGCTTTGGCAGGCGACGGGCGAAGCGGTACTGCGGGGAGATCATGGCGTTGACGGCATCCCAATAGGTGACGGCACCGGCCTCAATACGTTCCGCAATGAACGGACACACATCATGGGGACAGGGGTGTTTTTTGCCCCGATACTCCGTACAGAGCTTGCAGTCAACGTCCTCCTTCTTGTAAGTGAGTTTGCGAATGTACATATGTCCTCCTATAAAAAGAACCGGGCAAGCAGGGGCTTGTCCGGTGTGTTTGGGATATTCAGTTTTAACGGCTTTGTTCCCGCTGCCGTTTGCGCTGCCACGCGTCCAGCAGTTTGAAAATCACCCCCTCCATCTGGATGGGAGAGTAGGAGCGGGGGAAGTATTTGCGCAGCCGTTCCCCGGAGAGGGTGATGTTGGCCTGTACTGGCTTTTTCTGCTCCATCATAATGGAGAGCATGGTATCCTCATTCAGCTCGCCGGACTGGCTCAGCTTCTTCATGCGCTGAGCCTGAGAAAGAGATGGCGTAGACTGTTCGCTTCCAATGGTTTCCACCAGAAGCTCCTGCTCTTTCTCATTCAGAGAGGCCAGCTGATAGGCCGGGGAGAGAGCGATTTTCCCATCGTCCACCATCTGCATGAGCGGCGGTGTCAGGTTGGTCAGAGAGATGTAATTGCGAATGGTATCGCCGCTGATTCCCTCCTGATCTCCAATGGAATCGTCGCTTCGAAAATTCGCCGAAATTTTCGGCGAATTTTTTTCATCGTCTTTTTGGGGCCTGCCAGCCTTCCGTTTGACGGCTTCCATCTTCAGCTTGTAAGCTTTGGCGCGTTCAGAGGGGAGAATGTTTTCCCGCTGGATATTGCTGTCGATCATCCGAATGATAGCATCATCATCTTTCAGGTTGAGAACCATGACCGGCATGGTATCCTGCCCCAGCTGCTCGCAGGCGTACTTTCTGCGATGGCCGGAAATCAATTCATATCCACCTTCCTTTCTGGGGCGAGCAATGGCCGGAATGAGTACCCCGTTTGTTTTGACGCTTCCCACCAGCTCCTGCATGGCGGGGTCATCCCGAACGCCATAGGGGTTCAGTGGGTGAGGGTGCAAATCTTCCAGAGGCATACGGTAGATGATGCCTAGGGTTGCGGCTGGTTTCTTTGGCATAAAAACATCCTTCCTGTATTCAAAGAATAATCCCGAAAATGCAAAAAGCGCCCAGTTTGAAAACTGAACGCCTTGCATCAAGAGAGTAAAAACAGATAAGGAATTTTGAAAATATGGGCTGTCGGTTAGCCCACCAGTTAGCCCATTTGAGAAAAATACCCCAAAAGTTAGCCCATAGTTAGCCCATTTAGACCGGTACAAACCCATTCAAAACCGGTCAAGTCGCAACAAAGCTTACAAACGAAAAATCCCCGAAATCGTAGGATTTCGGGGATTTGACATGAAACTTTGAAGAAAAAGTTCGACAATCAGCGCTTGCTGAACTGCGGAGCGCGACGAGCTGCTTTGAGACCGTACTAAACATCTCTATGGTGCGTTTTTCCTTGATATTACGGGCTTTTTCGCATTTTCTGTTGTCGGTTGTCCTATTCCTTAACCATAGAAATCGGTGATTTTTCATCGAAATTCTCCTGGTTCAAAGCAGCATTCACTACCTCGAAAAGTTCCTCTGGTTTATTATACTTGACCCTCGCGTAAATGTCCATAGTTGTCTTACTATTCTCATGCCCTGCCAGATACTGAACTGTCTTAGGGTCAACGCCCGCATAGAGCAGATTCGTGATGTAGGTATGCCGCAACAAGTGCGGTGTTACATCGAAATTCAGGGTATAGCGAATCTTGGGATTGTTCCTCTGCGTTGTTCCTAATGTCGGCTTGACGGTATATTTAATGCTCTGTCCATTCACATATTTATAGTAGGTTCTCTCTTTTGCAGAACGAACAACTACATACTGCCAAACTCTCGTAAATTGAGAATAGGAAAGCGGCTGTCCCTCACTGTCCGCAATCACATACTCCGATATGGAATTGGCTTTTGCTTCCCGCAGGCAGTCCACCAGGCACTTCGGAATGGGAATGTCCCTTTTAGCTGCCTTTGTCTTTAAGACGGTGGAGATCACTGGCCTGTTATGCTCTGCGCGCCATGCACGTCTCACGGAAATATATGGGGTGGATTCATCCAGGAATACACTGTCCCATTGCAATGCAAGAATTTCTTCCCGACGCAAGCCGGAATACAAACCAATCATAATAAAAAGATATGGCGGAAGCTCTTTCACCGTATCCAGCAGAATTGCAACCTGTTGATCTGTTAAGGCATCTTTCTTTTTCGATGCTTTTCCGCCCTTTGCTGAAATTCCCACACATGGATTATCGGTTATCAGCTGACTGCGCTCTGCCGAATAAAACACACACTTAATCAGCATATTTACCGTATCATACAGTCCTTTCGATTTTTGAGACAGCGGAACAAGCGCCAGACGAATATCATCCGCAGTCACTTCCTCCATATACATATCTCCCAGAGGGTTAATGACATAATTCTTCATATTCTGTCTGTATCCTTTTATAGTAGCCGTAGATACCTTTGCTGACTGCATCAGCAGCCATTTCTCACAATACTCGGCAACCGTTGGATGCTTTCGGTGAAAGATGATCTCATCCACCTGTCTCCGGGCCTCCAACTGCTTTTCATATAATTCTTCACAGGTGGTCGCATATAAGCTGACCTGCTTTCCATCGGCATCTGTAATTCTGGTTCTGTAATACAGTGTTCCTTTTCTTGTAACCGTTCCGTACTCTGGAACGCTTTGTTTTTTCTTAGCCATACAAATCTTCCTTTCCTGATAATGAGTGTTCTTAAATTCACACCTTCTTTTTATCAGAAAGCACCCACTTAATCAAAGATACGGATTATGTAAAACAAAGAGCGAGACATCCTTGCCTCGCTCCAGCTTTGTTTCCTACTCTTTATAATTGTTATGCCTGTGCTGCATCCCACTGGGCAAATGCACCACCCATTGTTCTTACCAGCTCATCCGGTCTGTTGTATTTGACCTTTGCGTAAATATCCATCGTAATTTTACTACTCTCATGCCCCGCCAGGTATTGAACCGTTTTCGGGTCCACGGACGAATGAATCAGATTCGTAATGTATGTATGCCGCAGTTGATGCGGTGTCACTTCAAAATCTAAGCTGTAAATCACTTTTCCGTTATGTGCTGCCTTTTCACCGAGGACCGGCGTAACCGTGTGCTTTACACGCTTTCCATCCTCGTAGCGATAATAGAAACGCTCCTTGACTGTTCGGGTTACAATGTACTGCCAGAGCCGCTTGAACTGTGTATAGGACAGCGGATCGCCCTCCCGGTTCGGCACTACATATTCTGACTGTGAATTAGCTTTTGTCTCTTTCAGACAGTCCGCCAGGCAAACCGGCAACGGAATATTTCGATGCGCGGCTTTCGTTTTCAGCTCATCCAGAATCACCGGTCTGTTATTTTCCGTGTGCCATGCCCTGCGTACCGTTAAATAAGGACAATCCACATCCAGATATACAGAATCCCATTTTAGGGCAAGAATTTCTTCTCGCCGCAATCCTGCATACAGCCCTAACATGACAAATACATACGGCGGAAGTCCCTGAATGGCATCCAGCAGTCTGGCAGCCTGTTCATCCGTCAATGCCGCTTTGTCCTTCTGCGGAACGCCTCCACCTTTGGCCGTAAGGTAAATCGTCGGGTTGTTATCAATAATCTTACTTTCTTTTGCTGCACGGAAAATGGATTTATACAGGATAACCACTGACTTATATACTGAAGCGGACTTCTCGGAAACAGGAACAAGTGCAAGCTGAATGTCATCCAGTGTCACATCTGCCATCCGCATCTGTCCCAGTTCTTTTATAATGTGCCGTCTGACCTTTGATGTATAATCTATCAGCGTGGTTGCCCTCACATGAACCGACTGCATCAAAAGCCATTTTTCACAGTAGTCCGCAACTGTCGGTGATTTCCGGCAGAATGTATCGTTGTCGATCTGCTCTAATGCTCCCAACTCTTTATCATATAATTCTTCCGGTGTTCTCGCATAAAGGGCCACCAGTTTTCCATCTGCGTTCTGAACCCGCGTTCTATAATAATCTATGCCGTTAAGCGTAACTGTACCGTATTGTGGAATTGCTCTTTTTCTTTTTGCCAATTCCGCCACCTCCTAAGAATATACTCCAGCGCTGTATCTATGTTTTATCAGACCATTTCGTTTCCAGCAAGGATACGGATCGACTCACACTCCAGCTCTGCGAGGTCTACGATAAGTTGCGTTCTTTTCTGCCGGCTTTGCTCTGTGGGTGCATTTTGCGATATACTCCTGAAGGCCCGCTGAAGTAAAGTACACACAGCCATTCTGCACATATTGCACATAAGAAATAAGACCATTGTTACGGGCCGCGTCCAGCGTTGCAATGCTGATACCTAAAATTTCTGCTGCTTCTTTTCGTGTAATAAGTTTTTCCATAAAGCATATTTCCTCCAATCCGTCAAGTTTGTCATCGTGTTTGTTCAAAATCACATGAATACGCTGGCAGCCGAAACTGCCAGCGCATGGTATCTGATTTTGAACAGGAAGCTGCAAACGCCTCCTATTTATATAACTCAGCTTTCATCACATTTGCCACGCCCCCTGACGATGGGAACACAACAGGTCTCCGCTGGCGCGGCTGTCATAACTCCGCAGCATCGTTCGTATCGTGTGCCGCAGGGTTCCCCCCAAGTCTTTGGCGGGCCGTGAGGAAGTATCTTTAAGCCCCCATGCAGTCATCGCGCCGAATCTGCCACAATCCATTTTATGAAATCGTAGATCGCTCCGAAGCAGTTCTTTCATCACCTCCCTGACTGCTCCATCTTCGCGGCGTTTCATATTCGCTCGTACATGGGTTATGTACCTGTTGTGCTGTCTATTCGATTGTCAATGTACTGATGAAGGAGAAAAACTTGTCCTTCTTATTAACACTGACAAAAAAGGCAAAAAACAGGCGCATCAAATGAAATTTTATCAAAAATATTTTCCAAGCTGCTTTAGTCCACGGCGGATACTGTCTCGGACACGGCTTGGGTCTACACCTTCTACTTCGGCAATTTCATTTACCGTCATTCCCAGATAGTATCGGGCATAAATTCGCTTTGCCTGTTTCTCCGGCAGCTTCATCACAGCGGCATAGACCTGCTCCTGAAACTGTTTTTCCTCCAGAAGCATCTCCGGCGTTTGCGGCTTCAACAGCACCGCATTTTCAATGCCATTCTCGCAATCCAGAGAATACTGTGCTTTATAACGATACATCTTTCGCTCATACGCAGCCTCCGCACGTTCAGCTGCTCGAATAGTCTCCATTACTTCCTCTGTCACATCTACAAAAAAGTCTGTTGTATAAACATCAGGATAAAGTTCCCGAAGGTTAATTTTCTTCATTATGCACCTCCATTTCGATTCACGGGTGATTGACGGGTGAATCGAATGGAGGCGGGGACCGACAGCGGTAACAAACCGCTCGTCTATCTAAAAAACAGCAAGCAAAAACGCCAGCTCCCCGCAAAGGGATACTGGCGCGCAAAAATAAGCCATAATTATTCCGTTTTACCTGCCATGATAATACCGATGAATGAGCCTGATAACCTAGAGGAGGGGCAAGGCTTTTTTTAACTGATGTAACTCATGGGTATTGTGGACCACTAACGCAGACATGACGGCATCCTCCTTATATGCCGCCCCAGCTGATTGCATAAGGGTCGTCGGGTTTCTATTTTAGGCAAAAAGAAACGGCGGCTCTGAATTTCTCAAAGCCGCCAAAAGATAGTATAGGCGTGTTAATAGGGCTGCTGCACGGCGGCTTTTTTCTTTTTCCGTCGTCCGGCAGTTTGATAACAGACTATTCCTCTTTCTGAGGATTATTATAAAATTCAAATGTTACACAAATGTCCGAGGTGCCTTTGATTTCGACAGAAAAACAGGCTGAATTGTTACAAAGCTCGGACATTTCAAAAATTTTTTGAGAAATGGCGAAAAAAGCGGGGCAGCACACGCCGCCCCGCCGATCCCATACGGCTATTCCATCGTCCTGATTTGCTCAACAAGAGATTGCTTTTTCAGATTTCCAGTTGTGTAAGAAATCAAGGTGAATTGCACAATCAGCAGGATTGCTAAATATATCAATACGATCAGCCACGGAAATGAATAGTAAAAGTATGGATTCATCGTTTTCACAACGACCTGTACGGATAGGAAGCCCAGTCCAGTCCCCAAAACCAATGTTACCAGCGTAGCAAAAACTGAATACATTAACCCCTCATAGCACAGCATTTTGATAAGCTGCTTTTTACTCAAACCAATCGCCTGTAACATTCCAATTTCCTGCCTACGGGATAAGAAGTTTGTGATTGTCGTATTGGCAAGGTTGATTAAAGAAAAGCACACAACAATAACAGCCACGATCAACAATACCCCGAAAGAAAGTTGTTGAAGTCCGCTATAATAAGTGATACTTTCTTTTATGGTTTCCATAACCAAATCGCTATTTCCGTCTATCAGTTGATTTAATGCAGCTTCAACCGTATCATATTTTTTCATATCGGTAATTACGGAAATCGTACCTGTGCAATCTATCCCGGTCGCTTCATTCATAAACTGCTCCGGAAGCGCAAAGCATTTTGAGAAGCCGGAGTAAGAATATTCGTTTACAATGCCCATGACGGTATAGGCCTTTGTGCGAATTTGGCCGGATTCGGTTTTATAGTCCACTTCGACGGTATCACCCAACGCAGCCTCAATATCATAGAGATCGGCACGCTCTTGAAGCAAGACAATTCCATTGCCTGCCACCAGTTCATCATAATCAGTCGTTCCCGCAATTCGCTCTTTCTCCAAATTCTGCTGTTCATCTCGGCAAAAGCCCTGAATCCATTTTCCAGAATTACCATTTACACGATATTCTGCGTCCGTGTAATACCAGTGCTTGATTCCTGTAACGCCATCAATAGATTCTACTGCATTTATAAAATCGGCATTTAGAAAATTCTTTTGCTGCAATCCAGACAAAGAAATACCAGCAGTGTCCCACGATTGATTTGCGTTGAGCTGAATGTTAAATTCACCGACAGGGAAAGCCCTGCCTCTTGCCTCTGCAACGCCATCATAGGAAACTAACATTGTCGAAATCAATACAACCAATACTCCGCCGAGTGAAAGAGAAAGTATTGTTAAAGTGGACTTTGCCTTTTGTCTGGACAGATTCATTTTAGCAAGTGAAGCAGGCGTTATTTTACGGTGCAGCACGGAACTTTCTTTCATTTTTCCCTGATAATCGGAATATCGCAATGCTTCCAGCGGAGATACTGCCGCAGCTCTTTTTACAGGAGTATGAATGGCAATCATCACAATAATAAATGCAAAAAGGCCAACCCCGACCGTCACACATAAAGTAGTCAGCCAGTACCAACCGGCAGGAATCAGGAAGTACCCAATCACATTTCCAATAACCAGACCAATCGGGATAGCAATGGCAGCAAGTAATTTCCCCTCGCGGTAAACCATCTTTTTGATCTGTCGTTTTGTAGTTCCGATTGTGCGAAGCTGTCCATAGTTACGGATACTGCTTGCTACTGAAATATAAAAAATCGAATAGATCACAATGCCGGAACCAATGAAAGTTACAAAACCAATCAAGAAATAGAACAGCATATCGCTTCCGTGATTTTCGTCCTTTAAGTTAAAATATGTGGAACGGACAATCACATTATCATCGGAAATTTTTAATTGCTGCGCCAGAGTGTTTGCATAGTTGGTGGCTTCTTCCTCGCTCATATTTTGAGCGCCTTTCAGCCCAATGTAATAATCAATCATGCCCTCGTCGCCATACTGCTGTCTTACTAATTCTTTCGATATAATGGCTGTATAGCGCCCAATATCGCCGGTTTTCACATCTAAGATTCCCGTCAATTTGAAATCATGGGTAGTGCCGTCAGAAAAGGGGATTTGAATTGTCTGTCCCAATTCATTTGAATAGCCCAAACTATCCAAAAAGGATTCTTGCACTACAATTTCATTCTCCGAAGCTGGTAAATCTCCCGAATAGGGCATACTTTGGGATTTTAGCATATCTGCATTTGCATAAGTAAAATTCACGGTTGAATGGTTTACCTGTTCAGAAAATGCGTTAAAAAATTCCCCAACCCACGCAATTTCTTCTTGCTTGTATAGTTCCTGTCCCTGTTGTTCAGAAATCGCATGATACATAATCTGCGCTGTTTTTTGGTTGCGGTTCTGCGTTTCCTGCATAACCCCAAAGCCATAGAGGACAATAGCAGATAGCAATGCGCTGGCAAGTGCAATCGTCAAAATAATAAAGATATTTCTTTTTCGATTTGCCGATATACTGCGGTTTGATATGCGCTTTACTATGCCGCTGGTATCATTTTCAAAAGGCCATGTCATAGCCTGCCACCTCCTTACTCCACAATCTTTCCGTCCTCAATGCGGACAATCCGATCTGCAAGGCGGGCTATGTCGTCATTGTGGGTAATCATCACAACAGTTTGCCGGAACTCCGCACTGGTGCGCTTGATAAGCCCCAGCACCTCGGCACTGGTCTTGCTGTCAAGGTTGCCGGTCGGCTCGTCGGCCAGCACGATAGCCGGTTTGGTAATCAAGGCGCGGGCGATAGCCACACGCTGCTGCTGTCCGCCGGAAAGATTGTTCGGCATATTTTTCAGTTTATCTTCCAGCCCCAGCAGGTGAACGATCTCGTCCAAAAACTTCTGATCCACCGTGTCCCCGTCCAGCTCCACCGGCAGGACGATGTTCTCATACACATTCAGGATGGGAACAAGGTTATAGTTCTGGAAGATAAAGCCGATGTTGCGGCGGCGAAAGATGGTAAGCTGTTCGTCGTTCATCTTCGACAGTTCTTTGTCCTGGACAATCACATTGCCAGAAGTAGGGGTGTCCAGCCCGCCCATCATGTGAAGCAGGGTAGACTTGCCGCTGCCGGAGGTTCCCACAACGGCCACAAATTCGCCGTCCTCCACGGAGAAGTTCACACCGTCAAGGGCGCGGGTGATGTTCGGCTCTGTGCCGTAATACTTTTTCAGGTCGATAGTCTGTAAAATGCTCATAAAATTCAATCCTTTTTTTGTTTGTTGTAAATGCGGAACGCTGCTGCGCCGGTGGCCGCCAACTGCACCAGAATCAGCACAGCGAACAGGCCGAAGCTCTCATAGTAGAACAGTTCATCCCAAAATAGGAGAACATCACAGAGAGCAGTCAAGGCAACCGTCCAGCGGATGTGCCGGGCCAGCCATTGCCGGAACACCAGCACAAGGGCAACGGGCGGGACGATCAGCAGCGCCAGATTCAAAATCAATGTCGGGGTCAGTTCCATTGCGTCGCCTCCTCACTTTTGTTGATAAGGGTATTGTAAAACCCAAATGTCCGCGAAATGTTACAGCGGCCAAAAAATTTCATTGA
>OLYI01000835.1_pt1 | contig 10037 bp, 9 predicted proteins | sample 1644251 | NCBI WGS metagenome assembly OLYI01 (sample SAMEA103958140, study PRJEB25191) | human gut metagenome | biome: human-associated habitat [ENVO:00009003]; feature: intestine environment [ENVO:2100002]; material: feces | place: Germany | collected 2013/2015 | reverse complement strand
CCCGGTGCCGTCCCGCCACGCCGCCACAAGCACGAGGCCCAGCACAGCGATGAGCACCAGCAGGAAAATCAGGAACTTCCGCAGCATACGCCGCTTTTTCGGCGGTTCCTTGGCTCCGTCATCGTCATTCCAAATGTCTTTTGTCATATTTTCAGCCATTGAGCCGTTCATCCTCATACCAAAGTCTTGTCAGGTACAGTCCCCCCGGCGGCACTGTGGGTCCCGCCAGTGTCCGGTCCCGGCTTTCCAGGATGGCCGGAATATCCTCCGGCAGGAACTTTCCCTCGGCGGCGTAAAGCACCGTGCCGGTGATGGCCCGCACCATGTTATAGAGGAAGCCGTCGGCGCAGACCTTCAGTTCCAGCAGCTCCCCGCTGCGGGTCACGTCGCACCAGTAGATCGTGCGGACAGTGGTCCTTGTCTCCGTGCCCACGCTGCGGACTGCCGCGAAATCGTGGGTGCCCACGAACTGATGGGCCGCCCGGTTCAGAAATTCCTCGTCCAGACGCTTGGGGTAGAAATACGCCCGGTTGACATAAAACGGATTCTTCACCCGGGAATTGTAAATGCGGTAAGTATACTCCTTTTTCAGACAGGAACCGATGGCGTTGAAATCCTCCGCCACCTCCAGCGCCTCGCTGACGGCAATGTCCTCCGGCGTGTGGGTGTTGATGGCAAAGGGCAGCCGCTCCAGGGGGATGCGGCTCTCCGTGCGGAAATTGGCGATGTACCGCTCCGCGTGAACGCCGGCGTCCGTGCGGCCGCAGCCGGTGAGGTGCACCGGCGCGCCAGTGATCTTCTCCAGCGCCTTTTGCAGCGTCTCGCAGACGGTGACGGCGTTTTTCTGCACCTGCCAGCCGTGGTAGGCCGTTCCATTATACATCAGTTTCAGTGCGATATTACGCATATTGGCTCCTTTAGCGGCATCAGCCGTGTTATTTTTCCCAGAAAACGCGCACGTTGTAATCCGTATCCGGCCAGACCTCTTCCGCCATCGTCCCATCCTGATCGATCTCATAGGTGCAGACGGTAAAATCATAGGAAAGGCCGAAGCTGTCCCGGCAGAGCAGGTGCAGCTCCACGGTGTCCTCCGGCTGGCAGGAGACCGCGAAGCCGCCCTCCTCCGAAGCTGGGGTATAGTAGACCACATCGGGATCGCTGCTGAAAGTAGACTCCGAAATCTTTACCGGAAGGGTCTGGACGGTCTCTCCGTTTTTCAGCACCTGAAAAACAGGGTCGATCACTTCTGTACCGTACTGCTTTCTGACGCCCAGATCGTATTGAAGCTGCAAGCTTCCTCCCCGATAAGTGGGATCGCCATAACCGCTGCCGTCATTCGTCAGGGGCAGCAGCATGGCAAGGTCACTGTAACTGGTGACCTCCTCCCGGCTGGTCTGACCGCCGGCGGTGATATTCGCCGCGAAGGACACTTCGCCGGTCTGTTCCACCGGCAAGTTCACCGGGGCGGTGAACACGCCGCCGTTCCCGGACATAGGCAGCTCCGTGGTCTGGCCGTTCTGGGTCACCACCAGCGCCACCTCCGTGTCCGCCGTCCAACGGCGGAGGGTGATGCTCATGTCGGCTTGCAGCGTATGACTTTCCGGGTCAAGGCCGGTGGGTTCAAAGGAAAAATCCGACAGATCCTCCGTCTGCTCCCGCTGCTTCGCGGACAGGTTCGTGATCCGATCATCCATATCGGAAAGCCGATATGCGATACCATCCAAATTACTTTTCAGGATCGTCCGCGTATTCACCAGCTCCGCCCGGGTCACAAGCAGGGCGATCAAAAGCGCCACATTCAGCGCCAGAGACAGGATCTGAAACCAGTTCTTCTTCATAAGGCCGCTCCTTTCGCGCAAAGCATTTTCCCTTTACAGCGTTTGTGTTGCAACGTTTTTTCAGTTTTATGTGCCAAGTCTCCGCAGGACCACCACCAGCGCCAGAATGACCACGCCGCCCGCCAGCGCGACGTAGTCCCGCCGCTGGTATTTCAGAACGTGGAGCTTGGTGCGGCCCTCGCCGCCGTGGTAGCAGCGGCACTCCATGGCCGTCGCCAGCTCGTCCGCGCGGCGGAACGCACTGATAAACAGCGGCACCAGAATGGGGATCAGCGCCTTTGCCCGCTCCATCAGCTTGCCGCTTTCAAAGTCCGCACCACGGGCTTTCTGGGCGGACATGATCTTATCCGTTTCCTCGATCAGCGTGGGGATGAACCGCAGGGCAATGCACATCATCATGGACAGCTCATGGACAGGCACCTTGATAACCTTCAGGGGGTTCATCAGGCTTTCCAGCCCGTCCGTCAGGGAGATGGGCGAGGTGGTGTAGGTCAGCAGGAAGGTCGCGGTGACCAGCATCAGAATACGCACCAGCATAAAGGCCGCTCGCTCCGCGCCGCCGGTGGTGATGGTAATGCCCCAGAAATCCACCAGCACCCTGCCGTCCTTGTTAAAAAACAGATTCAGCACGCCGGTGAAAACAAGGATCATCACCAGCGGCTTCATGCCCCGGACGATGGATTTTCCCGGAATGGCGGAAATTTTGATTACTGTCAGCAGGAACAGGAGCAGCACGCCGTAGGATACCCACCCGGAGGCAACGAAAAGCGTCACCATGTATACGACCAGAACAATGAGCTTCGTTCTTGGGTCAAGGCGGTGAATGACGGAATTGCCAGGGAAATACTGGCCGAGGGTAATGTCTTTAAGCATGGCAGTTTCCCCCCTTGAGCCGCCTGATCTCCGCCGCGGCCTGGTCGATGGTGTAGACGTTCTTCACGTCCAGCCCCAGCTTTTTCAGCTCCAGGAAGACCTGGGTCACCTGCGGTATGTTCAGTCCCATTTGGGTCAGTTCTTCGGCGTGGGTAAACACCTGGGCTGGCGGCGCGTCCATGGCAAGCTTGGAGCCGTTCATCACCAGCAGGCGATCCGTCAGCCGCGCCACGTCCTCCATGGAGTGGGAAACCATCATGATTGTGGCGTTCTTCGCCTTGCGGTAGGACTGAATATTGCCCAGAATTTCCGAGCGTCCCACGGGGTCAAGGCCGGCGGTGGGTTCGTCCAGAATGAGAACTTCCGGCTCCATGGCAATCACACCCGCAATGGCCACCCGTCGCTTCTGGCCGCCGGAAAGGTCAAAGGGCGAAACCTCCAGCTGCTGCTCCGTAAGCCCCACGAACCCGGCGGCTTCCCGGACGCGGCGATCGACTTCCTCCGCTGACAGCCCCATGTTCTTGGGGCCGAAGGCGATGTCCTTGTACACGGTTTCCTCAAACAGCTGATACTCCGGGTACTGGAACACCAGCCCCACCCGGAATCGCGCCTGCCGGGTGAGCTTCTTGTCCGACCAGATGTCCTGCCCGTCCAGCAGCACCGTGCCGGAGGTGGGCTTCAGCAGCCCGTTCAGCTGCTGCATCAGGGTGGATTTTCCGGAGCCGGTGTGGCCGATGATGCCAATAAACTCCCCCCGCTCTACGGAAAAGGATATGTCGTCCAGCGCCTTATGCTCAAAGGGTGTCCCGGCGCTGTAAATATAAGTGAGATTCTTCACTTCCAGAATGGGTTTCAAGAAAATACCTCCCAGCGGGTCAGGCCATCACCATATCGTAAAGTGCCTGCGCGCATTCTTTCGGGTCTAATTTATCCAGCGGAAGGTCAAAGCCCTCCTGATTCAGCTTCCAGCACAGCTCCACCGTCTCCGGTGCGGCAAGTCCGATGTCGTGCAGCAGCTCCACCTGAGAGAAGACCTCCTTCGGTGTGCCGTCCGCCGCAACCTTCCCCTTATCCAGCACCACGACGCGCTGCGCCTTGGCCGCTTCGTCCATGTGGTGGGTGATCAGAACCACCGTGATGCCCTTCTCCCGGTTCAGCCGTCCGATGGTGTCGATCACCTCTCGGCGGCCTCTCGGGTCAAGCATGGCGGTGGGCTCATCCAGAACGATGCACTTCGGCTCCATGGCAATCACGCCCGCAATGGCGATGCGCTGCTTCTGTCCGCCGGACAGCAAATGGGGCGCGTGGGTGCGGTACTCGTACATGTCCACCTGTTTCAGGGCGCTGTCCACTCTGCGGCGAATTTCCGGGCTGGCAATACCCAGATTCTCGGGGCCGAAAGCAACGTCCTCCTCCACCACATTCGCCACGATCTGGTTGTCCGGGTTCTGGAACACCATGCCCACGTTTCGCCGAATGGTGATCAGCCGGTCTTCGTTGGCGGTATCGATGCCGCAGACGTAGACCTTTCCCCCGGAGGGCAGCAGAATGGCGTTGAAATGCTTGGCAAGGGTGGATTTTCCGCAGCCGTTGGTGCCGAGTACGGCAACAAAGCTGCCTTCTTCAATGGTCAGATTCAAATCCGCAAACACGGGAACACCGGGCGTGTCCTCCACGCCCGGGTACGTGTATGCCAGATGCTCTACAGAAATTATGTCGCTCAAATCAGGCATCCTCCTATTTGTTACGGCGTCCACCGTCCGGTGGCGCCGCAGGGAAGAACCAGTCCGGACTGCTTCACCGGCAGTCCCAGCTCACCGGCAGCGGTTTTGCTGCCATGCGCCGCCCCGAACACCACGTCGGAAGCATAGGCCACAGCGGAGGGCGCAAGCCCGGTGGTGTACGAATTGATGATGACGAACAGCGGGTCGTCGGACAGCAGCTTCACCGTCTCCTGTAAGAAGGGGTAAAAGCTGGTCTCCATCTTCCAGATCTCACCGCTTGGCCCACGGCCATAGCTGGGCGGGTCCATGATAATGCCGTCATAGCGCCGTCCCCGGCGGATCTCCCGCTGGATAAATTTGCCGCAGTCGTCCACGATCCAGTGAATAGGCCGGTCGGCAAGGCCGGAGGCCACGGCGTTTTCCTTCGCCCAGGCCACCATGCCCTTGGAGGCGTCCACATGGTACACCTCCGCTCCCCCGGCGGCCGCCGCAAGTGTCGCGCCGCCGGAATAGGCAAACAGGTTCAATACCCGGACAGGGCGGCAGGCGGAAGCCGCCGCCACCTTCTCCCGGATGAAATCCCAGTTCGCCGCCTGTTCCGGGAAAACGCCCGTGTGCTTGAAGTTCATGGGCTTGACGTTAAAGGTCAGGTAGTCCTTATAGTGAATCTGCCACCGCTCGGGAAGCTTGTTGTCCGTCCAGTGTCCGCCGCCGGTATTGGAGCGGACGTAGCGGGCATCATAGCGCTTCCATTGGGGTACCGTCCGTGGCGTATCCCAGATCACCTGTGGGTCGGGGCGCACCAGAATGAACTTGCCCCACCGTTCCAGCCGCTCGCCGCCGCTGGTGTCCAGCACCTCATATTCCTTCCATTCATCGGAAATCCATAGCATTGGGTCTCCTCCCTCTTTCTCCTTATCTCAGCCGACGAAGCCGTCCCAGCCGCCATGCCAGCCGCCGTCCGAGCTGTTGTCCCAGCCGCCGGTGGTGTCTTCCTCCGTACCGCCGGGCTGATACTCCTCCCAGGAACTCTGGTTGTGCAGCGGACACATGATATAGGGGGCATCCACGCCGTTATTCAGGTTGTTGTAAAACCCGTGCCACGAAGCGGGGTTACCGTCGGAATCAATGAGATATACATAGTAGTTGGCGGTGTAGATGTCGTTCAGCCCGAAGCCGTCCGCTGCCTTGATCTCGTCCACCTCGGCCTGCGTCAGCTTCACAAGAGACCGGGACTCGATCTGGGCGTCGCTGAACATATAGCAGTAGTCGGTTGCCACACCGCCGCCGGTGACGCAATAGTCCACCTGAATGTGCTTGTCGCAGGTTCCCTCCGGCTCGTCGCCGTCGTAGACGTTCACGTAGACCACACGCTCCAGTCCACGCACATCGGCGCTGCACGCCGCGGTGGCTTTCTTGCCGGAATCCAGACACACGCCAACGCTGTGGAAAGCGTTGCCGTTATACAATCCTTCTCTGGGCAGGCCGTCGTGGATGGGCTGCATGACCGCCTTCCACAGCCGTGCCGCCGGGTTGGCGCTGCTGCCGGTGAGGTAGATCTGTTCGGGGATGTCGTAGCCGCACCATACGGCTGCGGTGTAGTGGGTGGTATAGCCGCAGAACCACCGGTCGCGGTTGGAAGACGTGGTACCGGTCTTGCCCGCGATGTTCTGTCCCGCAAAGATGGCCGCGCCGCCGGTGCCGTTGTTCGCCGCGTTGAACAGGCAGTAGTTCATATAATCCACAGTCTTCTGGCTGAGGATCTTCCGGGACTCCTGCTCATTGTCCACCACGACCCGGCCATTGCTGTCGTAGACCTTGGTGAACAGTCTCGGCTCCCGGTAAACGCCATCGTTGGCGAAGGTCGCGTAGGCGGCAGACATTTCCCGCACGGTGGAACCAACCGTCAGTGCGCCCAGCGCCAAAGGCGCCAGACCCACGTCGGACAGGCTCTGCCCGTTGGGCAGAGGGTAATTGTCGGTCAGGGAGCTTTGGCCAAAGTTATACTTGGCAAAGCTGTATCCGTAATCCGCACCGATGGTGTCCAGCGTCCGGGCAGAAACGGTGTTGACGGAGGAAACAATGCCCTGATAGACAGTCCTCGCGTACTGGTACTGCCGGTTATCGTTCTTCGGCCAGTTGTTGCCGTCGATATAGGTCATGGGCAGGTCTTTCATCACCGACGCCGGGGTGACCTCACCGGACTCAAAGGCCGGGGCGTAAACGGAAATGGGCTTCTGGGAAGAACCGGTCTGGAGCTTCGCCTGCGTAGCCTTGTTGTAGGCAAGGAAAGTCGTCTTCTCCCCCACGCCGCCGGACAAAGCAACCACGTCGCCCGTCTCGTTGTTGATGACCACGATGGCGGACTGGAGCTGCTGCTCGCTGCGGGTGGTGGGAATGTTGCTCAGGTCGGTATAAACCGCGTCCACCTGCTTCTGCACGTCCATGTCCAAGGTGGTATAAATATGGTAGCCGCCCTTCTGGATGCGGTTGAGGTAGATGCTCTGGTCGTTAGTGCTGAGGTCGTCCCAGACCTTGCCGTCCTGATCTGCCAGATAGCTGGCAAAGTCCACAATCACAGCGTCCACGAACCACGAATAAATGTGCTGGGAAGCGTCGGTGCTGACGGCCACCTGCTCGCCGCACTGGGGGCAGTAGCAGGTATCCCCCTCGCCGGTAAAGTGGCTGCGGGTGTTCTCGTAGCCGCAGTTGTCGCAGACCGTCCAGCGGTCGGCGTCGGCGATGCCCTCTTTGAACACCATTTCCTGCGCCACAGCCGCATCGTACTCCTCCTGCGTCAGATAGTCCTGATCCAGCATTTCGCTCAGAACGTTCAGCTGACGGTAGCGGTTCCGTCCGGCACCGTCCCGCTCCTCGCCCTTGTACATATATACGCTCTCGGAATAGGGGTTGAACAGGGACGGGTTATTGGTGATACTGATGAGGCTGGCGCACTCTGCGGTGGTCAGGTTCCGCAGCTCCTTACCGAAATACTCCGCCGCGGCGCTCTTGACGCCAGATAAATCTCGTTGAGGTAATACTCCATGATAAGGTCTTTGTCGTATTCCCGCTCGAAAATCTGCGCCCGGAAAATCTCCATGACCTTTCGCTGGACGGTGACGCTCTTTTCACCCGTGTGGTTCTTGATGAACTGCTGGGTGATGGTGGAGCCGCCGAACTGCTCGTCGCCGCCGAAGAACATATTCAGGCAGGCTTTCATGGTGGTGATCCAGTCCACGCCCTGATGCTCGTAGAACCGTTTATCCTCGATGGCCACGGCGGCATGAATCAGGTCTTCGGGAATCTCGTCAATGGACGCCCACTGACGGTCGGTGGTGGTATAAATCTGCTGCAGCAGCTGGATATCGCCGTGGTTGTCCACATAATAAATGAAGGAGGTCTGTTCCAGATCGTAGTCGTCCAGAGACCAGTCGGCGGCCTCCGTCAGAATATCCTCCTGCAGATAATCTCCCAGCGTGCCGACAAAGACCGTACCGCAGATCAGCACGATCAGCAGAACCGTCGCCGCCGCGCCGACGGCAATTTTCAGCACGGAACCGGCCACGGAGAAGATCATATACAGCAGTTTCAGCGACCAGTGGGGATTCCACTCCTGCCGGAGCTTCTTGCGCCTCCTGGGCTTTTTTTCATTTGCCATAGGGTACCTCCAATAGAAGCAGGACGTGCCTGCCTGGTAAATCCATTATAACCAGTGTCATATTCGCATAACACTACTCATATCATTATATCATACCGGATAAAAAAACGAAAGCCCCAATTTATAAATAAAGTTTTAATTGTGGGAAATACTAGCAGCAAAAGGAGGAATGCATGATATGCTGAAAAAACCGGCAAGCCTTATTTTGCTTCTGTACCTCACATTGGGGTGCTTCCGGGGGTATCTGGCGCTGTTCGACAAAGGCGCTTCCGAACCGAAGCAGATTTTCCCCTGTCAGGTGTCCTCCCTCCCCGACGCCGACCGGGAGGCTCTGGAAAAAGGCATCCCCGTCCGGTCAGAGGACGAACTGAATCAGTTTCTGGAAGATTTTCTGTCCTAAAATGCCGCCCTGTTTCTGTACAAAATGACCTCTTGATTTTGCGCGCGCCCTGCGGTAGAATATAGGCATCAAAAGCGGGGGGCGATTTCCTTGGCAGACCAATACGGTTCTGATTTCATCACCATCGTGGATGAGGAAGGCACCGAATACGAGCTGGAGGTACTCAGCACACTGGAGTACAACGGCAATACCTATATGGCAGTCATTCCCGCCGACGACGGTTCCGATTCGTTGAATCTGGAGGTCAGCATTTTCAAATCCATTGAGGAAGACGGAGAGCCGATCCTCTGCGCCATCGAGGACGAGGCGGAATTGCAGGCCGTGTACGACCTGATTATGGATTCTCTTTACTCGGAGGACGCGGAATAAGCGCGGTATTCCTCCTGCTTGGTGCGTAGCGTGTCCTTTTGGACCCACATTTTCTTATTGGGACGTTAGACTTCCCGGCCTGTTTGCAGACCTCCCGCCCCCGCATCGACGGATGGTGGACGCTGGGAGCAGTAATGGTCGGGAGCGGCATCCCACCTGCCTTTTCGTGCAGGTCATAATTGGATGCGATACGGCTAAAGCGGGGTGCATGGGGAGCTTCGGCTCCCCGTGTTTTTTTGTGAGGGGAAACTCTGACCAGATCGCCTTCGGCTTAGCAACGTTTTTCTCACCCTTGGTTATCGCACCTGCGGGTCATATACGCGCCCTTGCAGGGCAGCCGGTGCAGATTTTCTGTAAATTTTTTTCTAATTCCGTCTTCTTCAGCAGATTGCCCCTTGAAACCGGCGGGAAAATAGATTATAATACTCTGGTCTGTGCGTAAAACCAATCGCGTTATGACCAAAAGGACAAATGAGAGGATTTGATTACATGAGCGCATCCAGCAAGAAGAAGCTTCGCAATGAGCAGCAGACCGCCAAAATGACGGAAAAACAGGTCGCTGAGCAGAAGGAAGCAAAGAAACTGACGCTTTACACCACCATTTTTGTCGTCGTTCTGGCTGTCATGGTGGTATTCGCGATCGCCATTGGCGTCACCAGAAGCATCACTAACAGCGGTGTCCACGAGCGGAACACCGTGGCACTGACCGTGGGCGATCACGAGATCAGCAATGCCGAGCTGAACTACTTCTATATGAGCGCCATCAACAGCTTTAACTCCAACTACGGCAGCTACGCCGCCATGCTTGGTCTGGACACCTCCAAGCCCCTGAACGAGCAGGTCATCAACAATGACACCGGCCTGACCTGGGCGGACGATTTTCTGAACACCGCCAAGGACAACGCCCGCAGCGCCTACGCCTTGGCAGACGCCGCTGAGGCCGCAGGCTTCACCCTGTCCGAAGACGACCTTGCCGATATCGACAGCGCCATTAACAACATGAAGCTCTATGCCAACCTGTACGGCTATTCCAGCACCAAGGACTTCCTGAAAGCCCAGTACGGCAACGGCGCAACGGAGGAAAGCTACAGACAGTACGTTACCCTCAACGCCCTCGCCAGTGCCTACCGCAACAGCTATTCGTCTTCCCTGACCTATACCGACGCCGACCTGCG
>OLYI01000832.1_pt1 | contig 10064 bp, 4 predicted proteins | sample 1644251 | NCBI WGS metagenome assembly OLYI01 (sample SAMEA103958140, study PRJEB25191) | human gut metagenome | biome: human-associated habitat [ENVO:00009003]; feature: intestine environment [ENVO:2100002]; material: feces | place: Germany | collected 2013/2015 | reverse complement strand
GTACCGGCGTTGACCACCTCCTGCAGGAGGCTGTTCATCAGCGCCGCGGTGGTGTCCTTCATAGCCACGGAGGACTTGGCCTCGTTCTCGATGATCACATTGCCGTCGGGATCCTCCACCCGGATGAAGGTGCGGGGCGCGGTGTACACGCCCTCGTTGGCGAAGGCGCCGAAGGCCGCCGCCATCTCCTCGGTGGTAACGCCCCTGTCAAGGCCGCCCAGACCCATATTGCCCACCTGCTGGGAATCCTGATACGTCAGGGTGGTGAAGCCCAGCCGGTTGGTCATGAAGTCGTAGGCCTTGCCGGTGCCGTACTCCTGCACCACCCGGACGGCGCAGGTATTGGTGGACCGTGCGATGGCCGTGTGCAGCGGCGTCAGGCCCATGTAGCGCCCGTTGGCGTTCTTGGGATAGGCCGTGTTGTTCAGGACCATCACCGGATAGTCGTCAATGGAGGACGCGCCGTTGATGGTGCCGTCATCCAGTGCCGGCGCATACACGGAGATGGGCTTGATGGCCGAACCGCACTGCCGTGCGCTGGTGGCCCAGTTCCAGACGCGGGCGCCTTCTTTGACGCCGGTGCCGCCCACCATGGCCACCACATAACCGGTATAGGGGTCCACGATGGTCATGCCCACCTGCAGCTGCTCCGTCTCCTTCTCACCGTAGCCGTTGGTATAGGTGGTGGTATACGGCAGATTGGCCGTATCGGAGCAGACCTCCTCGGCGATGGCCTGATAGTTGGGATTCTGCGTGGTATAGATCTTATAGCCCTTGCCGTACACCATGTTGACGCCCTGCTCAAAGGCGGTGGTCACCTGGCCGGTCACAGGGTCGGTGGTGTCGGTCAGACCGTACTTCTCCACCAGCGCAGAGGCCACATCGTCAATGACCGCGTCGGTGAAGTAGGACTGGCTGGACTTGCGGGGCTTGTTCTCCGTCTCGTCGGAGGGAAGCTGCTCGCCGGTATCTCCGGTGCTGCCGTCTCCGGCATCGTCGGTACTCCCCGTACTGGGATTGCTGCCCACATACCTGCCCGAGATGGTATAGCCGTTGGCGAACACGATGTCCTCGGCCTTGGCCGCGTCGTACTCCTCCTGGCTGATCTTCTCCTGCTCCAGCATGGCGCCCAGCACCAGCAGCTGGCGCTCCCGGTTGTTCTCCCGGCTCCAGCTGGCCTCTATCGGGTCGTACAGCGAGGGGTTGTTGGTGATGGCCACCAGACTGGCGCACTCCGCCAGCGACAGCTCCGACACATCCTTATCGAAATACGTCAGGGACGCCGTCACCACGCCATAGCAGCTATGGCCGAAGTACACCTCATTGAGGTAGGCCTCCAATATCTCGTCCTTTTCATAGCGCTTCTCCAGATCCAGCGCCCGGTAGATCTCCGTCACCTTGCGCTTGATGGTCACCTCGTTGTCGCCGGTCATGTTCTTCACGACCTGCTGGGTAATCGTCGAGCCGCCGCGGGTCGACGTGCCGGTGAGCTTGCCGAGAATGGCTTTCGCCGTGCTCTTCCAGTCCACGCCGTGGTGGCTTTCAAAGCGCTCGTCCTCAATGGAGATGAGCGCGTCCCGCACATGCTTGGGGATGTCGTCGATACTCACGAGCGTGCGGTTCTCTACGCCGTGGAGCTTCGTCAGCTCCACCCACTCCCCGCTCGCCTTGTCCTGATAGTAGACCGTTGAGCTCTGCTTGAGCGTGTAGGCCGAGATGTCCACATTCAGATCGAGCGACGTATGCACGTAGACCATGAAGATGGCGAAAAACATCAGGCAGGTGGTAAGGCCGATGGCGAGAATGGTGCCGATGACCGTTTTCGCCGTGCCGGACTTTTTCTTTTTGTGCGCCTGATGCGTGGGGTGCTGGGTGTGCTGTCTTCGGGGCGTCTGGTTTTCTGCGCGGTTTTCTTCCATAAAGCGCCTCCTCCTTTGCGATAGAAATATGCGCAAGCGCGCATAGCCGATTTTCAATAGTGATACAGAATATAGTATAGCACGGCTGTCAAGTGGTGCGTATCTTGTCTTGCATTTTTGTAAAAAGTGCGGTATAATGCACTCACAAAATCACAGGAGGTGTTCCCCTATGAACGATGAATTCGGCCCCAATTTCGTCACGCTGACCGATGACGAGGGCAACGATATAGAGCTGGAATACGTCGACGCGCTCGAGCATAACGGCACGACGTATATGGCCTTCTTCCCCGTGGTCGAAGAGGACAGCGAGGACGAGGAAAACGAAGAGGAATACGGTCTCGTGATCCTCAAGAGCCAGATGGAAAACGGCGAGGAGTTCCTTGTCACCATCGACGACGAAGAGGAGATCGACAAGGTCTACGACCTCTTCATGGAGCAGATCCTCTCGGACGAAGAGTAAAACTTCGATTGCGACGGATTTTTTCCGAAAACTGAGATAAACTGAACATGCCCTGCGGGGTGCGTGATAAGTTCTTTTTAAACCCACATTTCGTCATAAGGGACGCCGGTACGCTCCGGTGGTTTGCAGGCCTCCCGGCTGCCGTCTGCGGCTGGACGTTGGAAGCAATAAAGCCGGACAGAGGCGACCCACCTGTCCAGAATGGTGCAGGTTTTGACGGGGCTTACACGGCCGCTGCGGGGCATCTTTTTATCTTTCCACGGTTTGCACAAATTTAAGTTTCTATTTTCTACATTGCATTAGACGAAAAATCCGTGCATTTTGTTCGCGTTTCCTGTAAAATATTTTTAACAACTCAATCATTGTTTGTAGCTGCAACGTAGTGCTTCGCGCACGGGCTGTACGGTCTCCCCTTTCGGGGAGATGATAAGGTCTGTGTGAGGAGCGCTTTTTCTTTCCCCTTGCGGTGCCGCTTTCGCGGCGGGGAAAAGGCAAAAGAAAAAGGAGGAGCAAACTTATGAAACTTGTCACCAACGGTCGTCTCATCACCCGCAACGCAGATGCACAGGGCTATTATGAGCACGGCGCGGTCGCCTTTGAGGGGACGAAGATCGTCGAAGTAGGCGAGGAAGCGATGCTTCGCGCCAAGTATCCCGACGCCGAGATCATCGACGCCAAGGGCGGCGTCATCATGCCCGCGTTCATCAACGCGCACACCCACATCTACTCCGCGCTGGCCCGCGGCCTGAGCATCGCGGGCAACAACCCCACCAACTTCTACGAGGTGCTCGACGGCACGTGGTGGGCTATCGACCGCCATCTGATGATGGACGGCACCCGGGCCTCCGCCACGGCGCTGTATATCGACAGCATCAAGCAGGGCGTCACCACCATTTTTGACCACCACGCCAGCTACGGCGAGATCCCCGGCACCCTGTTCACCATCAGCGAGGAGAGCCGCCGCCTGGGTCTGCGCTCCTGCCTGTGCTACGAGGTCAGCGACCGCGACGGCGAGGAGAAGTGCCTGCAGGCCATCAAGGAGAACGCCGACTTTATCACCTACTGCCAGAAGCAGAACGATCCCATGCTGGCGGCCATGTTCGGCGGCCACGCGCTGTTCACCATCAGCGACAAGACCTTCGACCGTATGGTGGAGGCCAACAACGGCCGCACCGGCTACCACATCCATGTGTCCGAGGGCATGAACGATGTGTACGACTCCCTGCAGAACTACGGCCGCCGCCCGGTGCAGCGCCTGCAGGATCACGGCATCCTGGGCGAAAAGACCATTCTGGGCCACTGCATCCATGTGAATACCGCCGAGATGGACATCATCCGCGAGACCAACACCATGGTAGTCAACAACCCCGAGTCCAACATGGGCAACGCCATCGGCATCTGCCCGGTGCTGCAGCTGTACAAGCGGGGCATCCTGCTGGGCATGGGCACCGATGCCTACACCAACGATATGCTGGAGTCTCTCAAGGTGGCCCTGTGCTCCCAGCGGAGCCAGAACTGCCTGCCCAACGTGGGCTGGTGCGAGGTCACGGATATGCTGTTCAAGAACAACGCCAAGATCGGCGCACGGTACTTCCCGGACCAGCTGGGTGTGCTGAAGGCCGGCGCGGCGGCGGACATTATCGTCATGGACTACAAGCCGTTCACCCCGTTCTCCGACGAGAACATCGACGGCCACATGATCTTCGGCATGACCGGCCGCCAGTGCCAGACCACCATCGCCGCCGGCAAGGTCCTGATGAAGGACCGCGTGCTGGTGAACATCGACGAGGAGGCGGAGAACGCCCACATTCTCGAGGCCGCCAAGAAGCTGTGGGGCGACCTGAACCACCGGGTGTATTGATAAAATCAACGACAAGGAGGAAGACCCATGTCTGAAAAAATGTATCCCATTCCCTTTAAGTCCCTGATGAACTGGGTGGTCACCGAATATGCCAACTCCGGCGAGATCTTCGGCGTCCGCAAGGCGTACCACGCCACGGGCAAGAGCCTGCCCATCTTCGGCGAGCGCATCGAAACGCCCTTTGGCCCCGCCGCCGGCCCCAACAGCCAGCTGGCCCAGAACATCATCGCCGCCTACATGGCCGGCGCACGCTTCTTCGAGGTCAAGACCGTCCAGAAGATGGACGGCGAGGAGCTGGCCGCCTGCGTGCCCCGCCCCTGCATTCTGGCCAACGACGAGGGCTATAACCAGGAGTGGTCCACCGAGCTGACCGTGCCCCAGGCCATGGACGAGTATATCAAGGCGTGGTGCGCCCTGAAGGTGCTCAGCCGCGTCTACGGCTTCGGCGATCCCGACGGCTTCGTGTTCAACATGTCCGTGGGCTACGATCTGGAGGGCATCAAGGGCGAGAAGGTCAACACCTATATCGAGGGCATGAAGGACGCCACCAAGACCGCCATCTTCGGCGAGTGCAAGGCCGTTCTCAAGGAGCTGTTCCCCGCCGAGAGCGACTATATCGACGCCATTGATCCCCGCGTCAGCCGCAGCGTCACCGTGTCCACCCTGCACGGCTGTCCCCCGGATGAGATCGAGCGTATCGCCAGCTATCTCATCACCGAGAAGCACCTGCACACCTTCGTGAAGTGCAACCCCACCATTCTGGGCTACGAGACCGCCCGCCGCATTCTGGACGGCATGGGCTATGACTATATTGTATTCGACGACCACCACTTCCGCGAGGATCTGCAGTGGGCCGACGCGGTGCCCATGTTCGAGCGTCTGCAGGCGCTGGCCGACAGCAAGGGTCTGGAGTTCGGTCTGAAACTCTCCAACACCTTCCCGGTGGACACCACCCGCGGTGAGCTGCCCAACAACGAGATGTATATGTCCGGCCGCAGCCTGTTCCCCCTGACCATTGAGATGTGCCACCGCATTTCCCGCCAGTTCAAGGGTAAGATGCGCATCTCCTTCGCCGGCGGCGCGGAGTATTTCAACTGCGACAAGCTGTTCGCGGCGGGCATCTGGCCCATCACCGTGGCCACCACCATCCTCAAGCCCGGCGGCTACAACCGTCTGTACCAGATGGTGGAGAAGGTGGAGCCTATGGCGTACAAGCCCTTCTCCGGCACGGATACCCAGGCCATCTGCGAGATGAGCAGCGCCAGCCACACTGACGTCCACCACGTCAAGCCCATCAAGCCCCTGCCCAGCCGCAAGAGCGAGAAGAACGTGCCCTGGATCGACTGCTTCACCGCACCCTGCAAGGGCGGCTGTCCCATCGCCCAGGACATCCCCGAGTATATGGAGCTGTGCAATAAGGGCCTGTACGGCCCGGCGCTGAAGCTCATCACCGAGAAGAACCCCCTGCCGTTCATCACTGGCACCATCTGCGCCCACCGCTGCCAGACCAAGTGCAGCCGCAATTTCTACGATGAGTCCGTGCGCATCCGCGACACCAAGCTGCTGGCGGCGCAGAAGGGCTACAACGCCCTGATGGCTTCCATCAAGCGCCCCGCCAGGGTGAGCGGCAAGCGCGTCGCCATCATCGGCGGCGGCCCCACCGGCATCGCTGCCGCCTACTTCTGCGGCCGCGCCGGCATCGAGACTACCATTTTCGAGCGGGAGAGCTGCCTGGGCGGCGTGCCCCGCCATGTGATCCCCAGCTTCCGCATCGCCAACGAGGCCATCGAGAAGGACATCGCCCTGATGGAGCAGTACGGCGTGGAGGTGAAGTGCGGCGCGCCCGCCCCCTCCGTGGACGAGCTGAAGAAGCTGGGCTACACCCACATCCTGCTGGCTGTGGGCGCCTGGAAACCCGGCAAGCTGGACATCGCCGGTGATGTGGCCGGTGCCATCCAGTGGATGAAGGGCGTGAAGGCCGGCAACATCGGCGTGGCCGGCAATATCGCCGTCATCGGCGGCGGCAACACCGCCATGGACGCGGCGCGCCTTGCCAAGCGCAGCGGTGCCAAGCATGTGACGCTGGTGTACCGCCGTACCCGCAAGTATATGCCCGCCGACGAGCATGAGCTGGCGCTGGCCCTGGCCGATGGCGTGGATTTCGCCGAGCTGGCCGCCCCTGTCAAGCAGGCCGACGGTGTGCTGACCTGTGAGAAGATGGTGCTGGGCGAGGCGGATGCCTCCGGCCGCCGCAGCCCCGTGGGCAGCGGTGAGTTCTTCGACATTCCCTGCGACCTGGTGATCTCCGCCGTGGGCGAGCAGGTGGACGACGCTCTAATGGCCGCCAACGGCATCGAGCTGGACAAGAAGGGCCGTCCCGCCTTCCAGACCAACGTGGAGGGCGTGTACGCCGCCGGTGACGCCAAGCGCGGCCCCGCCACCGTGGTGGAGGGCATCGCCGACGCCGCCGCCTTTGCCGAAGCTGTCATCGGCAAGGCCCACACCTACGACATCCCGGAGCAGGCCTACGTCACCAAGGCGGACGCCGAGGCCAAGAAGGGTATTCTGGCCATGAGCGGCTGCATCTGCTGCGAGGGCGAGCGCTGCCTGCAGTGTGCCACCGTGTGCGAAAACTGTGTGGATTCTTGCCCCAACCGTGCCAACGTGACCATCCGTATGGCCGACGGCAGCCACCAGATCGTCCATGTGGACAAGATGTGCAACGAGTGCGGCAACTGCACCCAGTTCTGCCCGTACAGCTCCGAGCCCTGCCACGACAAGTTCACCCTGTTCCAGACCGCAGAGGACATGGTGGATTCCCACAACGCCGGTGTGCTGTTCCTGGGCGGCGACAAGGTGCGTGTCCGCACCTTCGGCGAGCCGAAGGACTACGACCTCAGCGGCAAAAACGAGCTGCCCGCCGATCTGGAGAAGCTCATCGTTACCATCCGCGACAAGTACAGCTACCTGTACAACTGAACCGCATAAGCAAAAAAGGACCGCCAAAGGCGGTCCTTTTTTATTTCCGGCGGATATCACCCCGCCAGGATCTCAAATTTCAGCACGCCCTGTGCCGCGGCGGCACGGGACATCAACTCCTCCAGCCCGTCCACCATGTCGCTGGTCTCGGCGGAGATGGTCACGCCGGCGCAGCCGTTGGTGGGGATGGTCTGGTTGATGGTCAGGATGTTGGCGCCGGAATTGGCGAAGATGGCCAGGTAGTTGGACAGCACGCCGGGGTTGTCCTTCAGCAGGGCATAAAAGGTGATGATATGCCCCGCGTGCATATTCTGGAAGGGCTGTACGGCATCCTTGTATTTATAGAAGGCGCTGCGGCTGATGCCCACCTGGCGGGCAGCGTCGCCCACGGTGGCGGCCTCGCCTACCTGCAGCATCCGTTTGGCCTCTGCTACCCGGAGAAAGACCTCCGGCAGAGCGTCGGCGGCGACTAAGTAAAATTTCTGTTTCTCCATATCGTTCCTCCCTGTGTCCGCCGCTTGCGAACAACTGTATTCATATCATAGCACACCTGCCGGCAGAGCGCAAGAGGCTTTTTTGCGCCGTGACGGAAAAGTTGCGCCGCGCTGTGGTTGTCCCTTTGTGTAGTTTGTCGGCATCGGGGGCGAAAAGCCCTGGGGGACAGGTGGTTTCACGGTTATTCAACAGCGTGTCGTCCGATAGGCGCGCACAGCAAATGAATATGCACGCAAGTATACACGCACAAGAGTAAAAGCCGCCTGATTGTGTCTATTAGCTGTGTTTTTGCAACTTTTTGCGAGAATTATCAGGTAACATAACGCTGGTGGAAAAAGGTGTGGAAACTGTGCAAAACCCTATACACAAAGGGCTGCGCCCGGTTGCGGCCGGGTTATTTTTTGTGTAAACCAGTCAATATTTCAGGGGACCTAACATTTCTTGCGGAAGCGGCGGGGAATGGGGCGTGTGAGCGCTTGCAAAACGCCTGCCGATACTATATAATGTATTATAATGAATTGTGATCGGTATACACCGGAGGATAGATATGGCAAAGAAAGCGACTTATGATAATGAAAGTATCTCCAGTCTGAAAGGGGCGGACCGGGTACGGAAGCGGCCCGGCGTCATTTTTGGCTCCGATGGGTTGGAGGGCTGCGAGCACGCGGTATTCGAGATACTGTCCAACGCCATCGACGAGGCCCGGGGCGGCCATGGCAAGCTCATCACCGTGACCCGGTTCGCCGACCGGTCCATCCAGGTGGAGGACCAGGGTCGTGGCTGCCCGGTGGACTGGAACGAAAAAGAGGGACGCTACAACTGGGAGCTGGTGTTCTGCGAGCTGTACGCCGGCGGCAAGTACGACAACGAGAACAGCGAGAACTACGAGTTCTCCCTGGGCCTGAACGGCCTGGGCTCCTGCGCCACTCAGTACGCCTCCCGCTATATGGACGTGACCGTGTGGCGCGACGGGAAGGAGTACCGCCTGCACTTTGAGCGCGGCGAGATCGCGGGCAAGCTGGAGGTCAGCGAACAGACCGGCAATAAAAAGCGTACAGGCACCACCATCCGCTGGCTGCCGGACCTGGACGTGTTTACCGATATCGATATCCCCGTGGACTACTACCGGGACGTGATGCGGCGGCAGGCGGTGGTCAACGCCGGCGTGACCTTCCGGCTGAAAAACGAGACAGCCGCCGGAAAGTATGAGACGGAGGAGTTCGTCTACGAGCACGGTATCGAGGATTACATCCGGGAGCTGGCGGGTCTGGATGCCCTGACGGAGCCGGTGTACTGGGAGGCGGAGCGCCGGGGCCGTGACCGGGAGGACAAGCCGGAGTACAAGGTGAAGCTCAGCGTGGCGCTGTGCTTCTCCAACAAGGCCGCCCTGTGCGAATACTACCACAACTCCAGCTTCCTGGAACACGGCGGCAGCCCGGAGAAGGCCACCCGCTCGGCCATGGTGTCGGCCATCGACAAATACCTGCGGGACAACAACAAGTACGTCAAGGGCGAGGCCAAGATCACCTTCCCGGACGTGCAGGACTGCCTGATCCTGGTCAGCAGCAGCTTTTCCACCCAGACCAGCTACGAAAACCAGACCAAGAAGGCCATCACCAACAAGTTCATCCAGGAGGCCATGACGGAGTTCCTCCGCAGCCGGATGGAGATCTACTTCATCGAGAACAAGGAGGCGGCGGAGAAGATCGCCGCACAGGTGCTCATCAACAAGCGCAGCCGCGAGACGGCGGAGCGCACCCGCATCAACCAGAAAAAGAAGCTGACGGAGAAGATCGATATCGCCAACCGCGTCCAGAAGTTCGTGGACTGCCGCACCAAGGACGTGGAGCGCCGGGAGATCTACATCGTGGAGGGCGACTCCGCACTGGGCGCCTGCAAGCAGTCCCGCGACGCGGAGTTTCAGGGTCTGATGCCCGTGCGGGGCAAGATATTGAACTGCCTGAAGGCCGACTATCCCCGCATCTTCAAGAGCGACGTCATCACCGACCTGATGAAGGTGCTGGGCTGTGGCGTGGAGGTACACGGCAAGGCCGTAAAGGACCTGAACCAGTTCGACCTGAATAACCTCCGCTGGAGCAAGGTGGTCATCTGCACCGATGGCGATGTGGACGGCTTCCAGATCCGGACGCTGATCCTGACCATGCTGTACCGGCTGTGCCCCACCCTGATCCGGGAGGGCTACGTCTATATCGCGGAGACGCCGCTGTTCGAGATCACCTGTAAGGAAAAGGGCGGCGAAAAGACGTGGTTCGCCTACTCCGAGCGGGAGAAGGCCGACATCCTCAAGGAGCTGGAGGGGAAAAAGGTAAACATCCAGCGGTCCAAGGGA
>OLYI01000826.1_pt1 | contig 10082 bp, 8 predicted proteins | sample 1644251 | NCBI WGS metagenome assembly OLYI01 (sample SAMEA103958140, study PRJEB25191) | human gut metagenome | biome: human-associated habitat [ENVO:00009003]; feature: intestine environment [ENVO:2100002]; material: feces | place: Germany | collected 2013/2015 | reverse complement strand
GCAGCACTGTTTACGCCGCCACCGCCAACCAGGGCGGCGCCCTGATCTGCCGTGCCACCCGCATCGGGCCAGATTCCACCGCCGCCCAGCTGGTACATACCGTGCAGACCACTGCCGCTGCCAAGGTGCCGTTGAGTTTCCTGGCCGATAAGGTACGTAGCGTGTTTGTGCCCGCCGTTATCGGCATTGCCTGCGTGGTGCTCATCATCTGGCTGCTGCTGGGGCAGAGCTTTGCTTTTGCGCTGGCCCGCGCCATCAGCGTGCTGGCTGTCAGCAGCCCCTGTGTGCTGGCGCTGGCAGCTTCGGCTGCCATCATGTCCGGTGCCAGCGTGGGTGCCAAGCACGGCATCGTGTTCAAAACAGCCGCCAGCCTGCAGTCCATCGGTACCCTGCACACCGCCGTGCTGGATAAAGCCGGAACAACCCGCTGGCCCGCGCCGTGGTGCGCAAAGCCGCTGCGGAGAACATCAAACTGAGCGCCGTTAAGGACGTTACCATTCTGGACGGCCAGGGCCTGACCGGCAAAATGGCCGGCAAGGTGATGGCAGGCGGCAGCGCAGAGTTTATTGCCGCCCAGTGCGAGCTGACCCCCGATTTGCAGCAGGCTGGCGAGCAGCTGGCCGCTGACGGCATTGCCCCGCTTTACTTTTCGCTCGACGGCCACGCAGCCGGTTTGATCGGCGTTGCCGATGCCGTAAAGCCCGCCAGCAAAGCCGCCCTTGACGCGCTGAAAGCCCTTGGGCTGGATGTGATCCTGTTGACAGGCGACAGCCGCACCAATGCAGACCGCGTTGCCGCTCAGGTTGGGCTGGATGACGCCCACGTGGTATCCGGCCTTGCCCCCGCAGAGCTGGAAGCCGAACTGCGCCGCCTGCAAACAAACGGCCCTGCCGCCATGATAGGCAGTACTTCTGCCGCCGCGGCACTGGCCTGTGCCGATGTCGGCATTGGCATGGGAGCCGAGCCGCTGCCCGCCGCCGATGTGATGCTGCTTCGGGACGATTTGGCCGATGCCGCTGCCGCGGTGCGCATTTCCCGCGCGGTGGATGCCCGCATTGCCCAGAACACCCGCATGGCGCTGGTTTACAGCGCGCTGCTGCCGCTGCTGGCCGCCGGTGTGCTTTACCCGCTGAACTTTGTGCTGCACCCGATCGATTCCGTCATTCTTATGACGCTGTTTGTGGCGTGGCTGCTGTCCGGCACGGCCCGGCTGAACAGCTTTGACCCGAAACCCGCCAGCCAGAGCGAACCGCAGAAGGAGCCCGCAGAATGAGCGCCGCCGTGGAACGCCGCCACTGGCATTTTACCGGCAGCGTGCAGGGGGTTGGCTTCCGCTACCGTGCGCAGTATGCCGCCCAGCTGCTGGATCTGACCGGCTGGGTGGAAAACGAGGACGACGGCAGCGTGACGCTGGAGGTGCAGGGCGACCCGGCCCTCTTCCTCAAGCTGTTCGCCCTCATCCAGCGCAGCGACTATATCCAGATCACCTCGCTCCGCCAGCGCGACCTCTCCCCCGACCCATGGGAGCGGGATTTCCGGGTGCGCGGCTGCTGGTAAACGCCTCTTATAAACACGAAGCCCCCCGGAGTCCTGCATTCCGGGGGGCTGTTGTGTATCTATCAGGAGTAGTTCCGCCTTGTATTACGAACGAGTACATTATCGGGGAGTTCTTCTGTATTTAAGGCTATCACAAATTCGTGGAAAATGTGTGTAATTTCAGGAAAAGATTGGAGAAATCCTTTCACACTTTCTTCTTTTTTCAGCAATTTGGTTGACAGAATGCCAAAGTCGTGCTATCATCGAATCAATCATTGTCAGGCTTTTGTGCGGCATTGCCGCCGGGCCTGGGAATAAGGGAGCGCCGCACGGGCCGGCAAAGGGGTTTTATACCGCTTTGCCGGCCTGTGTTTTTATTTCCCGGCGGGGTGCAAATCCCTGTCAACTGTGGTACAATAGAAGTCGATATTTACCGAACGAAAGGGGCATACGGATGCAGTTGTTTGAACTGGTCAGCCCGCGGCTGTTCCGCCCGCTGGCGGGGCCCAACCGGGCGTTTTATGCGGAGCTGCTGCTCCTGCTGTGGGAGGAGTGCCGCCACACGGCGGATTACAGCATCTCCCGCGCCGAAGCCGTCTCCCGCGCGGAGGATTACTTTGCGGCGCTGGCAAAGCCGCTGGCGCTGGACGCCGACGACGCCGGAGACGAGGCCGAGCAGCCCACCCGCGACCCGCATCTGCTGGCGCTGGGCTTTCTGCTGCGGCTGCGGCGCACCGGCTGGCTGGAAGAGCAGCCCGGCAGCTATGAGGAGGAACCTTCGCTGGCCTTTGTGCCGGAGGTGACGCCTCTGCTGGAAGCGCTGGAAGAGATCCTGAACCCGCGTGTCGTTACCTATACCGGCAAGCTGTACAAGGCCTGGCAGCTGCTGCGGGGCATCGGGGAGGAGAAGAGCCCCTACGAGAATGTCCTGCGGGAGGTCGCGTCCGACCTCGAAGCGCTGAACAAGTCGCTCCGTGCGCTCAATGCCTCCATCGGCCACTACATCGACCGGCTCACCCGCAACCGCACCCCGCAGGAGGTGCTGGAACTGTTCGACCAGTACGAGGAAAAGGTCGTTGCGGCAGCGTACCACCGGTTCAAGACCAGCGACAACCTGTTCAACTACCGCGCCTACCTCGAAGAGTGGCTGGACGACTGCGAGGCAAACTATCTGCCGCAGCTGGCGCTGGATTATGCCCGCGTGGAGCGCTGTGCGCCGAACGAGGCCGCCCCGGCGGTGCGGGCCCTCATCCAGAAGCAGCGGGATGCGCTGGAAGAGATGAGCGGCCTGATGAAGCAGATCGACGCCAGCCACATCCGCTACCGCAAGCGGGCCGTGCAGCGGGCGCAGTTTCTGCTGCTGAGCGACCGCTCGGCGCAGGGCAGCGTCACGGCACTGCTCCGCCGCTATGCCGAGGAGATCAAGACGCCGGACCAGCTGTTCGAACCGGATGACGGCCCGGTGGCAAAGCGTCTGCACCTTTACCCGGTGCAGGTCTTCGGCGAAAAGCCGCTCTACCCGCCCGCCGCGCCCCGCAGCGAGGTGCCGCTCAGGCCGGTGGAGACCGGAACGCTGGACCCGGAACAGCTGCAAAAGGAGCAGCAGCTCCTGCTGGAATATGCCCGGATGGCCGTGACCGAAGAGAACGTGGCCCTGCTGGCGCAGCAGGCCCTTGCCGCCCGCAGGCAGGTGGCGGCGTCCACGCTGGCCGACGAATATCCCAGCGACTTTGCCCGCATCATCGGCCTGCACACCTACTCGCAGTCGCCGCGGCGGGACTATGACATCGAACGGACCGGGAAGTGGGTCGAGCGGGGCGGCTTCCGGTTCGAAGAATTTATCCTGATGCCCCGCAAGGAGGAACCCCATGGCCGAAACGAATAAACTGCTGGAAGAGACCGCAAACTATCTGCTCAGCCACTGCTTTCTGCTGGGCGGCGTGGAGGACCAGCGGTCGAAGTATCTCTATGTGCAGGACCACCTGAACGAGGTGCGGGCCGTGTTCGCGCCGCTGGGCTATGCGGTCCTGCTCTACCCGGCCCCGCTGCAGGCGGCGGCGCTCGTCAACGAGCACGAGGGCAGCCAGGCCCGGCTGCTGAAATACGAGAGCATCCTGCTGCTGGTGCTGCGCCTGCTCTACCTGCAAAAGCGGGAGAGCCTCTCGGCCAGTGCAGACCAGGTTCTGGTCACGGTGGAAGAAGTGCAGGCCGAACTGCAAAAAATGAACCTGCCCCGGCGGCTGGACCAGCTCACGCTGGAAAAGCTGCTGCGCACCCTGCGCCGGTACAATCTGGCCCGGCCCGTGGGCCGTCTGACCGGGCTGGACAGCCGCATCGAGGTCTTCCCGACCGTGCTGCTGGCGCTGCCGGATGCCGACCTCGCCGATGCCGCTGCCGAGAGCAGCCGCACCCGGAACGAGCTGGCCCTGTACGAACGCCCGGAGGGCGAATCCAGTGCGGAGGATGAAGAATGATCGAATTAAAACGCCTGAAACTCATCAACTGGCACAACTTTGAGAACGTCACCTTCGACTGTGCCCGCCTGACCTATATGATCGGCGTCAACGCCGTGGGCAAGACCACCATTCTGGACGCCATCCGCTACTGCCTGACCACCAACCGCAATTTCAATGCCCTGGGCAATAAAAAGAGCGGCCGCACCCTGCAAGGCTCCGTCCACGCCAAGCAGCGCGGCGAGAACGCCTACCGCCGCCCCGGCCGGACGGTGGCCTATATCGGTGCCGAGTTCTGGGACAGCGTCAAGCGGACGCCCTTCGTCATCGCGGTGCGCGTCGAGTCCGAGGGCCCCATGCAGGAGCTTCACCCCGGCGACCAGACCTGGTACATCTCTGAGGATGGCATCACGCTGGAAAAGCTGCCCTTCCTCGACCCGCGCACCGGGGCCCCCAGCGCCAGAGAGGATTTCAAGCCCGCTGTGGGACGGCTCTCCTATACCAGCAGCCCCAGCGAGGCGCGGGACCGCATCTGCCGTGCGCTGGGCATTGGCCGCGCATCCAGCCCGCTGGGCAAAAAGTTCAATGAGGTGTTCCAGATGGGCACCAGCATGGACGAGATCCCGAACTTCCGGGAATTTCTGTATCAATACATCCTGCCCCAGCCGGAACTGGATCTGGACGCGCTGCAGGGCGACCGGGTGGAGCTGGAAAACCTCCACGCCGTGCTGGCCGAGGCGCAGACCCGCGCCGCCGCGCTGGAACAGATCGTGGAATACGGCCGGGAAGCCGCATCCAGAGAGACGGACGCCCTGGTCAACCGGGGCGCGGCCCTGCTGGCCCGCGCCGAGGCCGACGCCGGAGAAGACGCCGTCTGGCAGGGGCATCTCGACGCCGGACGCCGCCAGCTGGCCGAGCGGAACGCCGCCTATGAAGCGGCCAAGAACGCCGAGGCCGAGGCCCGCCGGGCCTATCTGGCCGCCCATGGGGCAGCTTCGGCCAGCGGCGAGGGCCGTGCGCTGGACGCCATGACCGAGGAACTGGCCCGCAGGAAGACCGCACTGGATGCCGCCGCCCGGAAGGTGGCGGCGCTGGAACAGACGGCGGATGCCGTAACGAACCTGCTGACGGTGCTGGCCCGCAGCGGCTTCGGGGTCGAAAAGGCGCTCTGGCCGGTCGCTCTGACCGCGGAACAGCTGCCCGCGCTGACCGAAGCGCTGGACCGGCTCGAAAAGCCGCTGGAAGAGCAGTATTTTGCCGCGCGGCAGAACGCCGCCGACCTGGCCCGCGCGCAGGAAGAAAAGCGCGCCGAGCTGGACGCGGTTTCGGGCGGCAAGTGGGTCTACCCCCACGGCGATGCCGCCACCAGAGTCCGCGATGCCGTCAACGCCGAGCTGAAGAGCCGGGGCATGACGCCGGACGCAAAGATCTTCTGTGAGCTGCTGAACGTGGCCGACGAGAGCTGGCAGGACTGCGTGGAAGCCTGCCTCGGCGACCGCCGGTTCGATATCCTCGTCCCGCCCAACCACTACGCCGCCGCCAAGAGCGCCTTTGTGGCGCTGGGCGAAACGGTCGGGCCCATCAGCCTGCTGGATACGCCGGGCATCCGCACCGCCAACCGCCGCGCGGAGACCCGCCCGGCCGACAGCCTTGCCGCTCAGGTGGAGAGCGAGAACCCGCTGGCCGCACAGTATGCGGACACCATCCTCCGCCGCATCGTCTGCTGCGAGACGCCGGACACGCTGGAACACTTCCCGGACAGCGCTACCCGTGACCTGCTGCGCCACCATCCGTTCCGGCTGGAACGCCTGCGCCGACCCCAGCGGTATATCGGTCTGGACGCCCGCCACGCCCGCGCCGGTACGCTGGAAGAGGAGCTGACGGCCCTCGGTGAACGCCGCCGCGAGGCCGTGCAGGCCGAACGGTCGCTGAAGACGGCCTACGACCAGTACCAGAACATCCTGCGCGGCCGCGCACTGGAAACGCTGGCCGGCCTGTGGGAAGGCCGGGACGCCCTTGCTGCCGCCAAGGCCGACTATGCGGCACAGGCCCAGAAGCTGGCCGACTGCCGGGAGAACCCGCTGCTGCAGGAGCTGTATCGGGAAGAGGAGACCCGCGAAGCTGCCTGGGAAGCGGCCCGCAAGGCGGTGGAACAGGCAGGCGGTGATATCCGCGTCTGTGAAAAGCAGCTGGCTTCCTGCGCGGCAGAGCAGAGCCGGGCCGTGGCCGCAGCGCAGCAGAGCGCCGGGGCGGCCCAGACCTTCTTTGAAAAATATCCGCTGCTGGAGCCGCTGGCGCAGGAGCGCAAAAAGGGCCTCATGACCGGGGGCCGCACAGCCCGCGCCGCTGCCCAGACGGCCGAAAAAGCGCAGACCAAGCTGGACGACACCCTGCAAAGCTACCTCACCGCCACGCTGGAACCGGCCCAGAAGGCGTACAACGAGCGGTACGTCTGCGATTATCCGCTGGGCCTTGCGGGCATCGAGCAGTACCGCGCCCAGCACGAGAGCCTCGTCCGCATCGACCTGGAGCGCTACGCCGCCCGCCTGGACCAGGCCCAGCGCGACTGCAAGGACCGCTTCCGGAAAGACATCCTCTTCCGGATGAAAGACGACATCTTCAACGCCCGCCGCCAGTTCCGGGAGCTGAACAAGGTGATGGAGCAGCTGACCTACGGCGAAGAAGTCTACCGCTTCGAGCTGGAACCCAGCCGCGACTCGCAGCTGGCCGCGTTCTATCAGGTCATCGTGGACAAGGGCAACCAGCAGATGACCGAGGGCGACTCGCTGGACAACCTCGCCGCCACCGCCGACCCCGTCTATGAGCGTCAGGTGGACGAGCTGATGGAAAAGATCATGGCCGATGTGGACGAGAACACCCGCGCCCGGCAGGAGGGCCGCAGCACCTCCGGTGCCACCCTGTCCGACTATGTGGATTACCGCACCTATCTGGACTACGACATCAAGGTCACGAACACGGTCTCCGGCCAGCAGGCGTATCTGTCCCGTGTCAGCCGCGATTCCTCCGGCGGCGAGAATCAGGCCCCGTTCTATGTGGCCATCTGCGCTTCGCTGCTGCAAATTTATCAGAAGAGCGAGAACAGCATCCGGCTGGTCCTGCTGGATGAGGCTTTCAGCAAGATGACCAGCGACCGCATCCGCCCCATGATGGAGCTGTTCCGCCGCCTGCAATTGCAGGTCCTGCTCATCTCCACCGTCGAGAAGAGCACGGCCATCCAGCCCTATTGCGACATCACCTATTCCATCGTGCGCCATGGCGACGCCAACGCCATCGCGCCGTTTTACCGGCTGACGGCCCCGCAGCCCGCGCCGGAGAAGGAGACTGAACCATGAGCGATACCCTTGCAAAATTCTGGCTGTTTGCCACCCACTGGACCAAGCTCGACACCTTTGACAACGAGGACGAGCTGAACGACGAACTGGAGCTGCTCCAGCGCCAGAGCCTGCCCACCAAGGTCCGCACGATGAAAAACAAAGAGGGCAAGGAAGAACTCGTCCTCTACGTCAAGCAGGCCGACCGCGATTATGCCCGCTACTGCACCGGCTGGCGCCCCGGCGGGATGATGTAAAAATGAAAAAACATGAGGTCGTATATGAAAGAAACTGCAAAAGAAGCGTTTGAACGCTGCCTTCAGAATGTCTCTCTGGAAGAAAAGCCCGATGCAGAGTGGGTGGCGCAGCAATACGCTGTGGAACGGGCGGGAGCACTTGCCATCAAAGAGGCGGCACCGTTTTCAGAAGAGCGGGGGCAGATCACACGGCAATGCTACGAGATGGTAGACCGCCTGATTCAGGCTCGCAGCCGCCAGAAGGGCCAGAGCGTGGCGGCTTATGGGGCGGGCGAGAGCTTCGTGGACTTGCTGGACCAGCTCATCCGGTATCTGCACACAAAAAAGCCGGAGATCAACTTCTTTGAAGCGGGCGTGGGCACCGGGTATATCCTCCGGGCTGTGCATCAGTTCGGAGGGGTACATGTGAGCGGATGCGATGTGTGTCTGGAACGCCAGCTTCTGGGGGAACTTTCTTCCTGCTGCATTGAAAAGACCCTGTATGCTGCGCTGGGAGAGCTGAAGGACGGCAGCGTGGACCTGTTTTACTGGAACGATGTGATGGAACATCTCCCGGAAGATGAAATGGAGGAGACCCTTCGGCAGATCGCGAAAAAACTTTCACCGGAGGGGCTTTTGGTGACCGTGACTCCCAGCAGAGGAATGGGACCCCACGACATCACCAAGCTGGCAGCGCCAAAGGAACGGGAAGCCAAGGGACTGCACCTGCGGGAATATTGCTACTACGAAGTGGTGGAGCAAAACCAGCGGGCCGGGCTGCAGCCCCGAATCTATGCGGTGCGGAACGGCGATACATGCTGTCTGGATTTTGAGCAGGGCGAGGCCCGCAGCCTGGCCCATGCTGCGGCAGAAAAGCGGTGCTTCCGTCTGTGCAAGAATATTCCAGTCATTGGAGGAAAGTCCATCCGGAAGCGGATGATGTGTCGCTTTGGGTGGAAGGCTATCGTCATCTGCGGAAAATGATCAAAGGAGAATTTATGCCAAAGCACCCCATCCAGTTGTCCGATCACTTTACTGAGTCCCGGCTGATCCGGTTCGTGCTGCCCTGCATCGGCACCATGCTGTTCACCTCCATCTACGGCATCGTGGACGGTCTGTGCGTCTCGAACTTCGTGGGCAAGACGGCCTTTGCGGCGGTCAACCTCATCATGCCGCTGCCCATGTTCATCGGCAGCATCGGCTTTATGCTGGGCACCGGCGGCAGCGCCATCGTGGGCATCACGCTGGGCGAGGGCGACCGGGAAAAGGCCGACCGCTATTTCAGCCTTTTTGTCTGGACGGGCCTCCTCGCGGGCATCGTTCTCTCCGCTGTCGGCGTTCTCATCGTCCGCCCGGCGGCGGCGCTGCTGGGCGCAGAGGGCGAGATGCTGGATTATGCCGTCCGGTATGGCCGCCTCCTGATGCTGTCCCTGCCCTTCTTCATTTTGCAGAATATGTTCCAGAGCTTCTTCGTCACCGCCGAAAAGCCCCATCTGGGCTTCGCCTTCACGGTGGCGGCAGGCGTTACCAACATGGTATTGGACGTCGTGCTGGTGGGTATGCTCCACGGCGGCGTCGAGGGCGCGGCCATCGCCACTTTCATCAGTCAGGCCGTGGGCGGCGTGCTGCCGGTGTTCTACTTTATCGATCACGGCAATACCAGCCGCCTGCACCTGTGCAGAACACAGTTTTACGGCCGCGTGCTGTGGGATGCCTGTATCAACGGTTCTTCTGAGCTGATGACCAACCTTTCCATGTCGCTGGTGAACATCCTGTACAACTATCAGCTGCTCCGTTTTGCGGGCGAGGATGGCGTGGCCGCCTATGGTGTGATCATGTATGCATCCTTTCTGTTCGTGGCGGTGTTTGTGGGCTACGCCGTGGGCAGTGCGCCCATCGTCAGCTTCCACTACGGTGCCCGCAACCACGCCGAGGTGCATAACCTCTACCAAAAGAGTCTGCGCCTCATCGCCGTGGTGGCTGTGAGCATGACCGCCGTATCCATGGTGCTTATCCCCTTTGTGGCGCGTATCTTTGTGGGCTACGATACCCAGCTGCTGGCGCTGACAAACCGCGCCTTCCGGCTCTATGCGCTGAGCTTCCTCATCATGGGCTTCAACGTGTATGCGTCCTCCTTCTTCACGGCGCTGGGCGACGGCGTGACCAGTGCGCTGATCTCCTTCCTGCGCACGCTGGTGTTCCAGATCGCGGCGGTGCTCATCCTGCCCGCCATTCTGGGCATCGACGGCATCTGGCTGGCCGTGACAGCCGCCGAGCTGGCCGCTCTGCTGGTCAGCATCGGCCTGTTCATCACCAGAGACCAGCAGTTCCATTACCGCAAGGCGGAATAACCGCAAACAAAGAAAGGACCCTCGGCGGGTCCTTTCTTTGTTCAGAATGTAAACTCCACGAACTCGCAGTTTTTGATGCCTGCCGCCGCGTACTCCTCGTTGGTCATATCGTAAAAATAGGACTGCACCACCCGGGCAATGCCGTTGTGGGCCACCAGCAGGTAGGTCTTATCG
>OLYI01000825.1_pt1 | contig 10097 bp, 7 predicted proteins | sample 1644251 | NCBI WGS metagenome assembly OLYI01 (sample SAMEA103958140, study PRJEB25191) | human gut metagenome | biome: human-associated habitat [ENVO:00009003]; feature: intestine environment [ENVO:2100002]; material: feces | place: Germany | collected 2013/2015 | reverse complement strand
ATATGCTTCTTTCTGTAAAATGGGAGAGGCATAAGACCATACAAAGGATTTGCAAACCGTAGCCTGTCGATGGCCGGATTTGCAAATCCTTTTTCTTTCACTCTGCGCTGGCAGGTTTGTTTCACCATAGTGGATTAACAATGAATATTCTACGTTTTTGTAAAAATTGGACGTTGCCCATAGCCATGGCAATGGGAGTCATTCTGTACTTTGTGTATGTCAATATCCCTTTTCTTGCACCTACCAAGCCCTTTGTGGCTCATGCCATCGATATTGTACAGCCGGTATTGATTTTCCTGATGCTTTTTCTGACCTTCTGTAAAATCAATGTACACGATTTGAAATTGTGTGCCTGGCATTGGCGTTTGCTGCTGATTCAGGGAGCAAGTTTCTTGCTTTTGGGATTGCTCCTGGTGATCTTCCCGGATTTCTCGGCCCGTATATTGGTGGAAGGAGCTATGATTTGCCTGATTTGTCCTACGGCTACAGCAGCTGCGGTGGTTACACGTAAGTTAGGAGGAGATGCAGCCCATCTGACTACCTATACCATTTTAGTCAATTTGCTGGCAGCCATTTTGGTGCCGCTGGTACTTCCGTTAGTTCACCCGCACCCGGAACTGAATTTTGGCAGTTCGTTTGCGCTGATTTTGGGAAAGGTGTTCCCCTTATTGCTTTGTCCGTTCCTGGCAGCCATTTTACTGCGGGCTTTGCTTCCGAAAGTACATGCCAAGTTAGGACTGTATCATGAACTCTCTTTTTATCTGTGGGCTGTGGCGTTGACATTGGCCATTGGGGTAACGGTGAAGAGTATCGTACACAGTGATGTGTCCTTCTGGTACCAGGCCGGATTGGGAGGCGTTTCTTTGGTTTGCTGTGCCCTGCAGTTCTATTTCGGGAAAAAGATAGGACGTCGTTACGATGATTCCATCAGCTCCGGACAGGCCTTGGGGCAGAAAAATACGGTATTTGCCATCTGGATGGGCTACACTTTCTTCACTCCTGTGACGGCCGTTGCGGCAGGATTCTACAGTGTGTGGCATAATGTAGTCAATTCCTATCAGTTGTATTTGCAGCGTAAATCGGAGGGAGAATCCGACGCTTTGAAAAATTAACAGCTTGTCTGTCATTGCTGTGCTCGGAAAGTTGTAACTTTGCCGTCACTTTGTAATGTAGAAGAATAAATTCGCATGATTTCAATAGAAGGACTGAAAGTGGAGTTTGGAACTACTCCGCTGTTTGAAGATGTATCGTTTGTTATCAACAAAAAAGACCGTATTGCACTGGTAGGAAAGAACGGTGCCGGAAAATCGACTATGCTGAAAATCCTGGCCGGATTGCAGCAGCCTACAGAGGGAGTGGTAGCCGTACAAAGAGGCATTACCATCGGTTATTTGCCGCAGGTCATGATACTGAGCGATACACGTACGGTAATGGCTGAGGCCGAAATGGCATTCGAACATATATTCGAGTTACAGGATAAGTTGGCAAAAATGAATCAGGAACTTGCCGACCGTACGGATTACGATTCGGAAAGTTATCATGAACTGATAGATCGGTTTACTCACGATAACGAACGCTTCCTGATGATGGGCGGTACAAATTACAGAGCGGAAATAGAACGTACCTTGGTCGGACTCGGATTCAGCCGGTCTGATTTTGATCGTCCTACCAGTGAGTTCAGTGGAGGATGGCGTATGCGTATTGAGCTGGCAAAGCTGTTGTTACGCCGCCCTGATGTATTGTTGCTTGACGAGCCGACCAACCATTTGGATATTGAAAGTATTCAATGGCTGGAAAACTTCCTGAAAATGAGTCCCGGTGCTGTTGTGCTGGTCAGTCACGACCGTGCTTTCATCAATAACGTAACAAACCGGACTATCGAGATATCTTGTGGACGTATTTATGACTATAAGGTTGCTTACGATGAATTTGTCGTCCTCCGTAAAGAACGTCGCGAACAGCAGTTGCGTGCGTACGAAAATCAGCAGAAGGAGATAAAAGATACTGAAGACTTTATAGAGCGTTTCCGCTATAAAGCGACAAAAGCCGTTCAGGTACAAAGCCGTATCAAGCAACTGGAGAAAATAGTTCCTATTGAAATAGATGAAGAAGATAACTCGGCACTTCGTTTGAAATTTCCTCCTGCCATGCGTTCCGGCAATTATCCGGTAATTTGCGAAGGGGTAAAGAAAGCATATGGCGACCATGTTGTGTTTCATGATGTAACTTTGACTATCAATCGTGGAGAGAAAGTTGCTTTCGTTGGAAAGAACGGTGAAGGTAAGTCAACTCTTGTGAAATGTATCATGGATGAAATTCCATACGAAGGAAAGCTGGTGATAGGACACAATGTACAGATTGGCTATTTTGCGCAGAATCAGGCACAGCTGCTTGATGGAAATCTGACTGTTTTTGATACGATAGATTCTGTAGCCAAAGGAGATATACGCTTGAAAATACGCGATATATTGGGCGCATTTATGTTTGGCGGGGAAGCTTCCGACAAGAAAGTAAAGGTGCTTTCGGGAGGAGAACGAAGCCGACTGGCGATGATAAAACTGTTGCTGGAACCGGTAAACTTCCTGATACTGGACGAGCCTACCAACCACCTGGATATGCGTTCCAAGGATGTGCTGAAAGAGGCTATCCGTGAATTTGACGGTACGGTGATAGTAGTTTCTCACGACCGTGAATTTTTGGACGGACTGGTTACAAAGGTTTATGAGTTTGGAGGAGGTGTAGTGAAAGAACATATTGGAGGTATTTACGATTTCTTGCAGAAAAAGAAAATGGAAAACCTCAACGAACTTCAGCTTTCTCAGTCGCCTACTGTTTCTGCTGCGAAGAAAGAAGAGCCGGTACAGGCCAGTGACAATAAACTTTCGTATGAGGCGCAGAAAGAGCAGAACAAAAAAATCCGTAAACTGGAAAAACAGGTTGCAGATTGTGAAACGCTTATTGAACGTCTGGAAAAAGAAGTTGCCGAACTGGAAGAACGGATGGCTACTCCAGAAGGGGCATCGGATATGAAATTATACGAACAGCATCAGCAACTCAAAAAACAGATATCGGATGCTGAAGAAGAATGGGAGAATGTTTCTCTTGAACTGGAAGAACTTAAAAGTTAAAACTGCTAATTATAATTGATTATGAAAACAAAACTTTTTGCTGCTATGGCAGTGCTGGTTGCTGCTGCCATGACAGGTTGTGCCGGACAAAAGGAAGCTAAAACTACTTCCGGTATCAACTTGGAAAATCTTGACACTACAGTTGCTCCTAGTCAGGATTTCTATCGTTATGCATGTGGCGGCTGGATGAAGAATCATCCTCTCACAGACGAGTATTCTCGTTATGGAACATTTGAAGTGCTGATTGAAAACAACCGCAAACAATTGCAGGAACTTATCGAAGGACTGGCTTCTAAGCAGAATGAACCGGGTTCGCTGGCTCAGAAGATCGGGGATGTGTATAACAAGGCAATGGATAGCGTGACTCTTAACAAAGAGGGCATGGCTCCGGTAAAGGCCGAAATGGATAAAATTGCTGCTTTGAAGGATAAAAAAGAAATTATCCCTATGGTAGTAGAACTGCTGAACTGTGGTATCGGAACTTATTTCTCAAGCTTTGTTTATGCAGATCCGAAAAACAGTGATGTCAATATGTTCCAGATTGCTCAGGGTGGATTTAACTTGGGTGAGAAAGAATATTACCTCGACAATGACAGCGCAACTGTAAATGTGCGTGAAAATTACAAGAAATATATTGCTAAACTCTTTACTCTGGCAGGATTCTCTGAAGCTGAGGCTCAGCAGAAAATGTCTGATGTAATGGAAATAGAAACTTCTATCGCTAAGGAAGCTTTCAACGCTGTACAGCAACGTAATCCAGAGGCTAACTACCATAAGATGTCGTATGCCGATCTGAAAAAGACTTTCTCTGGTATAGACTGGGATACTTATTTGAAAGGCTTGGGCATCAAGGAAGTTGCTGAATTGAACGTGATGCAGATAGAACCTCTGAAAGAAGTTGAAAAACTGATCAACACACTTCCTGTATCAAAACATATCTCTTATTTACAGTATAATTTGCTGGACGCTGCTGCTCCTTATCTGAGCGATGACTTTGTAACAGCTCGTTTCGATTTCTATGGAAAGGTATTGTCTGGACGTCAGCAGAACTCTCCTCGCTGGAAGCGTGCCGTTAGCGCTGTAGAAAGCATGCTGGGTGAGGCTGTAGGACAAATGTATGTAGAAAAATATTTCCCTGCAGCAGCCAAAGAACGTATGGTTAAGCTGGTTAAGAATTTACAGGATGCTCTTGGAGAACGTATTAAGGCTCAGGAATGGATGAGTGACAGCACGAAGATGGTTGCTTTGGAAAAACTGTCTACTTTCCATGTTAAGGTGGGATATCCTGATAAGTGGAAAGATTATTCAAATCTGGACATCAAGAAGGACTCTTATTGGGCTAATGCTTGCCGTGCAAACAAATGGGGATTGGATGACATGTACAGCCGTCTGGGAAAACCTGTTGATAAGGATGAATGGCTGATGACTCCACAGACAGTAAATGCTTATTATAATCCTTCTACTAACGAAATCTGCTTCCCGGCAGGTATCCTGCAATATCCGTTCTTCGATATGAACGCTGATGACGCATTCAACTATGGTGCTATCGGTGTAGTAATCGGTCATGAAATGACTCACGGATTCGATGATCAGGGTCGTCAGTATGACAAGAATGGTAACCTGACCGACTGGTGGGCAGAAGGTGATGCAGAACGTTTCGATGCTCGTGCAAAAGTGATGGTTGATTTCTTCAACAATATCGAAGTATTGCCGGGACTGAAAGCTAACGGACAACTGACTTTGGGTGAAAATCTGGCTGACCATGGAGGCTTGAATGTTTCATATCTTGCATTCCAGAATGCAATGAAAGAAAATCCTCTGGGTGATGTAGACGGATTTACTCCGGAACAGCGTTTCTTCTTGGCTTATGCAACCGTATGGGCTGCCAATACTCGTGAAGAAGATATGCGTTCTCGTACAAAATCAGATCCTCATTCATTGGGCGAATGGCGTGTAAATGGTGCTCTGCCTCATATTCAGGCTTGGTATGATGCCTTCAATATCACTCCGGAAAGTCCGATGTATATTGCTCCTGAAAACCGTGTAAATATCTGGTAATACAGTTCTTTATATACCTTAGAAAAGGTCATGTCAAGGCAATTTAGGTTTGCCGTGGCATGGCCTTTTTTATTGTATTTAGTCTGATGCCGTAGAGGGGGAAAAGATGAATCTTGACGTTTTCTGTCTAAAAACATAGTTTAGTAACACGAATAAATTTGTTGCATTTCTGCTCATTAATTTCTAATTTGCGCATCACTATGTTAGAGATATGAAAAGCATATCCTTTTGTTCAATAATTAAATCTTGAAATACCATGAAAGTATATCAGACCAACGAAATTAAAAACATTGCCCTGCTTGGCAATGACGGATCAGGTAAAACCACCCTCACAGAAGCGCTGCTCTATGAGAGTGGTATTATAAAACGTCGCGGCAGAATCACTGCCAAAAATACAGTCAGCGACTATTTTCCGGTAGAGCAGGAGTATGGTTACTCGGTCTTCTCTACCGTTTATCATGTAGAGTGGAATGGCAAAAAACTGAATATCATCGACTGTCCGGGAAGTGATGACTTTGTGGGAGCTGCTATTACAGCATTGAACGTAACGGATACGGCTATTTTATTGTTGAATGGCCAGTATGGTCCCGAAGTAGGTACACAAAATCATTTCCGTTATACTGAAAAGTTGGGAAAACCTGTGATTTTCCTGGTAAACCAGCTTGATAGTGAAAAATGTGATTTCGATCATGTATTGGAACAGTTGAAGGAAAATTACGGTTCTAAAGTTGTTCCGGTTCAGTATCCGTTGGCTACAGGACCAGACTTCAATTCGTTGATCGATGTACTTTTGATGAAAAAATATTCATGGGGTCCTGACGGTGGAGCACCGACTATCGAAGAAATTCCTGCTGAGGAAATGGAAAAAGCTCAGGCTTGGCATAAGACTCTGGTAGAAGCTGCTGCCGAACATGATGAAACTTTGATGGAGAAATTCTTCGAATCTGAATCGCTTACAGAAGACGAAATGCGTGAAGGTATTCGTAAAGGATTGGCTGCACGTGGTATGTTCCCTGTTTTCTGTGTATGTGCAGGTAAAGATATGGGAGTTCGCCGACTGATGGAATTCTTGGGTAATGTCGTTCCATTTGTTGATGAAATGCCTACTGTACATAATACACGTGGTGTTCCTGTTGCTCCTGATGCAAACGGACCTACTTCTTTGTATTTCTTTAAAACAGCAGTTGAACCACATATCGGAGATGTACAGTACTTCAAGGTTATGAGTGGAGTTGTACACGAAGGTGATGATTTGAATAATGCCGATCGTGGTTCTAAAGAACGCATGGCACAGCTTTATGTATGTGCCGGAGCTAACCGTGAAAAGGTAGACGAACTTCGTGCGGGAGATATCGGATGTACAGTGAAACTGAAAGATGTGAAGACAGGAAATACCTTGAATGGTAAAGACTGCGAAAATCGTTTTAACTTTATTAAGTATCCGAATCCGAAATATACTCGTGCTATTAAGCCGGTCAATGAAGCTGATACAGAAAAGATGATGGCTGTATTGAACCGCATGCGTGAGGAAGATCCGACTTGGGTAGTAGAACAGTCTAAAGAGTTGAAACAGATTTTGGTTCATGGTCAGGGTGAATTCCACTTGCGTACCTTGAAATGGCGTCTGGAAAACAATGAAAAGCTTCAGGTACAGTTCTATGAACCTAAGATTCCATATCGTGAAACTATTACAAAAGCTGCTCGTGCCGATTATCGCCACAAGAAACAATCGGGTGGAGCTGGTCAGTTTGGTGAAGTTCATCTGATTGTAGAACCTTATTATGAAGGAATGCCTGCTCCTGAACTGTATAAATTCAACGGCCAGGAATTTAAGATGAATGTAAAGAGTACAGAAACAATTGATCTGGAATGGGGCGGTAAATTGGTATTTGTTAACAGTGTAGTAGGTGGTGCTATTGATACTCGTTTCATGCCGGCTATTTTGAAAGGTATCATGAGCCGTATGGAACAGGGACCTTTGACCGGTTCGTATGCCCGTGATGTACGTGTAATTGTTTATGACGGTAAGATGCATCCGGTAGATTCAAATGAAATTTCTTTCATGCTGGCCGGACGTCAGGCCTTCAGTGAAGCCTTTAAAAATGCTGGTCCGAAGATTCTGGAACCTATTTATGACGTAGAAGTATTCGTACCAAGTGATAAACTGGGTGATGTTATGAGTGATATGCAAGGCCGTAGAGGTATGATTATGGGTATGAGCAGTGAAAAAGGTTATGAAAAGCTTGCTGCAAAGGTACCTTTGAAAGAAATGTCTAATTATTCTACAGCATTGAGCTCACTTACAGGAGGACGCGCTTCGTTCATTATGAAGTTTGCAAGTTATGAACTTGTGCCGACTGATGTTCAGAATAAGTTGATGAAAGAATTCGAAGAACAAGAAAAAGAAGAGGTATAAACTTTCTAGTTGTTGTTTTTATAGGTTGCAAAGGTCGCATTTCTTAAAAATGCGGCCTTTTTTATTTAACGAAGCTTAAACAATTAGCATACTTTGTTTGTTATTAATTTAAAATTTTATTATTTTTGCATTAAAGCAGAGTAATGTGTGGCGTAAAGTTTTTAAAATAACATGTAAATATCCGCTTTTCGTTAATATAAGAGAATCACGGATTAAAACATGTTAAGCAGAGTATCTTGTAAGTGATAGCTGTTTAATTTTGCCTTCATGAAAAAGTCAACTATTTGGATATTAGGTATTGTAATGGGACTCTCTTTTCTTAGCTTGCTCTATTTGCAGGTAAGTTATATAGAAGAGATGGTCAAGATGCGCAAGGAGCAGTTCGAAGAGAATGTAGGACGGAGTCTTGCTCAGGCTGTTCATAACTTAGAGTTGGTGGAAACGAAAAAATATCTTGAAAAAGATGTTGCGGCCACTGAACGTGCTGCACAGCTTTCTCAACAATTTCAAGGTCAACATCAGTCTCAGTCTAGTGGAAGTGTATTGATCGGTTCTTCCGATGGAAGTACGATTTCTACTTTCGAGTGGAAAACTGTGATAAATCGTCCTTCTAGTATTCCTAAAGAGATTATTTCAACCGGAAAGAATATTCCTCAGACTTCACGTACGTTGCAGGAGATCGTAAAAGAACGTTATATCTACCAGCGTGCTTTGTTGAATGAGGTAGTTTACAATATTCTTTATACGGCGAGTGATAAGCCGTTGAAAGAACGAGTAAATTTCAAACAGCTGGATTATTTTCTGAATTCGGAATTAAAGAATAACGGGGTAGACATACCTTATCATTTTACGGTAACAGACCGTGACAATAAAGTTATCGTTGCTCTGACTATGAATACGATAACGAAAAGGTTTACTCTCGGTTGCTGTTCGAAAAAGATCCTCCCGCAAAGATGGGATTTGTAAATGTCTTTTTCCCGACAATGGACAATTACATTTTCAGTTCTGTACGGTTCATGATACCATCTATTATTTTTACGCTGGTATTGTTGGTGACTTTTATTTTTACCATATACATCATTTTCCGTCAGAAGAAACTGACAGAGATAAAGAATGATTTCATTAACAATATGACTCATGAATTCAAGACACCTATCTCTACCATTTCTTTGGCTGCCCAGATGTTGAATGATCCGGCCGTAGGTAAATCGCCTGCCATGTTTAAGCATATTTCTGGGGTTATAAATGATGAAACCAAACGATTGCGTTTCCAGGTAGAAAAGGTTTTGCAGATGTCTATGTTCGAACGACAAAAGGCAACACTGAAGAAAAAAGAGGTTGATGCCAATGAATTGGTTTACGGTGTAACCAACACATTCCGTCTGAAAGTGGAAAACTGTAACGGAACTTTGGATGTTGCTCTGGATGCCGACGATCCGTTCATCTATGTAGATGAAATGCATTTTACGAATGTAATATTCAATCTTTTGGATAATGCATTGAAATATAAGAAACCGGATGTTAATATTCATCTGAAAGTCCGTACTTGGAATGAATCAGGCAAGCTTCATATATCGATAGAAGATAATGGTATCGGTATAAAGAAAGAAAACCTGAAAAAAATATTTGAAAAGTTCTACCGGGTTCATACAGGCAACTTACACGATGTGAAAGGCTTTGGTTTGGGCTTGGCCTATGTAAAGAAGATAATTACAGATCACAAGGGAACTATACGTGCCGAAAGTGAACTGAATGTAGGAACTAAATTTATTATTGTATTACCTTTATTTAAAGAAGATTGATATGGACGAAAAATTGCGTATTTTGTTGTGCGAGGATGATGAGAATCTTGGCATGCTTTTAAGAGAATATTTGCAGGCAAAAGGATATTCGGCAGAGTTGTTTCCTGACGGTGAAGCTGGTTTCAAGGCCTTTTTGAAAAATAAATACGATTTGTGTGTACTTGATGTAATGATGCCTAAGAAAGATGGTTTTACTTTGGCACAGGAAATACGTCAGGCAAATGCTGAAATTCCTATTATTTTCCTTACAGCCAAAACACTGAAGGAAGATATTCTGGAAGGATTCAAGATTGGTGCTGATGATTATATTACTAAACCTTTCAGTATGGAAGAGCTGACTTTCCGTATCGAAGCTATTTTACGTCGTGTACGTGGAAAACGCAATAAGGAAAGCAACATGTATAAAATCGGACGTTTCACATTCGATACTCAGAAACAGATTTTGTCTATTGGTGATAAGCAGACTAAACTGACAACTAAAGAATCTGAATTGTTAGGATTGCTTTGCGCTCATGCTAATGAAATTCTTCAGCGTGACTTTGCATTGAAGACTATCTGGATAGATGATAATTACTTTAACGCACGAAGCATGGATGTGTATATCACTAAATTGCGTAAGCATCTGAAAGATGATGATTCTATCGAGATTATCAATATCCATGGTAAAGGATATAAATTGATTACCCCAGAGCA
>OLYI01000821.1_pt1 | contig 10116 bp, 10 predicted proteins | sample 1644251 | NCBI WGS metagenome assembly OLYI01 (sample SAMEA103958140, study PRJEB25191) | human gut metagenome | biome: human-associated habitat [ENVO:00009003]; feature: intestine environment [ENVO:2100002]; material: feces | place: Germany | collected 2013/2015 | reverse complement strand
CAAGGCGGGAATTGTGCGGTGTTGCCCAAGGTCGTTTCTTTACGTTTCGTCCGGGCGGTATTCCAACAGGTCAGCGGGCTGGCAGTCCAGCGCTTTGCACAGGGCTTCCAGGGTGGAAAACCGCACCGCTTTTGCTTTGTTGTTTTTCAGGATGGAAAGGTTGGCCGGGGTAATGCCGATGGTTTCAGCCAGCTCCCCCGCCCCCATGTGGCGCTTTGCCATCATCACATCCAGGTTGACGATAATTGGCATCTTCTGCGCCCCCTTACACGGTATAGTCCAGTTCGTCTTTCATCTTAACGGCCTGGGCAAACGCATTTTTGATGACCCGCACGATCAGCGCCATAAACGCCGCCGCAACGCCAATGGCAAAGATGAACGGCAGCCCCAGCACAGCACCCACCGGCAGGCAGAGCGCTGCAGCCCAGGTGCAGCACCAGCTGATGCGCCGCAGGGCCAACACGTTGGCAGGGGTAAACACTTCTTCTTTTTCAATGCGCGCCAAAAACATGTACAGGTTATACAGCATCCACAGGGCCAGCGCGGCGCTGCAATAGCCCAGCCCCAGCAAAAAATACCCCAGCTTTGGCCCATGCACCAGCTGCAGCGCGTGCACCGCCAAAACCCAACTGACGATGCGCGGCCCGCACAGCACCATCACCACGCACCCCATGGCCACCGCCAGGGTGGCGAACTTGGTCAGCATAATGCTTTTGTGGTCGTTCCAGCCAAAAAAGTTTTCTGGTAATTGACGCATTGGTCATTCCCCCTGATGTTTTATGGTATATCCGATGCTGTTATCATAGCATACATCGCATCGTTTTGCAATACATTTTTATTGTTTTTCAATATATTTATTCTGTTTTGCAATGCGTTTATGCTTCAGGTTCCTGCACCAGCTGCCCTGCGGCAGATTTTCTGGCTGAAAATGCGGCAAAAAGCTTGACTTTTTCTCCCATACCTGTTACAATATTTAAGCTGTAACAGGCAAATTGAGTATTTGTGCCCGTAGCTCAGTTGGTAGAGCACCTGACTTTTAATCAGGGTGTCCGGGATTCGAATTCCCGCGGGCGCACCAAAAAGCACCAGACAAATTTTTGTCCGGTGCTTTTTTGTTGTGTCATTCAAGATTCTCAACATTGTGATTCCTTTTTTGGCTGCTTAGCCCGCTTTTCATTTCCTCCAGATCATCACCCCCATCCAGAACAGGTTGGCGAAGATCCTGTCGGTGCCGGTGGCCACCATGGCCGGGAACAATGCCCAGGACAGCACCACCCGATGGCAATATGCCCCCGCATCTGCCGCGTTCCTGGAATACATTCGCTCTCGGCTGGGGGATGCCTTTTGCTGATTTCACCCATACCAACAACAAACACCGTGCCGCCATGCAGGGGGTTCTCCTGCTTGCGGCACGGTGCTTTGTTGTATCAGGCTATTGTCGGGTTATTGTTTCTTTTTGGCAAGCTGTCTGCCCACGGCCCACAGCCAATCCAATGCGGCGGCGGCAAGGGCGGGGTACACGATCAGGCCAAACAGCTGGTACCAGGTGGGGATAAAGTAATCTGCCCCGCCGGGCAGGGTGCTGGCGGCATTCAGGGTAATACTTTGCGGAGTAAAGGTCAGGCCCACGGTCTTGTTTTCATCGGGGCTGCAGGGATCCAGCCGCAGTGCCACGATCTGGGTGCGCGGCAGGGTGTACACATAGGTGCCGTCTGCCAGCACTTTGGGGAAGACGCGGCGGTCCTGGCTGTAGGGCTCCCCCGTTTTTGTGGTGTAATACAGGCACATTTCGCGGGAATCGCCGTCAAACTCCACGTTGTAGCTCACGGTACGCACCACGCGGCCGGATACATCCTCCAAAATCATCTGCGGGTCGCCGCCTGTGGTAATCAGCTGGCCCTGGGGTGCGCTGTTCTCCCCCGGCTCCCCCCAGGTCAGCTCGGCCAGCTGCCAGCTTTCAATGGGGATCGAGGTTTCAGTCAGGGTGCCTTTTGCCTTGGCGGAGCTGTCCCCCGCAAAGGCCACCGCACCCTGCACCAGCCAGAACACCAGCGCCGCGCACCAGCACAGCACCGGCAGGGCAAAGCGATGGGCAAACAGTCGATTCAGGCGGCTTTTCCATGTCATCTCTTTCATTGGGCCGCCTCCTTGCTCATCTGCATTGTGACCGGCTCATACCCGGCATCCGTTACACGGTAGAGCAGGGTCTGCCCCGCCTGCGCAGCGGCCAGATGGTCGGTAAACAGGTTCTGATAGCTCTGCACAAAGATATCGTCGATCTTTTGCAGGTAAAGCACCGTACAGCCGTTGGCACGCACGGTTTCATCCAGGCGTTCAGCGGTGTAGGGGTGGTAGTAGCGCTGCTTCACGCCCTCCTCCTGCGGTTCCAGCTCCGGCAGGCCGAAGGTTCCGCCGCCGCCCTCCTGCGTGGCCCCCACGCCGGAGTAATCCACCAGGACGGGGTAAAAATCAAACACGGCAGAGAACCAGTGTTCGCCGTTATCCCCCTGGCTGACAAAAAACACGCGGTCGTTTTCGTTCAGGTAATCGCTGCACAGCCAGTCAGCTTCGGCGCGGGCGGTCTTGCGGTCGGCGAATTCGCCATCCGAGAAGCCCAGCACCGAAAGCTGCGGCAGGATCATGCCGTTCACCCGCACCAGCATGGCGGCGGCCATCAGCAGAACACCGGCCTGGCCCGCCAGGGCAATCCAGCGGCGGGCCGGGGCTTTCTGTTCGCCATCCGCGGTTTGCAGGGCGGTGCTCCAGCAGGCCAGCGCCATAAAGAACCAGCCGATATAGTAGGTATAGATATAGCGGTTATAATCCACCAGCCCCACGGCCTGATCCGGCTTGAAAATAAAGCCATAGCTGAGCGCCAGCATGAGGTTATACCCCACAAAGCATGCAAGGGACAGCACCCCGATGCAGCCAATGCGCAGCTTGAGCTGGCGGCCTCTGGCGCAGATGGCCGCCACCAAGAACACCAGCAGAATCAGCACCACAACATTGCGGCCCTGGCCGATCATGCTCAGCCGACCATCCGAAGTCCAGAACTGGTGGCCCATATCGGCCATGGCTTGGGTGAACTGGCTCTGGCGCTCGGCGTAAAAGCCCTCCACCGGCTGGCCCAGCAAAATCTTGATGCCGTTGATGACCACAGCGGACAAGGGGGCGCTGGTTTCGCCGGTGCCGCCCTCGCTGGCACTTTTGGCAACCAGAATGCCCACATAGCGGATGTTCCAGAAATAATAGATCAGCATGGGCGCGGCAAAGCAGGCAATGGCAAAGCCGGTGCGGCGGGCAAGGCCCTTTTTGAAGGGGTGCTCCGCAAACAGCCAGGCATCCACAGCCATCAGCCCCGCCGCCACCAGGGATAGCACAAAGGTGTTGGCCTTGATGTTAGCCGCCAGCGCCAGTACCGGCAGTACGGCCCACTTGGGGCCGCCGGTTTTGCGCAGCGCCAACCACAGCGCCACAGCGCCGCCCAGTGCAAGGCCCGCGGGCACATCGCCATAGGCGGTCATGTAAGTGGTATCCAGATAGATCGTATGGTTATACACCGTCAAAAACCAGGGGGCAAACCAGCAGATTGCTGCCAGCGGCACCGCAATGCGGTACTGGCGGAAGTTCAACCCGCCCAGCACCGCGGCAAACACGGCGGCGGCCAGCACATCATACGCCACATAGATCTTCCAGTCTGCATAATGGCCCAAAAACTGGAAGAAGTAGGAGAGCAGCGGCAGGCCGGGGTTCTGGGTCTGGGGCCAGGGGGTTCCAAGGGTAGCCAGGGCATACAGGCGGTTATCCGCCTTGGTCACCTTTACGGCGGTAGCCCACAGGCTGAGTTCATCATACTTGGTTGCCAGCGGCTGGCGGATGAAAAAGTACACCGCAAATGCCAGCGCCATGCCCCAGAACAGCACCGCCCCCGGTGTAACCAGGCGGCGGTAGGCCGGGCGCTGGTCTTTGTGGGGCACCAGCGCCCACACGCCGCTGCCCGCAAACACCGCCCACAGCAGCACAGTGCCGGGCAGCAGCAGGTTTGCCATGCCCGCAGCCGTCAGCCAGGCAACGGCAATGCCCAGCGCGGTCAGCGGGGCCAGCGCAGCATGCAGGTTACATTTGAGCGTTAGGAACGCGCAGAACAAAAACAGCACCGCCAGCGCGGCAAAGATGCAAAGCAGCTCCATAGAATCACCATTTTATACAACATAAAAGCCCCGCGGGTGTGCCCCCAAGCCATGGGCGCACCGCCCCACAGGGCTCTTTTTTACTTTTTGCGGAAAACATCAACGGCAAGGCAGACAAACGCAGCCCCCACAGCCGGGGCAAACAACAGTAGCAGCCATTGGCCGCCGTTTGGCACAAAGCGCAGGTACCACGGCTGCACCGGGTTGAGCACCACGCCGTCCAGCCGGGTAGGCACGCCGCCCACACTGTCCGGGTCAATGCGCAGCCCGGTCACGGTAAGGCCGCCCAGGTCAAAGGTATACTGGTTTTCGCCGCTCACGCGGGCAAAAACTTTCTGTACTCGGTCTGGCCGGGGCGCAGGTAATACAATGCTATGCTGCCGGGCGGCAGGTAGTGCACGGCGTCCAGCTCCACCGTTTCCAGCCAGGCTTCGCCCCGCCAGATGATGTGCGGGTCGTTGTCGGTGGAAAGATACCAGCCGGGTTCATCCACCGGCGCGGTATGCCATTCATCGTCATCATAATTGACAAAGCTTTCAAATTCCAGGTCATCTGCCGTCAGGGTGCGGGTCACCATAGTGCCGTCTGCTTTATGGTTCAGCATCACAGCACTGCCCACCAGCACGTACACCAGCCACACAATAACAGCGGCGGCATGTGCCAATATCAGCAGCTGCTGGGGGCGCAGCGGGCGGCCCGCACGGGCGGGGGCGGCAAAACGCTTGGTTGGGCGTTTATCTTTCATTGTACCACCCCGCTTTCTGCCACAGCCACCGGGGTAAAGGCGATAGGCTTGCTGCGGCCTTCAAACCGGTAGAGGGTTGCGGGCATATTCGCTTTCAGCCCGCCTTCAAACCGGCTGCTGAACTCCCGCTCCAGATAGTCGTCCGCGCGGTCGATCAGCAGGTAGTCGATCTGCTTTTCTTCCATATAGGCGGTCAGAGAGTCTGCGGTGCAGACCGCCTCAAAGTCATACAAGGTCCAGTTCAGGCTTTCCACCAGGTTCATAAAGTCGGAGTCCCAGCGGCTGGAATAATCATCGTTGCCCCACCAGGTACCGCCATAGCCGTTGACCACCTTGGCGGTCAGCTCATACTTGTAGTAGTACCAGCGGGTGGCATCATCGCCCTGACTGATGACCAGCACACGGTCTGGCCAGTCCAGCACGGTGTTCATTGCTTCAGCGCGGTTCTTTACATCGCGGCGCAGGGTGTACAGGCTGTCGGCGTTGGTCCAGAACCCGGCTGCGGGCACACCGCGCCAGGCAAAAATACCCAGCACTGCCGCAGCGGCCAGCCCCAGCGCCGCACGGCCCAGCCGCTGCGCCGCGCCGCTGCCCTGCCCCACCGCAAAGCCCAGCACACAGAAGCCGTACAACATCCACCCCTGCAGGTAGGGCGCGATATAACGCTCATAGTCCTTCAAGGCGGAGCCTTCGGCCTCGGAGAAATTGTAGAAGTACAAAATCAGGTGGAAGAGATACAGCGCGGCAAAGCAGAACGCCCCGCCCACAAAGCCAACCACGGTGCGGCGGCGTGCGGCACCGGCAGGCGCTGCCACAAAGGCCGCCGTGAACAGCAGCAGAATGCAGCTGACGGCCATGATGGGCGCGCCCACCAAACAGACGCGGCGGTACAAAAATGCCTGGCCCATGCTCTGCATGATCTGGGCAAAGCGTTCTTCGCGCCCAATGCCCAGCAGCTGCTTGATGCCGCCGGTCAGCACAGCACCATAGCTCAGGCCCGCGCTGCCCACGCTGGCCCCAGTGGTTTCGGTTGGGGTCACAGCGGCGGTATAGCGGTTCCAGCTGATAAACACCGCCAGCACCACCGCCGCCAGAATACTGCATTTTGCCAGCGATACGCCGAAAATGCGGGCAGGCTTTGTATCCGGGTGCGGCGTACCGAACAGCTGATCCAGCCCGATCAGGAACGTAACGATCAAGGCATAGGCAAAACCGATATCTTTGGTCATGGTCAGCACGGCAAGTGGCATGGCACAGGCAAAAAAGCCGGTTTTGCGCCCGCCCGCCGCGGCATACAGGCACAGGGTTCCGCCAAACAGCAGCGCCAGGGGGGTATCCGCCATGGCGTTGGCGTACATGGTGGATGGGGTGCCCGCCGGAACCACGCTGAAAAAGAACGGCAGAAGAAAGCCCGCAGCAAACACCAACACAGCACCCGCCCAGTTTTTGCGCGGCATGGCTGCCGCCGGGGCAATGCAGGCCAGGAACAAAATATCCAGCCCGGCCAGGCACTGCCATTCATAAAACTGGCCCGGTACGCGCTGGAAGAGATAGGAAACCAGGCTGGTTGCCGGGTAGGTAAAGCTCGCCGTCAGGTTGATGGGATCCGCCACATACAGTGCAGCGCGCTCCGCCACCATCTTGGGGGCCAGGCCCCAGGCGGTAAATTCATCCCACTGGGTAAACATGGGCTGCTGCAAAGCAAACAGCACCCACAAAAAGCAGCTGCCGCCCACAAACAGCAAAAAGCCGGGGCTGAACAGCGCCCGCCGGATAGCCCGCCACCCGGCACGCACCCCAAAGTAGACCCCGCCGGCCAGCCAGACCGCCATGATGATAAAATGGCCGAACTGCAAAAGCCCCAGCAGGGAAAGCAGATACAGCACCACGGCCGACCCGCACAAGGCGGGCAGCGGCAGCAGGGCGGCATCGAACCGGGTACATGCCGCCACGCACAGACAGCATGCGGAGAAGAACAGCAAAAACAGCAGGCCGAATACAATCTGCACGGTACAGCACCTCCCGGAATCAGAATTAAATTAGTAATTAGCAATTAGCAATGAATCATTAGCGGTGGATTGCCGCCCGGTGGGCGGCTCAGAAAATTGGGGCAAGGTAGCATATAAAGGCTGATTCTATATTCGCAGACTATCACGCAAAAGCCGCGAAAAACCGCAGATTTGATCGTGCCACGGGCACACCGCCATTATTTTTAACTATTCTCTCATATACGCGTAAGCCAGCTCACGCGTATACGACGTACACCGGCCCCACAAAGTAGTGCTGGAAGAGCAGCACAGCGCCAAAAACGGCATAGCAGGCGCACAGCGGGGTGATGACCGCTTCGGCCTTTTCTTCCGTGATGGCGGGGCGGATGGTTTTGCGCAGCAGCACGGCCAGGGCGGGCAGCAATGCCAGCCAGACGCAGAGGAAATACCGCGCCTGCAGCCCCACAATGCGCACCATGCCCACCGGGGTATAGGTGATATACATGGCTGCCATGGCACCGGCGGCGTACACCAGTGCCAGCAGCGCCACCCCGCCCACGCGGCGGCGGGTGGGGAACGCATCGGCGCGTTTTGGCTGCGCAGCAGCCAGCAGGGCGGCCAACAGCAGCACCAGCGGGCCGGTCAGGTTCAAAAAGCTGATGGGCAGGTCCTTCCAGCCGAACAGGCCGAGCTGCCCAATAAAGAAATCATTCTCTCCCAGGGTCCCGCAGAACGCAGCAATGGTCCGCAGAGGGTTGCGCAGCACAAAGGCCAGCTGTTCACCGCCGTTTACCGTGCTGCCGCCCTGGCGCTCAATCATGGGATAGTTATAGCGGAACGCCGTGCCGTACCATTCCGTCAGCAGGGTAACGGCCATAGCACCGCCAAAGCCGCCCAGCGCCCACAGCGGGCGGCGTCCCTTGGCGTGCCATTCCCGCTTTGCCACCAAAAAGATAGGCAGCACCCACAAAAGGTTCAGGTACGGTTTAGCGATATTGACAAAGATGCAGGCGGCGGTGTAAATGCCCGCCGTTTGGGTGTTCCACTCCTTGCGGGTCAGCAGGGCAAGCATCAGGTAATAGCAGCCCAGCAGGGTTGCATCATAGCTCAGTGATGCCCCCATAAAAAGCGACATCGGCAGCAGCATAATGGCCGCAAAGGCCGGGCGGTAACGCTCCGCTTTGGCCAGCGCCAACGCGCACAACAGCGTGTAGGCCAGCAGGTTGACGATGCGCCCGCCATACAGGCAGCCCAGCGCGCCAAAGCCCAGCAGGCGTGCCAGCGCCATACCGACCGCGCCCGGCAGGAATGGAATGACCAGAAAGCTGACCGGCTCGCTGACTGGGTCCGGCACAGAATCCCGCACATCGTGCGCCAGGTACAGGGCAAAGCTGTCCGCCATGCTCTGCACTGCGCCGTCCTTGCCGTATTGCTTCAGGGCATAGCCCGCGGTGTTATAGGCTTTTTCCGCCCCGGTATCGGGGTCAGTGCCCACACCGGCAGAGGTATGCGCATTCACCCATGCACCGGGGAACGCTTCCAGCAGGTAGGCCACATCGTCCGGGTAGGTGCGGGAAGCATCAAAATCAAAATGCCCGGTGGAGATGGCATAGGTGCGCAGGTAATGGTCGGCTTCATCCGGCGTTTGCAGCGGCGGGTTGGCAAATGCAAACAGCAGCCCGCACAAAAAGATGCACACGGCCCCTTTTGCCGCAAATCCTTTTGCAAACCGCCGCACACAATACCCGGCCAGCAGACATACTTCCAGAAAGGCCGCACACCCCAGTGTAACCACCAGGGGGGACACACGGTTATCCAGCCCAAAGAACACCCGCCAGTAATAAGCCCACAGCACGCCGCACACGGCGGCGCACAGCACCGCCAGCCCCCACCGCACAGCGGCGGGCAGCTTTTGTAATTTTATTGGCATAAAACTTCCTTACAACCGCCCTTACAGAATGTACTGGCCGACCTTGTACTGGTCCAGGTTGCCGCGCAGGAACTCAATGGTTTCGGCAAGGCCCTGTTCAAAGGTATACTGCGGTTTCCAATCGGTCAGGGTGCGCAGCTTGGTGGCATCACCCAGCAGGCGGTTGACCTCGCTCTTTTCGGGGCGCAGGCGCTCGGCTTCGCAGACGATCCTGGCGCTGGGGTTGATCTGGGCAATCAGCTCATTGGCCAAATCGCCGATGGAATGTTCCACGCCGGTAGCAATGTTGATTTCCTGGCCAATGGCGGCATCGCAGTCCGCAATGGCCATAAAGCCGTGGGCGGTATCCTTGACATAGTTAAAGTCGCGGGTGGGGGTCAGGCTGCCCAGCTTGATTTCCTGCTGGCCGGCCAGCAGCTGGGTGATGATGGTGGGGATGATGGCGCGGCCGCTCTGACGCGGGCCATAGGTGTTGAAGGGACGCACAATGGAAACCGGCAGGTCAAAGCTGCGGTAAAAGCTTTCAGCCAGGCGGTCCGCGCCGATCTTGGTGGCAGAGTAGGGGCTCTGGCCCTGGAACGGGTGGTGCTCGTCAATGGGCACATACTGGGCGGTGCCGTACACTTCGCTGGTGGAAGTAACCATCACGCGCTGGGTGCCCAGCTCGCGGGCGGCGTTCAGTACGTTCAGGGTGCCCTTGATGTTGGTATCCACATAGCTGTCCGGGCTGTGGTAGCTGAACGGAATGGCAATCAGGGCAGCCAGATGGAACACGCGCTCCTGCCCGCGCATGGCAGTACGCACGCCGTTGGGGTCACGTACATCGCCCATAAAGATATCCATTTCATTGCGGATCTCCGGGGGCAGGGTATCGATCCAGCCCAGGGAACCAAACGAGTTATACAGGCAGAAAGCACGCACTTTCTCGCCGCTTTTTACCAGCTCTTCGGCCAGATGGCTGCCGATAAAGCCATCGGCACCGGTCACCATAACGGTATGGGACATTGTAAAAACACTCCTTTTTATATGGCAATACCGCCCGCAGGGCAGAACAATCCAATTATTACAAAATAGTATAACCGATTTGCGGGCTGATTTCAACCAATGCCCCGCCCAGCGTGCAAAAAAGTGCCGGGGCTGCTGCGGATCGGGTAAGCCTGCATTAAATTTATATAAAGATTATTCCGTTTGTATCAAAGAGTTCGGCAATATGTTATAATAGGGCAATACCGCATAATTCTAAGTGCCGATACGGCGAGCGAG
>OLYI01000819.1_pt1 | contig 10122 bp, 8 predicted proteins | sample 1644251 | NCBI WGS metagenome assembly OLYI01 (sample SAMEA103958140, study PRJEB25191) | human gut metagenome | biome: human-associated habitat [ENVO:00009003]; feature: intestine environment [ENVO:2100002]; material: feces | place: Germany | collected 2013/2015 | reverse complement strand
ATTTGATATTATGGGTATGGCGGCGGAGGATTTCCCCGAAATGCCGACAGTAGGCAGCGGCAACAGTATTTTAATAGGCGGCAAGATACTTACCGAAATGGTAAAGGGGACAATATTCGCAGTTGCCCAAAACGAGGGAGCTAAGGCGATACTTACGGGTATTAACGTTACTATTGAGGACGGAATATTACAGTTTGTGGCGATTGACGGCTACCGACTTGCAATAAGGCGCGAAAAGGTAGATATTTCGGGCAGCTTTACCTTTATATTATCGGGCAGAGCGGTAGGCGAGGCTGTAAAGCTTATAGCGGAGGACACCGAAAACGTGGAAATAAGCTTTGGGGACAGGCTTGTAAGCTTTAATATAGACGGCTACTCCTTTATATCCCGTCTCTTAGAGGGCGAGTTTGTAAACTACCAAAAAACAATACCCGCCGAGCACAAGCAAAGAGTGGTTGTTAATACAAGGGAGCTTACCGATACCATTGAGCGTGTTTCCCTGCTTATAAGCGAGTCGTTTTCAACACCTATTCGCTGCTATTTCAATGAATTGAATGTTGTGTTTACCTGTGCTACCTCAGTAGGTAGAGCTACGGAAACCTTTAATACCAAATTAGAGGGCGAAAATTTTGAAATAGGGCTTAACAGCCGCTACCTTTTAGAGGCTTTAAAGGCGGTTGATACCGAGCAGGTACAGATTCTTTTCAACGGCTCGGGCGCGGGCGTGCTTATAGAGCCGCTTGAGGGCGACGATTTCAAATATATGATAATGCCTATGAGGTTGAGATAATGGAGATAAAAAGGCTTTCGATAAAGGAAGATTTTATCCGGCTTGACAGCGCTATGAAATTAGCCGGCATTGTTTCAACCGGCGGTCACGCCAAAACGGTTATACAAAACGGCGAGGTTAAGGTAAACGGTGAAATATGCCTTATGCGCGGAAAAAAGCTTAAAAGCGGCGATACCGCCGAATTTGACGGCTTTAAGTTCGTAATAGAATGAGGATAAATTATTTTTCCTGCCGCAATTTCAGAAATTTAGAAGAAACCGAAATAAATAATTTCGATGAAATGAATGTTATTTGCGGCGAAAACGCGCAGGGCAAAACAAACCTTTTAGAGGGTATGTGGCTTTTTACGGGAATAAAAAGCTTTCGTTCCGCTAAGGACGCGGCGTTTGTGCGGTTTGGCAAAGAAAAAGCCGAGCTTAAAATGGATTTTTCGGCTGACGGAATAGAAAACGACGCCGAAATTGAAATAAAAGAACACCGCACAGCATCTCTTAACGGCAGCAAGCTAAAAAGCGCGGCGGCGCTTGCGGGCAGCTTTAAGGCGATAGTGTTTTCACCTGATGATTTGGAGCTGGTCTCGGGCGGACCCGCGGTGCGGCGGCGGTTTTTGGATATTGCAATAGGTCAGCTTTACCCCGCATATATAGGCATTTCAAAGGCATACGCCCGCTTGCCCAGCACGGAACCGGCTGTGCCGGGTTTGGTCACATCCGTCCAATCGCCGTAGTACCCACTGGGTGCGCGGCTCTCCACGATGACGAACTTGCCCTCGTTGCGCTGGGTGTAATAGATATTGTCAGAACCATTGGCATAATTGCTGTGGTTTATGACTTTATAAGTGCCGCCACTCTGGCGCTCGACTTTGTACCGGTTGTATCCGCCAAACGGGATATAGCACTGCCGAACGGTGTCCCACTCAAAAATCTTAAACTCGGCATCGCCCTTGATGCGCTGCTTGGTTTCACTGTCGATTTTGTCAATGCTGACTTTTACAGACCATTCATCGTTCTGCATTTTATAGTCATTGGAACTATTAGCCGGAACAGTAATAGTCTGGTGGCTGCCCAACGCACCGGGCGTTGAATCAAAGCCATGCGGGATGGTGATTTCATCGTATGCAAAGGTGATGTTCGCAAGCTGCGCCCGCGCCGAGGCAATAGCGGCATCTACCATGCCCTGCGCTTCGTTCTGCAGCTGCCCAATGGCCGCGTTCTTGGCGGCTTCGGCAGCGGCATCCGCTTCGGCTTGGCTGGCGAACGGTCCTTCCTGCCCGCTGAGCGTACTGGTGCTGGTCTTGGACACCTCGTAGTGAACCGTCCATGTGGCAGAACCATCGCCGCCGTTGAGGTGAAAACTGTCATCCTGCGTGTGACCGCTTGTGGTAATGGTCTGCGCTGCGGCAGGTGTCATCTGCCAGCTGCCGCCGTCCACGCTGCCGCCGGTCCGGCTTGGCGTGACGGTAATGACCGCGCCGTCCACCTTTTCCAGCGTGTTCTGCTGGTACTTGTCGGTGTTGACAGTGAATGTCAGATCAAAGCTGCCGCCGGCAGTCTGGGCGGGAGCTGTCCATGCAGCGGAATAATACTTCGGTTCCGGAACACTCGGTACATCCGGAATCTCAGTGCCGCCCGCAATTTCTTCACCGACCAGTGCCACAACCTGCCACGCATACCCTGCAGGCGGGTTATAGATGTAGGTGTAGTAGCCGTTTTCCCCGGACTGCGCATCTGTACCGTTTACGAGTTCTTCTGCAGCAGCAATATAGGTCTGCGCCGCGTAGCTGTCAGGATAGTTTTCCATGATCCACTGCTGGGTTTCATCGTAAAGGCTGCCAAGGATGTCCGGTTGTTCTTCGCCGTCTTCAGGATCATCTTCAAGGCTTGCCACAACAGGACGATCATCCAGCATATCCAGACTCAGCTGACCAAGACCGCCCCAGATGTTGACCTGATTTGCATAGTGGTTGCCGGGGGTATATTGGCCGGGTTCAAGACGGGACACATGAGAGAAGCTGTAGGTGGGGCAGCCCTTGGGCTGGCCGTTCAGGCCGTGGCTGCAGCAGTAGGCTTCCTGGCCGTTGAACCAAATCAGCCATGTGCCGCCTTCTTTAGCAATACTGGTGATTTTTCCGGTGGCATATGGTGGGTTCGGCCCCGCAGCATAGGCGGCAATGCCGTCATCGCCGGTGTCGGCATACATCTGTGTGGGTGCGGCATCCTCGCTGATCTGTACATGGATAGATTTTGACTGCGAGTTTCCGTCCGAATCCGTATAGACCAGCTGCGCCGTAAAATCGGCAGAGGCTTTTACATACAGGCCGGTTGCTGCTGCCGACTGCTCCGAGTATGTCTGGTGCAGGATTTCAGCCTGCTCCTGCTCGTCTGCCGGGATAGGCTCATAATCGGTGGAGCGGTAGCTTAAAAGCTCTACATCATCCGGCAGCATGATTTCAGATACCGCACCGTCTGCCGGGTATTCGACCTGCGCCAGCAGCGGAACAATGGCATAGTCTGTACCGGGAGTTTTGCCGATTGTGACCGTGTTCTCATCTGCGTTCAGCGCATCGGCATCCATATGGGCATCTACGCCGTCATACAGGTCGGAAACCCACGCGGAGATACCGATTTTTGTTTCGCCGGTTGCCACGGGCAGACCCATGCTGCCAAGGTAACTGCCGGTAGGCGCGTCCGGCAGATCGTTGTAAAGATTCTCGGTAATCTGCACAAGGTTTGGTGCCGTGGTGTCCGCTTCGGCAGTTTCGGGGGTGACCGCTTCGGCTGTCTCCGGCGTGGCTGCGGCATCCTCCGCAAAAGCGGGCAGCGCTGCGCCCAGATTTGTGAGCGCAATTCCACCCGCCAACAGCAGCGACAAGCCCTGCTTTATTCTGTGTTTGTTTTTCATACTGGTTCTCCTTTTGTTGCAAAAGAAAAAGCCCGCTGCGGGTTGCAGCGGGCTTGGTTAGCGTTCGGGAGCGTGTTTCTTAGGGGTAGGCGCGGCTCTGGCCTTGTAGGCTTTGCGGTATTTTTCGTCAGCATCATAGAACTGCTGCGGAGAGATACCGGCATCCAGACACCCCTGCATGACAACCGCATGGTAGCGGCTGCTGACCGGGAGAAGCTGGTCGCGGTACGGTGCGTTCATCGTGTAAACCATAATTTCGTGCGGCGTACCATCTGCATCCATTACCGTCACGGTTTCCTTGTCATAGAATGTCGGGTAGCCCTCGTAACAGTCAAGCTGAGATTCGTCATGGTCAGTAATCGACCAAATCAATCCCTCAACGCTTGCGTCCTCTTTGGGCAAAATCGTCAAGTAGCCGCGCCGGAACGCCAGCTCATAGCCATTCAGCTTGGCGATCCCTACGACGGTTGCCTCCGGGCAGCGGTAGACCATCTGATCAAAATTCAGATTGGAACCATAGGCAAAGTATTCTTTTCGAGACATTGGATTTCTCCTTATCTGACCTCATCTGTATGAAGCCGTGGTTGATTGCTGGGATACAGCGACTTGTCGTGCCGCCACGCCTTGTCACCGGGCAGGTTCTTCAGCAGGTACATCTATAATAAACGGCGGGGGAGAATATGTCTCCCTCGCCGAAATTTTCCTTTGGAAATTGCTGCGGTTTTGTCTGTCAAGACTGGCGATAGGCTCTCAAAACCGTACCTCCAGTGGTGAAAATTTACGCTGCAACAAAAAAGCGCATCCTGCTTTTCGGCAGGATGCGCGCAAAATCGCTTGTGGATATTTTCAGGCAAATGGGATAAATTTGGTACATTTTGCCCCAAAATCGCCTGTTTTTTTGCAATTTTATATCATAGCTGCGACATAAAATTAGTCGATGGGCTTCATCGTGGGGAACAGCAGAACATCGCGGATGGAGGCGCTGTCGGTCAGGAGCATGACGAGACGGTCAACGCCGAAGCCGAGGCCGCCCGTGGGGGGCAGGCCGTATTCCAAAGCGGTAACATAGTCGTAATCAACCTGGGCTTTGCAGTTGGGCTCGATGGCCTTGCGCTCAGCAACCTGGCGCTCAAAACGTGCTTTCTGGTCGATGGGATCATTCAACTCGCTGAATGCGTTGCCATACTCGGTGCAGTCAATGAAATACTCAAACCGCTCAGTAAACGCCGGGTCATCGGGCTTGCGCTTGGCCAGCGGGCTGATTTCGACAGGATAATCATAGATAAAAGTAGGCTGGATGAGCTTATCTTCAACAAATGCATCAAAGAACTCTGCCAGGATCGCACCCTTGGTCGGAACTTCGGGCAGCTCCACATGGTGCTCCTTAGCAGCGGTGATGGCATCCTCATCGGTTTTCCAGTCATTGAAATCAACACCGGAATACTTCTTGACGGCCTCCACCATGGTCAGGCGCTCCCAGTGGCCCAAGTCGATCTGCTTGCCCTGGTAGGTGATCTCCATGCTGCCGCAGACCTTGAGAGCCAGGCGTTTGTAGAGTTCTTCCACCAGATCCATCATGCCGTGGAAATCAGTGAACGCCTGATACAGCTCAATGGTGGTGAATTCGGGGTTATGCTTGGGGTCCATACCCTCGTTGCGGAAGATACGGCCAACCTCATATACACGGTCCATGCCACCCACGATCAGACGCTTGAGGTAGAGCTCGGTCTCAATGCGCAGCACCATGTCCATGTTCAGGGTGTTGTGGTGGGTGTAGAACGGACGGGCGGAGGCACCGATCTCAAACGGGGTCAGGATGGGGGTATCGACCTCCAAAAAGCCCTTTTCGTCCAGGTAAGCGCGGATCTCTTTCAGGATCTGGCTGCGCTTGACAAAAGTATCCTTGACTTCGGGGTTGACGATCAGGTCAACATAGCGCTGGCGGTAGCGGGCTTCACGGTCAGTCAGGCCATGGAACTTTTCGGGCAAAGGCAGCAGACTCTTGGAAACCAAGGTCAGCTCATGCACGCGCACGCTCAGTTCGCCCATTTTGGTGCGAAACACTTCGCCGGTGCAGGCAATGATATCGCCCACATCCATCTTTTTGAATGCGGCGTATGCTTCATCGCCCAGCAGATCACGCTTGACGAAGATTTGGATATCACCTTTCGCATCGCGCAGGTGGGCAAAGCTGGCCTTGCCCATAACGCGCTTGGACATCATACGGCCAGCCAGGCTAACCATACGGCCGGTATCTTCCTCAGCGGGCAAATCTTTATATTCTTCTTTCAAATCAGCAGAGAAAGCATCCTGCTTGCATTTGGTGATGGTAAACGGGTCGTGGCCGGCGGCCTTGAGGTCGGCCAGCTTCTGACGCCGTACTGCCGCTTCCGATGCGGCGTTCTGGGGGGCGGACTGCTTGTTCTGTTCCATGGCGCAGGTTCCTTTCCTGTTTTTATATCTGGGGGTGATCAGCGGCTGCGGCTGACACCCAGAATGGTGTATTCCAAAATATTGCCGTTGGGCAGGGTAACGTCAACCTTATCGCCAGCCTTATGGCCGATGAGGGCAGCGCCGACCGGACTTTCATCGCTGATGCGGCCCTGGTCGATGTCGGCTTCGGTAGAACCGGTGATATCATACTCTTCAGCTTCATCCGGCTCATCGCCCTCTGCCAGGATGCGCACATGCATACCGATAGAAACGGTATCCAGGCTCAGGTCACTGTCGTCCATGATGCGGGCAACCTTCAGGGTAGCTTCCAGGTCAGCAATGCGGGCTTCAACCACAGCCTGCTCTTCCTTGGCGGCATCGTATTCCGCGTTCTCAGAAAGGTCACCGTAACCACGGGCAACCTTGATCTTTTCAGCAATCTCGGAACGCTTGACAGTTTTCAGGGTGTCCAGTTCTTCTTCCAGCTTTTTATAACCCTCATGGGTAACAACAACTTCTTTGGCCATTGTCAATGTCTCCTTAGCAATTAAAAAGTCGTGCGGCCCGGTGGGAGCCGCACTAGTTTTAATATTTTATCGTTTTTTCCTGTCGCTGTCAAGTAGATTTTAGCGTTGTGGCTCTGTTTTTCCTTTCAGGAAATCCACACTGCGCCGGTGTTTTTCAAATGGCGGGTTCTGGGGGTTCGACGGTGCAAATTACTGCTTCCGCCATACATTTTCAGCATTTCTGCGCTGTTTTTTGCTTTGTTTTGTCTGAAGCATCTGCTTTTTAACCGCTTCATATTGACCATTGGCGTAAAACGTGGTAACATGTAGATGTTATATAGCATGCTGGCGCAGGGATACTGTTGCCGGCGGTTTTGCATGTATGTATGGTTTTTGTGCCCATTGGATATATTATTTTATGCAAAAGGGAGGTTTTGCGCCGTTGAAGCGTTTTTTGTGTGCGGTGATCGTTGCTGCGCTGCTGTTGTTCTGTGTTGCCTGCGGCAACCATGCGGCCGTCTCCGCTGATTCGATCGCAACTGCCGCACCCACGGCATCCTCATCCCGCAATATTCGCAGCGAGCCTATTACCGTAAACAGCACCGTGGCTGACGCTGATACCGTGAACAATGCACAGACCGCAGCCCCCACTACGGAAGTAACCGAAGCTCCTGCGGAAAGCGAGGCCGAAGAGGTGGATACCCCCGCTACCGGGGATTTTCCGGTGCCTTACCTGGCTGCTGTACTGGGGTTGATTCTGGTTTGTTCCGCAGGCCTGGTTATGCTCAAGCGTATCTGATTTTATTCGTCCATTCCAAAAGGGAGGCCGCGCGGCTTCCCTTTTTTTTACCTTATTTTATGCAAGGGGGTGTTTTTCTATGCCACGCCGTTTTCCTCGCCTGCGGGGGGACAGCCGCTTGTATCCGTTTGCTGCACGCACAGCGCTGCGGCGGCGCCAAAAGCACCGGGCCTGGGCGCTGCGCCTTTGCGGCGCTGCGGTGCTTTGCCTGGCTGCCGGGCTGATCCTGCGGGATACTGTATTCCGCGGCGGCCAGCCCGAAGCCCCGGTCACCACCGCGGAGTCAACGGAGCAGCCCTCCCCCACCCCGATTGCCATTACCCCGCGGGCTGCAACGGTGGATGTGCTGGCCGCCGCCGAAAGTGCGGACAGTGATGTCCACTCTTCCCCCGCGCCGCATCCAAGCCCGGATGCCGCCCAGGCGGCGGATATTCTGCCTCAGTATCAGGAGCTTTACGCCCAGAATCCCGACCTTGCAGGCTGGCTGTGCATCAACGGCACCAACATTAACTACCCTGTAGTTCAGGCAGACAACAGTTATTACCTGCGCCGCGGGTTTGACCGACTGTATTCCACCGCCGGAACGCTGTTTTTGGATGAGCGCTGCCGCCTTGCCACGCCAAACGCCGCCGGAACGGCCAATGCCCTGATTTACGGCCACAACACTGCCAGCGGCAGCATGTTCAGCCAGTTGCTGAACTATGCGGACAAAGCGTTTTACACCGCCCACCCTACCTTTCAGTTTGATACGCTGTACGAAGAAGGCACTTGGCAGGTTGCCGCTGTGCTGCGCACTGAGCTTGGCGCGGATGCGCTGCCCTACTATTCCTTTTTTGATGCTTCCACGCAGGAAGAATGGCAGCAGCGCGTGGATGCCATTCTGGAACTTTCGCTTTACGATACCGGCGTTGTGCCCCAATATGGGGACCAGCTGCTGACCCTTTCCACCTGTGGCGTTGCCACCGTTACAACCAACAGCCGCTTTGCCGTGCTGGCCGTAAAAATAAACTGAGGTGCATCTATGAGCATTCTGGCGCAAATCATTGGTCTTGCCTGCCTGCTGTTCTGGGGGTTCTGGCTTTGCTGCAAGCTGCGGCTGCCCGCCGGGTTTGCCCCGCTGTGCGGGCTGTGCTTTTGCATGGTAGTGCTGCAGCTGGCTGGCAGCTGCAACCAGCTTTGGCTGGGGGCCCAGCTGCTGCTTGTGGGGGCTGTGCTCACCCTGGCGCAGCGCCGCCGTCACGAAATTTTGCCCCAGCTGCTCTCCCCGGGTGTGCTGGCCTTTTGCAGCGCTGCTGGGGTGCTGATGGCGGTGTTCGCCATCCGGCAGCCGGAATTCCAGACCTGGGATGAATTCAGCCATTGGGGTATCTACTTCAAAAGTGTATTTTACCAGCACCGTTTTGCCGTGTGGGATACCACCCGCAGCCTGGCCCATCAGGCATACCCGCAGGGCCTGCCGGGGCTGTACGCCCTGTTTGCGCTGCCCGCCGCCCAATACCGGGAAGCGGATGTACTGTTTGTCACTGCGCTGCCGCTGGCTGCGGCGGCTTCTGCCCTGTTTGCCCTGCCGCAGGTCACAGCCCGCCGCCCGCGCATCGCTTATACTGTCTGCGCCTGCCTGGCCGCACCGGCGCTGTTTTGGCTGTTTGCCCCCGATACCCCCTATACGACTGCTTATATGGACGCCCCGGTGGGCGCCCTGTTTGCTGCGGCGCTTTGTGTTATCCTGCTGCCCTGTGCTGCTAACAGCCGCGTGCAGCGCGGTCTGGCGCTGGCATTCCTGTGCGGCGCATTGACCACTGTAAAAGAGATTGGCACCGTGTTCGCGCTGTGCGTGGTGGGCATCTGGTTTCTGCAATGCCTGCTGGATGCGCTGCGGGATAAGGGCGGCATCCTGCGCGGCTTCCTGCTGCCCTTTACCGCTGCGCTGCCCTGCTTTGCCATACCGCTTGCCTGGAAGCTGCTGCTGAAAGCCCTGCACCGGGCCGATGACCAGTTTTCCTCCATGGGGCCGGGATACTTTTTGCAGTGCTGGCAAGAGGCCCGCACCGGTTTTGACCGCTACTTTTACGATGTGTGGGACCGCTACTATGCCCGGCTGCGCAGCTATCCGCTGCTGTTTGGGGCCAGCACCTTCAAGGTGGGCTGTTTGTGCGCTGCGGCCGCGGTGTTGCTTTTAATCGTTCTGATCTGGGCCATGGGACGGTGGCAGGGGCTGCGCACGGCGCTGCCGGGGCTGTGCATGATCTTGTACTGGCCGCTTTATCAGGGCGTGTTGTTCTATGTGTACATCTGCGGCATGAGCCCTTATGAGGCACTGGAGATGGCCAGCTGGGAGCGGTACTTCTGCTGCTTTTTCCTCGGCTGGTTCAGCGTGCTGGAAGGCGAAGCCCTGCTGGCCGGGTTTGCTGCGGCCCACCGCCTGCCGCGAATGGCCGGGCATGCGGTGCCCGCCATTGTTCCCTGCCTGCTGGTTTGCAGCACGCTTTGGGGCATCTGGCAAGCGGGCGGTGCTGCATCCCTCTTCTGCCTGCCGAAAGCCGACTGGCGCACCGAGCAGCAACAGATCGCTGCAGACATGCTAACCCGCATGGACGGCGCACAGAATGGCAGCATTTGGCTGCTGAGCGCCGACGACTCGATGGCCGTGCAGAACATGTGGTACTACCAGTACGAGCTGTACCCCGCCGTTA
>OLYI01000818.1_pt1 | contig 10126 bp, 5 predicted proteins | sample 1644251 | NCBI WGS metagenome assembly OLYI01 (sample SAMEA103958140, study PRJEB25191) | human gut metagenome | biome: human-associated habitat [ENVO:00009003]; feature: intestine environment [ENVO:2100002]; material: feces | place: Germany | collected 2013/2015 | reverse complement strand
AAAACTCTTAAAAAAGTATAAACCAATTGAGTTGCAATCCGCCACATTGTATAATAAAAATATAATAGCGAATTAAATTTATTGTGAAAATCGCAGTAATCATTGTCTGTCAAACAGGCAGGACATTATCAAGGAAAAGAAGAAGGAGGGGTCAGATGATATCAAGATATAGTGTAAAAAAGCCTTTTACTGTACTTGTAGGAGTACTGCTGGTAATAGTACTCGGTGTTGTATCGCTTGGCAGGATGACGACAGATCTGCTGCCGGATATGAGCTTTCAGTATGCACTTATCGTGACAACAGATATGGGAGCAAGTCCACAGGAGGTGGAGAGCGATGTCACCGCGCCGCTTGAAGCAGCTATGGCAACTACGTCCAATATCAAAAACGTAAGCTCAATGTCATATAACAGCTATTCTCTGGTGACATGCGAGTATGAACAGAATGCCAACATGGATTCTGTAGTGATAGAGATGCAGCAGAAAATAGATCAGGTCAAGGCTGGCTGGAAGGATGGAGTGGGTACTCCGACCATTATGAAGATAAATCCGGACATGCTTCCAATCATGATGACTGCTGTGGATATGGATGGGAAAAGTAAGTCGGAAATCACAGACTTTGTGGAAAACACACTTAAGCCTGCAATTGAGAGTACAGAGGGAGTCGCATCAGTGACTGCAACAGGTGAGCTCACCGAGCAGATACAGGTCACGATGAATCAGGCCAAGATAGATGCGCTCAATGAGAAAATAAATAATGCCGTTTCAAAGAAATTTGACGATGCAAAAAGTCAGATGGATGATGCAAGCGCAAAGATAGAGAGCGGACAAAACGCAATCACATCTGCATCGGATCAGATGAGTGCGGGAGTGGATACGCTAAAGGTGCAAAAGGCAAAGCTTGCAGAGCAGAAGACTCAGCTGGAGAGTACTCTTGCAAGCTTAAATGAGCAGAAGAGCCAGCTTGAAACAATTCAGTCAGCTCTTTCAGACTTCATGAATAGTGATACATATACAAAGACAATTCCGTCACTCAAAGAGGGCGCAAATGCACCGGGTGAAGCGGGCACAGCACTCAAAGCGCAGCTTGAGCAGGTTGATAAGCAGATTGCATCACAGTTTTCAGGTCTCTCGGCGCTTGGAATCACCGTAAACACAGCAGATGATCTGCCTGCGGCAGCGTCAGCGATAGCACAGACTCTCATTCAGGTGAATACAGGTATAGAGCAGTGCCAAAGCGGGCTTGACAAGATAGCACAAGGAGAGACAGCACTTTTAGATGCCTATGATAATCTAAACAGTCAGGCAGCTATAAGCTCGATAAGCATAGGACAGCAGTCAGCACAGCTTGCAACAGCAGCGGCATCTCTTGACAGCTCAAAGAAGGAGCTTGAAAAGAGTAAGGATGATGCGCTTGACAAGTCAAACTTAAATGCAGTTTTAACAATTGACTCACTCTCGCAGCTGCTCGTCGCTCAGAATTTTGATATGCCTGCAGGCTATGTAAATGATTCAAATGGCACGCAGTACATAGTACAGGTGGGAGATGAGGTAAAATCAATTGAGGATTTAACAAATCTTGTGCTCATGGATATGAAGCTTGATGGAATAGCTCCTATTCATGTCGGTGATGTGGCAGATGTTGAGATGACTGACAACTCGGATGAGACATATGCGATAGTCAACGGTAATCCCGGAATAATGCTCTCCATGGAGAAGCAGACCGGCTACTCTACAGGAGACGTCACAGACCGTCTTTTGGACAAGCTTGATTCGCTGGAAAAGGAAAATGACGGATTACACACCACAGTGCTCATGAATCAGGGCGTATACATCGACATGGTTGTAAAAAGTGTGATGCAGAATATGATAGTGGGAGCAATACTTGCCATTTTCGTATTGCTTTTGTTCTTAAAGGATATAAAGCCAACACTTGTTATTGCAGCATCTATACCGCTATCGGTTATTGTGGCAGTGGTGCTTATGTATTTTACGGATATCACCTTAAATATCATTTCAATGTCGGGACTTGTGCTTGGAATAGGAATGCTTGTGGATAATTCAATCGTAGTAATCGAGAATATCTACAGATTAAGGGGAGAGGGATATTCGGTAAAGAAGGCGGCTGTTGAGGGTGCAAATCAGGTGGCAGGAGCCATTTTTGCATCTACACTTACCACGGTAAGTGTGTACGCGCCAATCATTTTTACTGATGGAATCACGAGACAGCTCTTTGTAGACCTGGCACTTACTGTGGCATTTACTCTTATGGCATCTCTTGTAGTGGCACTTACATTTGTACCGGCAATTGCTTCAGGCATGCTCAAAAAGACGAAGGATATAAAGCATCCATGGTTTGACCGTTTTAAGGACTGGTATGGAAATGTGCTCGGCATATGTCTTAGATTTAAGCCGGTGGTATTTATTGCGGCAGTAGTGCTTTTAGTCGGCAGTGGCGCACTTTGCATGTCAAGGGGAATGACATTTATGGATATGGACATGGAGTCAAATCAGATTTCACTTACCATAGAGGCAAAGGATGACGAAAAGCTTGACTTCAAGCAGCTTACAGAGCTGTCTGATAAGGTCATGGACAAAATATCTGATATAAAGGGCATAGACACAATAGGAGCTACAGCAGGCGGCAGCTCGACCATGAACCTGATGAGCTCAGGAAGCGACAGCGTGAGCATGTATATATTGCTTGATGAGAAGTCGGATGTTTCATCGGATAAGGTAATAGATGAAATTGAAAAACGCACAAAGAATCTGGACTGCAAGGTAACAGCATCTTCACAAGCTATGGATTCATCAGAGTTTTTCGGAAGTGGTCTCTCTGTCAGGATTAAGGGTAATGATATAGACAAGCTGCAGAAGCTTGCAGGTGATGTGGCAGATATCCTTAAGGATACAAAGGGCGTGACAGATATAGATGACGGTCTTGGAGATACAATCAATGAGCTTAAGATAACTGTGGATAAGGAAAAAGCAGCAAAGTATGGCTATACGGTGGCTCAGGTATACCAGCTCGTATCCGGTGAGATATCATCTCAAAAGAGCGCAACAACCATTACGACAGACATAAAGGACTATGAGGTATACCTACAATCCGCAGAGCAGTCTGATGTGACTGTGGACGACATCAAAAACCTTACATTTACCTATAAGGATAATGATGGCAGTGAAAAGGAGATTCCGCTCAGTGATATCTGCACTATTTCACAGGAACAGACATTAAGTACCATTCATCGAGATGCTCAGACAAGATATATTACAGTATCAGGTGCGGTTGATGAAAACCATAATGTAACATTACTAAGCAATAAAATTAAATCAAAAATTGATAAACTTAGCATTCCTGATGGTTATTCAATAGACATGGAGGGCGAGGATGAGACAATAAATGAGTCAATGAGTCAGCTTGGACTTATGCTTGTGCTTGCAGTGATATTTATCTATCTTATCATGGTGGCGCAGTTCCAGTCATTGCTTTCACCGTTTATTATCATGTTCTGTATACCTCTTGCGTTTACAGGAGGCTTTATAGCTCTTTTCATCACGGGAAATGAGCTCGGAATCATATCAATGCTTGGCTTTATCATGCTGGCAGGCCTCATTGTAAATAATGGAATCGTGCTCATTGATTACATCAATCAGGCCAGGAGAGAGGGCATGAGCAAGCATGAGGCAATCATAGACGCAGGCCGTACAAGGCTTCGTCCAATACTGATGACAGCGATGACCACCATACTTGCAATGTTTACATCGGCGATAGGTATCGGAGATGGCTCAGATATGATAAGGCCGATGGCAATCGCAATAATAGGAGGTCTCGTATACGGAACCATCCTTACGCTTATAGTAATTCCATGTATCTATGATGCGTTCAACAGAGAGAAGAGCATGGTAGAGGAAGAGCTGTAGCAGGATAGAAGGAAAAAAGCTGGAAATATAGAGAGTTGGAGGATTTTTACATGGCAAAGTATATTATGGCATTAGATGCGGGCACGACCAGCAACAGATGTATACTTTTTAATGAGAAGGGCGAGATGTGCAGTGTGGCACAGAAGGAATTTACGCAGTTTTTTCCAAAGCCGGGCTGGGTGGAGCATGATGCAGAGGAAATCTGGGCCACACAGCTTGAGGTGGCAAAGGAGGCAATGGCCAATATCCAGGCTACGGCAGCCGACATATGTGCGATAGGCATTACTAACCAGAGAGAGACTACAATTGTATGGGACAAAAATACAGGTGAGCCGGTTTATCACGCGATAGTATGGCAGTGCAGACGCACGGCAGAGTATGCGGATTCACTGAAGGAAAAGGGGCTTACCGAGACCTTCAGAAAAAAGACAGGGCTTGTGATAGATGCTTATTTTTCGGCAACTAAGCTCAAGTGGCTCCTTGACAATGTGCCGGGAGCGAGGGAGAGAGCCGAAAGAGGCGAGCTTTTGTTTGGAACAGTCGAGACATGGCTTATATGGAAGCTAACTCAGGGACAGGTGCATGTTACGGATTATTCCAATGCTTCAAGAACCATGATGTTTAATATCAATACCTTAAAGTGGGATGATGAGATACTTAAGGAGCTTGATATACCAAAGAGCATGCTTCCAAAGCCAATGCCGTCAAGCTGTGTGTATGGTGAGGTGAATCCGGTGTACTTCGGGGGACCGATTCCTATCGCGGGAGCGGCAGGAGACCAGCAGGCAGCACTTTTTGGACAGACCTGCTTTAGGGCAGGAGAAGCCAAAAATACATATGGCACCGGCTGCTTCCTTCTCATGAATACAGGTGAGATGCCTGTTTCATCAAAGAACGGACTCGTAACCACAATAGCCTGGGGCATAGACGGCAAGGTGGTATATGCGCTGGAGGGCTCAATATTTGTAGCGGGAGCTTCTATCCAGTGGCTACGCGATGAGATGAAATTTATCGATTCCTCAACTGATTCAGAATACATGGCGAGAAAGGTAAAAGACACAAACGGCTGCTACGTGGTGCCGGCATTTACAGGGCTTGGAGCACCGTACTGGGACCAGTATGCCAGAGGAACCATTGTGGGGCTTACGAGAGGTGTAAACAAGTACCATGTCATAAGGGCAACTCTGGAATCAATGGCATTTCAGGTAAATGATGTGCTTGAGGCAATGAAGGCTGATTCAGGCATCAATCTCACATCACTTAAGGTGGATGGCGGTGCCAGTGCCAATAATCTGCTCATGCAGATGCAGGCTGATATCAGCAATGCACCGGTCAACAGGCCTGTGTGCGTGGAGACAACAGCCATGGGCGCAGCGTACCTCGCAGGGCTTGCAGTGGGCTACTGGGAAAGCATGGATGATATAAAGAGAAACTGGTCTATTGACCGTGTGTTTGAGCCGGAGATAGCGGCTGATTTGAGAGAAAAGAAGCTTAAAATGTGGAAAAAGGCTGTCGCCTGCGCATTTAACTGGGCGAAGGATGAATAATAGCTGATGCTTGCATTGTTTTAAATGAGCTTAGTGATACGGCAATTAAACAATATATGGAAATTGGTAGGAGAAAGTAACATGTATGATGTAGTAATTATAGGAGCGGGAGTATCGGGAAGTGCCTGTGCCAGAGAGCTTTCGAAATATAACCTGTCCATCTGTGTGGTGGAAAAGGAGGAGGACGTGTGCTGTGGCACTTCAAAGGCAAACAGTGCTATTGTCCATTCCGGAATTGATTGTAAGACCGGTACACTTATGGCACAGATGAATCTCCGTGGAAATGAGATGATGGATGAGCTTTCGAAGAAGCTTGATTTTGAGTTTAGAAGAAACGGCTCACTGATAGTGTGCTTTAGCGAGGACGATATGCCAAGGCTTAAGGAGCTTTACAATCAGGGAATCGCAAATGGCGTGCCGGGACTTGAAATTCTTGATTCAAAGAAAGCACATGAGATGGAGCCGAATCTGACTGATGAGGTGGTGGCAGCTATTTACTGCCCGACAGGAGGCATTGTATGTCCGTTTGGCATGAATATTGCATTTGCTGAGAATGCTGCGGCAAACGGTGTGGAGTTTTTATTTAACACAGAGGTGAAGGCAATACAAAAGGAGCAGACAGGCTATGTTCTCATCACTCAAAATGGCGAAATTCATGCACGCTGCGTTGTGAATGCAGCCGGTGTATATGCTGACGTGTTCCACAACATGGTAAGTGAAAACAAAATACATATTACACCAAGGCGCGGAGAGTACGAGCTTTTAGACAGGGCTGCGGGAGGTATCGTTGACAAGACTATTTTCCAGCTCCCGGGCAAATACGGCAAAGGTGTGCTCGTAACTCCGACAGTACACGGAAATATCCTAATCGGACCTACAGCAGATGACCATGAGGACAAGGATGGTACAAATACAACAAGAGCGGGCTTAGCGCATGTTACGACATCCGGCACACGTTCGGTGCCGTCACTTCCTATGCGTCAGGTCATCACATCGTTTGCAGGAAACCGTGCACATGAGGACGGACATGAGTTTATCATCGAGGAGCTTAAAGATGCACCATTTTTTGTGGACTGTGCAGGTATAGAGTCACCGGGCTTATCAAGTGCACCGGTTATCGGTGAGAGAGTGGCAGCAATAGTTGAGAGGCTTTTTAAGCCTTCTAAAAATGCGGACTTTATCGAGACAAGAAAAGGTATTTTAAATCCAAAGAAGCTTTCAGAGGATGAGTATAAAGAGCTGATAAAAGAAAAGCCTGAGTATGGTAACATAATCTGCCGCTGTGAGATGATTACGGAGGGCGAGATAATGGATGCGGTAAACAGACCACTTGGCGCAAAGTCGCTTGATGGTGTGAAGAGACGCACCAGAGCCGGAATGGGCAGGTGCCAGGCAGGCTTCTGTTCTCCGAGAACTATGGAGATTATCGCCAGAGAGAAGGGAATTTCGCAGCTTGACGTCACTAAAAGCGGTGGAAAGTCAAAGATAGTTGTTGGAATGAGCAAGAATCGCGGATAGTCTGTCTTACTTCAAAGAGACAGGTAACGATAGATTGATATTGGATTAATATCAGATTAACATAGGGGGACAATATGGAATTTTACGATATTGTGATAGTAGGAGGAGGTCCGGCAGGTCTTGCGGCAGCAGCTTCCGCTAAGAAAAATAAAATAGATAAAATACTTATACTGGAAAGAGACTGTGAGCTTGGCGGTATCTTAAATCAGTGTATACACAATGGCTTTGGCCTGCACACCTTTAAGGAGGAACTCACAGGCCCTGAATATGCCGGAAGATTTATCAAAGAGGTCAAAGAGCTTGGCATAGAGTACAGACTGAATACGATGGTCATGGATATCTCAACCGGTGACGAGTCCGAAAATGGGTCAAACGATAAAATAGTTACAGCTATGAACCGCACAGACGGACTTTTCCATATCGCTGCAAAGACAGTAATACTTGCGATGGGCTGCAGGGAGAGAGCAAGAGGTGCTCTTAACATACCCGGCTACAGACCGGCAGGAATTTTCTCGGCGGGCACAGCTCAGAGACTGGTGAATATAGAGGGCTACATGCCGGGACGAAAGGTAGTAATACTCGGTTCAGGAGATATCGGTCTTATTATGGCAAGAAGAATGACCTTGGAGGGTGCCAAGGTGCAGGTGGTTGCAGAACTCATGCCGTATTCAGGAGGCTTGAAGCGTAATATTGTGCAGTGCCTTGATGATTTTAATATCCCGCTTAAGCTCAGACACACAGTGGTTGATATAAAGGGCAGGGAGCGTGTGGAGGGCATCACTCTCGCACAGGTGGACGAGCATAACAAGCCTATTGAGGGAACTGAGGAATTTTACGAGTGCGACACGCTTTTACTCTCGTGCGGACTCATTCCGGAAAATGAGATTTCAAAAACAGCCGGTGTAGAGCTCAATCCGGTAACAAGCGGACCGGTCGTAAACGAAAGCCTTGAGACAAATGTGCCCGGTGTATTTGCCTGTGGAAATGTGCTTCATGTGCACGACCTCGTGGATTATGTGTCAGAGGAAGCGACAGCAGCAGGCCGCCATGCCGCAGAGTATGTAAAAAATGGTGGTGATAAGAGTTGTGATGGCAAAGAAATATCGATAACCGCTACAGGTGGAGTCAGATACACTGTCCCAAGCACTATAAATACTGCACAAATGGATGATACTGTGACGGTAAGATTTCGAGTGGGAGCTGTGTATAAGAATTGCTATATTGCAGTATATCTGGATGATAAACAGCTGCAGCACCGCAAGCGTCCTGTTATGGCGCCGGGGGAGATGGAGCAGGTAGTGCTTAAGAAGGAGCAACTCATCGAAACGGAAAATCCAAGCACAATTACGATAAAGATTGAGGAGGCATAGTATCATGGAAGAAAGAAATTTGACATGTATAGGCTGCCCTCTGGGCTGTGCCCTTAAGGTGACAATAGATGGGGAAAATGTCACAGTAACCGGAAATACCTGCAAGCGCGGAGCAGACTACGGAGCAAAGGAAGTGACGCATCCGACACGAATTGTGACAAGTACAGTCTGTGTGAAAAATGGCACAATACCGATGGTATCCGTAAAGACGGCACAGGATATTCCAAAGGAAAAGATAATGGATGTGATGGAGTGTATAAACCAAATCACGGTAGAGGCACCGGTGCATATAGGTGATGTACTGCTAAGCGATGTTGCAGCAACCGGTGTGGATATAGTCGCAACGAAGAATGTTGTGCAAAAATCATATTGACAAATCACCCAATGCACTTTAATATTGTAGAAAGAAACAGGCAAATATTTAAAGGCATAAGAAAGAGGAGTACATGACGAAAGCTTTCAGAGAGAGCATCCGGTCCGTAAGATGGTGATACATTTTGGGCAGGCTGAAAGATGCTTAAGACAGAAATCATGGAAGGTAGCTTTTGAGCCGAAGAACCCAGAAAGTTAAATCTATATATAACAGGATTTGACATAAGTTCTTCCGATTCGTCCACGTTACAGGACAAGAGGCATTCGAGTTTTATATGTATATATATGCTCCGATGTAAACGAAGGTGGTACAGCGCTTATTCGCCCTTCCGGTCAGTGATCGGGAGGGCTTTTTTTGTAGACTGAGATGTGCATATATAGCGCAAATTTATTTGCTACTATGCTATTTCCGTCATGGCATGTACTAAAACTGTAAGACCGGAAGATTGCGCATGCAATCCAATCGGTCGCCCGTAGTAAATAAAAAGAAAAACAGCAAAACATCCCAAAGCTTTTGCGTCATTCATATAAAAGGAGGAAAACATGAGCAAAGAACTAAACAAAACCTACGATCCAAAGGACATCGAGGACCGTCTTTACAAAAAGTGGGAAGACAACGGCTACTTCCATGCTGAGGTAGACCGCAGCAAAAAACCATTCACAATCGTGATGCCACCACCAAACATCACAGGACAGCTGCACATGGGACATGCCCTTGACAACACCATGCAGGATATCCTTATCAGATACAAGAGAATGCAGGGCTACAATGCACTCTGGCAGCCGGGAACAGACCACGCATCCATCGCAACAGAGGTAAAGGTCATCCAGGCACTTAAAGAGCAGGGAATCAACAAGGCAGACCTTACAAGAGAAGAGTTCCTCGAGAAATGCTGGGACTGGAGAAAAGAGTACGGCGGACGTATCGTAAAGCAGCTGCGTAAGCTTGGATCATCAGCAGACTGGCAGCGTGAGAGATTTACCATGGATGAGGGCTGCTCACACGCAGTACAGGAGGTATTTACAAAGCTTTATAAGAAGGGCTGGATTTATAAGGGCTCAAGAATCGTAAACTGGTGTCCGGTATGTAAGACATCTATTTCAGATGCAGAGGTAGAGCATGAGGAGCAGGACGGCTTCTTCTGGCACATCAACTATCCTGTAGTTGGCGAGGAAGGCAGATTCGTAGAGATAGCAACAACACGTCCTGAGACACTTTTCGGAGATACAGCAGTAGCTGTAAACCCTGATGATGAGCGTTATCAGGATATCATCGGAAAGACCTTAAAGCTTCCATGCACAGACAGAGAGATTCCTGTAATCGCAGATTCATACGTAGATAAAGAGTTTGGAACAGGCTGTGTAAAGATTACACCTGCACACGACCCTAACGATT
>OLYI01000816.1_pt1 | contig 10144 bp, 10 predicted proteins | sample 1644251 | NCBI WGS metagenome assembly OLYI01 (sample SAMEA103958140, study PRJEB25191) | human gut metagenome | biome: human-associated habitat [ENVO:00009003]; feature: intestine environment [ENVO:2100002]; material: feces | place: Germany | collected 2013/2015 | reverse complement strand
GGTCACTTTTTTGTTGTATCCCCCCGGGTTTTGTATTACAATGGTGTCATCATGGTATCAACATGGTATCAACGCAGTGTCACCATGATATCATCCGCCGATAAGGGCAGACACCCCTTTGTCAACGGATAGTACAGCTATGTGCAGAGGAGGAAGTGGCATGGAGCACTGGGATGAGCTGTGGCCGGGCGGTTTTCGCTTCCGCTTTGACGACAACGTGTTCAAGCCCTCCACCGACACGTTCCTGCTGGGAGACTTTGCCGAAGTGCGGCGTGGTGAGCGCGTCTGTGACCTGGGCGCCGGGATCGGCCTGCTGGGCCTCCTGCTGCTGGCGCGGCAGCAGGAACTGCACATCACCAACATTGATATCGACAGTGCTGCCTGTGCGCTGGCGGAAGAAAACGCCGCCGTCAATGGTCTGGAGGACCGCGTTGCCGTGCTGCGGGCCGACCTGCGGGATCGGACAGCTCTGCCAAAAGCCGGGAGTTTCGACCTGTGCGTGGCCAATCCGCCCTATTTCCCGCCCCACACAGGACGGGTGGCGGAGGGAAGCCGGGGCACGGCCCGGTCCGAAACCGCCTGCGCCTTTGACCAGTTGTGTGCTGCGGCAGCGTATCTGCTCCGCAGCGGTGGACGGTTCTGCCTGGTCCACCGGGCGGAACGGACGGCGGAGCTGATGGACGTCCTGCGCCGCCACCGGCTGGAGCCGAAGGTGCTGCGCTTCGTGCAGAAGGACGCACAGACGCCGCCGCGGCTGGTGCTGCTGTCCTGCCGCCGTCACGGCGGGGCCGGACTGGCGGTGCACACGCCGCTGCTGCTACAAGCAGACGGCGGCGAAAGTGGCGAGCTGCGCCGCATCTATTTCAAGGATAGGGGGTAATTCCCAATGGCAGGTATCCTGTATCTGGTGGCCACGCCCATCGGCAACCTGGGCGACTTCTCGCCCCGCGCCGCAGAAACGCTGGCCCAGGCAGACTTCATCGCGGCGGAGGACACCCGCGTCAGCGTGAAGCTGCTGAACCATTTTGACATCAAAAAGCCGCTTGTCAGCTACCACGAGCACAACCGCGCTGCGGCGGGTCAGGCCATTTTGGAACGTCTGCTCTCCGGCGAAACGTGCGCGCTGGTCACCGATGCCGGCACCCCGGCCATCAGCGATCCGGGGCAGGAGCTGGTGGCCCTGTGCGCCGAAAACGGCGTGACGGTACAGGCCATTCCCGGCTGCTGCGCCGCCATCGCCGCCCTGGCCGTGTCCGGGCTGGACACCCGGCGCTTCACCTTCGAGGGCTTTCTGCCCTCCGGTAAAAAAGAGCGCCGCGCTGCCCTGGAGGAGCTGACCGGCGAGGTGCGCACCATGGTGTTTCACGAGGCGCCCCACCGCCTGCGTCAAACCCTCGCCGACATGGCGGAACTGCTGGGCGACAGGCCTGTCGCCCTGTGCCGTGAGCTGACAAAGCTCCATGAAGACACGGTCCGCACCACACTGGCCCAGGCCGCGGCCTTCTACCGGGACAACGAGCCACGGGGGGAGTACGTTCTGGTGGTAGCGGGCCGGGAGAAGCAGAACCTGCCGGCCCTGACGCTGGAAGAGGGCGCAGCACGGGTGCTGGCCCTGCGGGACGGCGGTATGAAGCTGAAAGAGGCCGTGCGTCGGGTAGCGGATGACACCGGCCTGCCCCGCAACGCCCTGTACGATACCGCGCTGAAAGCATAAGACGAAAAAAACAGTGCCGCCCCAGTGGGCGGCACTGTTTTTTCTTGTTTTCAGGTCTTTTGCAGCTCGCGCCTGCACTTGGCGCAGATATTCTTGCCGCGGAACGCGGATATATCCTTGTTGCCGTCGCAGAACACGCATCCCACATGGGCGCGGCGCAGCACGATGCCGTCGCCCTCCACGCTGATCTCCATTGTCTCACGCTCGCCGATATCCAGCGCGCGGCGCATTTCGATCGGGACCACGATCCGGCCAAGCTCGTCGATGCGGCGGACAACACCGGTAAATTTCATGTCCTCTCCCCCCTCTATGCAGTAATAACAAAATCCCCGCAAATTTTATACCCGTATTTTAACATATTCAACGAAGCATGTCAACAACAATTCGAAACGTGTCGAGAATTTTTGCAAATAACCGCACAGACCGCCGCGTAGACTTCTCCCGTAAGGAGGTGCGCGGTGTGGTGATGGGGATATTCTGGACGCTGATGGTAACGGTGTCCCTGGTGTACGGTGCAGTCAGCGGCCGTCTGTCAGCGGTGACAGCGGCGGCACTGGAGGGCGCCGCTGCTGCGGTGGAGCTGGTACTGGTCATGGCTGGGGCACTGTGCCTGTGGTCCGGTGTACTGGAGCTGATGCGGCGCAGCGGCATGGCGGCGGGACTGAGCCGCTTGCTGCGCCCGGTCCTGCGGCGTCTACTGCCCCAGGCAGGGCGGGACGAGGAGACGCTGGCTGCCCTCAGTGCTAACGTCAGCGCCAATCTGCTGGGGCTGGGCAACGCCGCCACGCCGGCGGGTATACAGGCCGCCAGGCGTATGGCGGTGGGCTGCAGCGGCACCGCAAGCGACGAGTTGTGCCGTCTGGTGGTGCTGAACACCGCCTCGGTGCAGCTGCTGCCCTCCACCGTGGCCGCCCTGCGGGGCGGACTGGGCAGCGCCGCGCCGCTGGATATCCTGCCGGCGGTGTGGCTGTCCTCGGCGCTGTCGGTAACAGCGGGCCTGGCCTGCGCCCGGGTGCTGGGCCGGGTGTGGAGGACATGAGATGGAGCCATTTTCCGCCTGGATACTGCCGCTGCTGCTGTCCGGCGCCTCCCTGTGGGGCGCCCGGCGGCGCGTGGATGTCTATGACGCCCTTGTCACTGGAGGAAAAAGCGGCCTGCAGGTAGCGGTATCCATTCTGCCGGCGCTGGCCGCCCTGCTGACGGCGGTGTATATGCTGCGGGCCTCCGGCGCATTGGATGCCCTGACGGCTCTGCTCGCCCCGGCGCTCACCGTTCTGGGCGTACCGCCGGAGACGGTGCCGCTGCTGGTGATACGCCCGCTGTCCGGCTCCGGGGCGTTGGCTGCCGGCGGCGATATCATGCGTCAATACGGGCCGGACAGCTACATCGGGCGCTGCGCCGCCGTGATGCTGGGCTGCACCGAGACGACGTTCTACACCGTCGCCGTCTATTTCGGCGCGGCGGGGATCAAGCGGACACGCTACACCATTCCTGCCGCCCTGACGGCGGACCTGGCTGCCTACCTGGCCGCGGCCTGGGCCGTCCGACTGTTCTTTGAGACGTGAAAAAGCCACCCCTCATGGGGTGGCTTTTTCATAGTTTACATCTTCTCCGGTGCAGAGCAGCCAATGAGCGTCATGCCGTTTTTCAGCACGGCGCGGGCGGTGTCCGCCAGCTTCAGCCGTGCCAGCAGCACGTTCTCCGCTTCGCCCTTGATGCGGCAGGCGTTGTAGAATTTGTGGAACGCGGCAGCCAGCTCCACCAGATAGCGGTTGATGAAGCTGGGATCGTAGTCCCGGGCGGCCAACTGCACCACGGCAGGGTACTGGGCCAGCTGCTTGATGAGGGCCTTCTCCTCGTCGGCGGTCAGGACGGACAGATCAGCCTCCGCCGCGGCGGGAACGGTATATCCCTCCGCCGCCAGCGCCTTCACCAGCGTGCAGATACGGGCGTAGGCATACTGGACATAGTAGACCGGGTTCTCGCTGTCCTCCCGGACGGCCAGGCCCAGGTCGAACTCCATCTGCGTCTCCGGCTTGGCGTTGAAAAACCAGCGGCAGGCATCCACAGGGATCTCGTCCAGCAGGTCGGTGAGGCTGATGGCCTTGCCGGTGCGCTTGGACATACGGACGGTCTCGCCGTCGCGGACCAGCTTCACCAGCTGCATCAGCACGATGTCCAACCGGTGCTGGCCATCTAGGCCCAGAGCGTCCATAGCACCCTTCAGCCGGGCCACATGGCCGTGGTGGTCGGCGCCCCAGATGTTGATGACCTTGTCAAAGCCGCGGACGGCGAATTTGTTGCGGTGATAGGCAATATCGGCGGCGAAGTAGGTGTAGAAGCCGTTGGCGCGGCGCAGCACGTCGTCCTTCAGGCCAAGCTTTTCGATAGCCTCGTCGCTCTTGCCCTCCTGCCGCAGCTGGGCGGCCAGGATATCGGAGGTCTTCAGCCACAGCGCGCCGTCCTTCTCATAGGTATAGCCCCTGTCCGTCAGCGCCTGCACTGTGTCAGCCACATAGCCGCTGTCGTGAAGGGAAGACTCGAAGAACCACTGGTCGTACTCGATGCCGTAGCGGCGCAGGTCGGACTGCATCTTCGGGATGTTGCGGTCAAGCCCGAAGCGAGCCATCGCCGCGTGGCGGTCGGCCTCGGGGCGCTTCAGGTAATCCTCGCCGTAGATATCGTAAAAGCCCTTGGCAAGCTCCTTTATATCGTCGCCATGGTAGCCGTCCTCGGGGAACTCGACCTTATCCTCGCCGAGGATGAGCTGGCGGTAGCGCGCGTCGATGGAGGAGGCGAACTTCTCTATCTGGTTGCCGGCGTCGTTGACGTAGAACTCGCGCCAGACATTGTAGCCCGCGCGGTCGAGGATGCTGGCCAGCGCGTCGCCCAGCACGCCGCCGCGGGCGTTGCCCATGTGCATGGGGCCGGTGGGGTTTGCGGAGACAAACTCTACCATGCACTTTGCGCCGTGCCCGACGTCTACGCGGCCGTAGTCCTTGCCCTCGGCGGCGATGTCACGGAGCACGTCGCCGTACCAGCTCTTGCCGAGGCGGAAGTTTATGAAGCCGGGGCCTGCAACTTCGACGGAGTCAAACCAGGTACCCTCAAGCTCCATATTCGCCGTGAGCGCTTCGGCGATCTTGCGCGGCGCCATGTGCAGCGCGCGGGCGCCGGTCATGGCGTGGTTCGCGGCATAGTCGCCGTTGGCGGTGTCCTTGGGTATCTCAACGCTGCCGCTGAGCACTGCGCCTGCGGGCAGCTCACCCTTCCCGACAGCCTTCTCACAGGCTCTGTTCAGAATGCTACTTATCTGCTCTTTCGCGTCTTGTATCAGGTTTGACATTACGTGTATCCTCCCACTCGGTGATTTTGAGCTTGAACATGTTCCTGGTGACTACGGCGTGTTCATAGTCGATGACGTAATACACATCGAGCGTGCCGCCGTGCTCGTCAAAGTTCTTGGTTATCTTCTTGGTGTTGATGCCCATCAGCATATTGCCGTAGGGCGTTTTATAGGTGAAGTGATCCGTTTCGCCCTCACGGAAGAGCATGCGGCTGTTGATGTAGCCCTTGCGGTCGATCGTGACCTCGTCCGGCGATATGACGACGTTGGTCTGCGTGCCGCGCAGGCCGGTCAGCCGCTGCTCGGGATAGCTGAAGCGGATGGTGTCGCCCTCGTAGTGATACTCGCCGTCGACCGAGAACTCCATGATGCTCGAATCGTCGCCGATCTGCTGGCTGGTCATCTCGATGACAACGGTTTTGGGGTTTTCTACGTTTTCCATATTTCTCTCTGTTCTACCTCCATAGGAGCTATGTGTTCCGCGCCGCGCTTCGGCTGCCAGCCGAGGAATATCGCGGCCATGCGGCCGAAGTCGCCGGTCTCGCCGCTGGTGAGGTATCGCTCCTCGCCGCAGCCGCCGGTCATGTCAAGCTCGCGGAGCTTATCGCTCAGCTCGCGCGCCGCGCACTCCGACGCGCTGACGAGCCGTGTCTCCGCGCCCATGTAATCTTCTATCGCGGCCGAGATCAGGCCGTAGTGCGTGCAGCCGAGCAGTATCGCGCCGACTCCGGCGTCCTTCATCGGGCGCAGGTAGCGCGCGACGGCTTCGCGTATCAGCGCGTCGTCTGGCGAATAGTGCCCGCTCTCGATGAGCGGCACGAAGTCCGGACAGGCGGTGTATATCACGCCGCGCTCAAGGCCGTATCTCTCAAGCTCGCGCCGGAACGCGCCGCTGTCGATGCTGGCCTTCGTGGCGATGACGCCGAGGGGCGCGCCGCCCGCAAGCCCCGCCAGCGTCTTTACGCCGGGGCGCAGGACTCCGGTGACGGGCAGGGGGTAGGCGTCAAGAATGTCTCCGGCGGTGCTGGACGTGGTCCCACAGGCGGAGACGATGGCCTTCACGCCGAAGCCGCGCAGCAGGTCGAGATCCTGCGCCGTCATCCGGCGCAGCTGCGCCGCGGGGCGCGCGCCGTACGGCATGCGGCCGGTGTCGCCGAAGTAAATTATATTTTCATCGGGCATGAGCTTCCTGAACGCTCTGAGCGCGGTCAGGCCGCCGAAGCCCGAATCGAAGAATCCGACGGGTCTGTTGTCCATGTAATTCTCCCCGACTATGCATACTTGGCTGCGGATAAAGCAGCCGATATTTAAATATACAGCAAAACCGCCGTTATTACAAGCAAAACTTGCTCCGGAGAAAGAAATTGCGCCGGAACAGTGGAAATGGGGCTTGTGTTTTGCTATAATAAGTATATAATCACATGGCAGGAGGCGAGATCATGAACATAGAGGCTGCTCCTTGACATGGTATATATCGGCAACTGGATACTCAATTCGACGCGCACGGACGACCGCATAGAGGACTATGACCTCTTGCAGGAGAAGCTGTTCGCCAAGGCTCCGGCCAACGGCATGCGCTCGCTGGTGGAGAGCTGGCAGGGGCACATCTTCCCCTCGCGCGCCTATGAGGACGGCGGCATACACGAAGCCATCGCCGACTATGAGGACGCCGTGTTCTACGATATACTGGCCGAGGAGCTGGCGCGGCGCGATCTGGGGCTGGAAAACAGCGACCCCGAGGACGCGACCGAGCTTACGAACCGCATGGACGAATACATGGCGGAGTTTGAGAAGAACGGCCTGAACACGATAAATATAGACATCTGACAAAGCTGTGAGGCGAGAATTATGCATGACAAACTGACGGCAAACGACATCAAGAAAATGCAGGAGGAGCTGGACTACCGGCGGCTGGAGCTTATGCCGGAGATAATCGAGGAGGTCAAGCGCACGCGCGCCTTCGGAGATCTGAGCGAAAACTTTGAGTACAAAGAGGCAAAGCGCGCAAAAAACCGCAACGCCAGCCGCATTCGTTATCTTGAGAACATGATCAAGTCCGCGCATATAATCGGCTCGGACTCTGCCGCCGACGAGGTAGGGCTTTACGATAAGGTCGAGATATATATTCCCGAGGATGACGAGACGAATGTTATTCAGGTTGTGACTACCATCCGCACAGATCCATTAAAGGGACTTATAAGCCGCGAATCGCCCTTCGGCAAGGCAGTGCTCGGCAAAAAGGCCGGGGACAAGATCATGGTCTATGTCAATGATAACTACAGCTACGAGGCCGTTATAAAAAGCATCACCAAGGCCGAGGATGACGGCTCGGCACCGATATTGCAATACTGAAAAAACTGCCCGGGACTGCGCGGAAAGCGCGGACTCGGGCAGCTTTTATATGGTCATCACTCCGTTCGCAAAGCGATCACGGGGTCCTTGTTTGCGGCCTTCTTTGCCGGGATAAGGCTGCCGATTATCGTTATGACGATGCTGATTGCTATCAGGATAACGGACGATTGCAGCGGCAGCTGCGCCGTCAGATCCGTAAGGCCGGATACCTTTCCGATTATCGCGTTTATCGGGAACAGCGCAAGCCACGACACCGCAATGCCGAGCAGGCCGGCGCAGCAGCCGATGATAAACGTTTCGGCGTTGAACACCTGCGAAATGTTGCGCTTTGAAGCGCCCAGCGCGCTAAGAATGCCGATCTCCTTTGTACGCTCCATGACGGAGATGTGCGTGATAATGCCGATCATGATGCAGGAAACGACAAGGGATATCGCAACAAATGCGATGAGAACATAGGATATGCCGTTAATGATCGTCGTTATGGACGAGGTGAGCATTGCAACATAGTCGGTGTAGGCTATCTGTGCATCCTCGCCTACTGATTTGTTGTAATCCTCGATGCAGGCTGCGATGGCGTCCTTATTCTCAAAGCTGTCGGTGTAAATGCTTATTGAGGACGGAGCGTCGTAGCTGACTTTGCCGAAGTCCTTGAGATTATCCTCATAGGTCGAGCCGACAAGGTATTCGTCGTATGCCTTCAGCAGAATATCCTGATCCGGGCTGTAAGCCAGCCAGCGGTCGAGAGCTGCGGCCATAGCGGCGGCGGAAGCTGCGGCAGCAGTGGACTCGCCGTCGTTTTGCGCGTAATACATCATCAGCTTGTAAAACGAGGCTTTTTCGGATATGCCGAGGCCGGACAGATACTCCTTGGCATCGTTGGCCTTTGCGGCATCGTCGGCAGGCTCAAAGCTCATTCCGGTGAGCACATTGACCGAGGGATCGGCCTCCTGCGCCTTGATTATGGCGCTTGCGTCGGTGTGATCGACGACGTAGCCTGTAAGGAGCGAAGAATAGGCGGCGACGGCGGTGGATATGCTCTGAGCCGAGGAGCTGTCCTTCGGGCGGATGATGCCGCTTATTTTGAGCGTCAGCGCGCCGTCTAACAGCTCTTCTTCGTTCAGCGCAGCATCCTCTATAAGCGAAAAGGTGCCGTTTTCGTTCTCGGTGTACTTATCGCAGGCCGGAACGAGATACAGCTCATGCGCGCAAATATCGTCATATGAAAGGCTCAGCTCATCGGCAACCTCGCCGTTAGCTATCTTTTCGGATGCCGAGGTGTACTGCTCCTTGGTGATAAGCCCGAGCTGATACAGCGTCTTGGCCGGGAGCGCATTGTTCCGGTCGAGCACGAGCACGACCTCGTCATAGCTTTTCGGCCAGCTGCCGTACAAAACGTCGTATCCGTCGGTCACAACCTCGCTTATCCCCTCGCCGTCGGCATTGACCATAAGCTCGGAGAAGTTTTCCGCGCCGGCGTTCCCACCGCCGGTACCGCTTAAACGGCTCATGATTCCGGCGCTGCCGCCGCCGGGCATGGCAGACTTGCTGTCCGGCTCGCTGTCGCTGTCTATCAGATTTCCGTCGGCATCGTGAGAGTATACGCTGAAGTTCACATCATATGAGTAGACGATGCCGTTTTCGCCGATATACTGATTTATCTCGCTGTCGGGGTCGTCCAAATATTTTTTGAAGCCCGTCAGATCATTTTTAACTATGCTCGAGGACATTTTTTCGCTCATCTCAAGCTCGGAGTAGTCTGCAAAAACCTGAGTGCGCGAGGTGCCGCCAGATGTATCCTTGCCTTTCATTTCGCCGATCACCTCCGCGCGCAGTCCCATAACGCCTGAAACGTCAAGCGTCTGCGAGCTTATGGTGATAGGGTACGAGGACATCGTCTCCTTTTGAACATCGGCAATATAGGTGTTCATGCCCGTTGAGAGCGACAGGATAAGCGCAATGCCGATGATGCCGATAGAGCCTGCAAAGACTGTGAGCAGGGTGCGCCCCTTTTTGGTCCGCAAATTGTTAAACGAAAGCGAAAGCGCCGTCGAGAAGGACATGGATATCTTCTCGTGCCGAACCACGGCTGAGCTTTCGTCAAGGTCGTTATAGGGATTTGTGTCGCTCACGATGTTTCCGTCAAGCAGCCTGACGATGCGCGTGGAATACTTTTCTGCAAGCTCGGGATTGTGCGTGACCATAATGACGAGCTTATCCTTTGCAATCTCTTTCAAAAGCTGCATGATCTGCACGCTCGTTTCCGAGTTAAGCGCGCCGGTCGGCTCGTCTGCAAGCAGAATATCCGGGTTGTTGACCAGGGCGCGCGCAATGGCAACGCGCTGCATCTGGCCGCCGGACATCTGGTTGGGCTTTTTGTGCATGTGATCTGCAAGCCCGACCTTTTTGAGCACCGAAACCGCGCGCTCGCGCCGCTCTTTTTTTGAAACTCCGGCCAAAGTCAGCGCCATTTCGACGTTTGCAAGGACGCTCTGGTGCAGAATAAGATTATAGCTTTGAAAAACAAAGCCGATGGAGCTGTTGCGGTAATAGTCCCAGTCCGCGTCCGTGTACTGCGTGGTGGAAACGCCGTTTATTATAAGGTCGCCGCTCGTATATCGGTCAAGTCCGCCTATTATGTTGAGCAGCGTTGTTTTTCCGCAGCCCGACTGACCGAGTATTGAGACAAATTCGTTTTTTCTGAACTCAATGCTCACACCTTTCAGCGCATGGAC
>OLYI01000814.1_pt1 | contig 10156 bp, 9 predicted proteins | sample 1644251 | NCBI WGS metagenome assembly OLYI01 (sample SAMEA103958140, study PRJEB25191) | human gut metagenome | biome: human-associated habitat [ENVO:00009003]; feature: intestine environment [ENVO:2100002]; material: feces | place: Germany | collected 2013/2015 | reverse complement strand
CCGCCATGGATACATTTGACAACAACTTCTTCATTGGACAGCTTTAAGAGACTCTGCTTCACTGCTTCCACACTACCCTGTACATCAGCCTTGATGATCAGGTTCAGTTCCTTCAGATTGCCTTCCTGGATCTGGCTGAACAGATCATCTAAGGACATTCTGCCCTTGGTCTCTTCCAGCATCTTTTCCTTGTTCTGTGCCAGATAGGTCTCCGCATAGGATTTTGCTGTCTTATCATTATCATGTGCCAGGAATACTTCACCGGCACTGGGAACATCAGACAGACCCAGGATCTCTACGGGAGTAGAAGGTCCTGCTTCCTTGACTCTGCGTCCCTTGTCATCGATCATGGCTCTTACCTTACCGTGTGCCACGCCTGCGGAAATGAAATCTCCCACATGCAGGGTACCTTTCTGTACCAGTACGGTAGCCACGGGACCGCGTCCCTTATCCAGCTCTGCCTCGATGACCAGACCTCTTGCTTTTCTCTTGGGGTTGGCCTTGAGTTCCATGATATCTGCGGTCAGCAGGATCATGTCAAGCAGCTGGTCGATACCTTCTCCGCTCTTCGCAGATACCGGTGCAAATACGGTACTTCCGCCCCAATCCTCGGGGATCAGCTCGTACTCTGCCAGCTCCTGTTTTACACGGTCAATGTTGGCTGAGGGCTTATCGATCTTGTTCACTGCTACGATGATCTCCACACCTGCTGCCTTTGCATGGTTGATCGCCTCTACGGTCTGGGGCATTACGCCGTCGTCCGCTGCTACTACCAGGATAGCAATATCGGTCGCATTGGCACCACGCATACGCATGGCGGTAAATGCTTCGTGTCCGGGAGTATCTAAGAAGGTGATCTTACGGTCTCCCACATTTACAGTATAAGCACCGATGTGCTGGGTGATACCACCTGCCTCACGATCGGTTACGTTGGTCTTACGGATAGCGTCTAACAGGGAAGTCTTACCATGGTCAACGTGACCCATAACACAGATTACGGGAGGTCTCTCCACCAGATCTGCCTCGTCCTCTTCATCTTCCTTCAACAGTTCTTCGATGACATCTACCTTGACCTCTTTTTCACAGAGAATGTCATATTCCATGGCGATGTTCTCTGCATCTTCATAGGAGATCTCCTGGTTCACGGTTACAATCTTACCTTCCAGGAACAGCTTCTTGATGATGGCTGCGGGCTGTAACTTCATCTTCTCAGCCAGTTCTTTGATGGTAATGGATTCCGGCAGCACGATCACCTTGATCTGCTCTTCCTGTACCTCTTCCTTCTTCTTTTCCGGCTTGATGAAACGTCCGGGCTTGTTCTTCAGCGCGTCCTCGTCCTCGTAGATATGGTCCTTCTTGGAACGCTTGTTGTCCTTCTCCTGGCTGAAACGTCTCTTTTCATCTTCGCGCTTCTTCTCAAGATCCTTGCCTGCAGGTTCCGGAGCGAAGCCCTTATTCTGTCTGTTATCTCCGAATCGATTACCCGATCCGCCATTGCCTCTTTGGTCGCGGCCGTTATTGCCGTAACCGCGCTCACCGTTGCCGTTACCGCGGCGATCACCCTGACCGCCTTCCATACCCGGACGACCCTGTCTGTTAAATCCGCCTCCCTGAGGTCTGCCATTGCCCATACCTCCTCTGTTACCATTCTGTCCGCCCTGACGGTTACCCTGTCCGTAGCCACCCTGACGATTGTCACGATTGCCGTCTCTGTTGTCACGGTTGTAACCGCCCTGGCCACGCTCGTTCTGTCCACGGTTGTCACGATTATTCTGACCGTAACCGCCCTGACGGTTATCGCGGTTGTCACGGTTACCGTTCTGAGGTCTGTCTGCCGGTCTGGTCTGTGCCACATTCTGTGCAGGCTGTGCTGCCTGAGGTGCCTGTGCGGCTGCAGTATTCTGTACTGCCTGCTCCTTTACCGGTGCCTGTGTCTGAGGCTTTTTCGCAGGCTGCTGTCCACGGTTGCCGGGTACCATTGCCACGCTGGGAGTGGGAGACGGAGGGGTCAGCGGCTTGATGGGACGTACGGGAGTCTGTGCCTGCACACGGTTATTGTAAGAATTGTTCTGATAACCGTTGTTCTGGTATCTGTTGTTCTGTCCCTGGTTCGGGCGCTGTCCGCCGGCATTTCTCTGTCCCTGTCCGTTCTGTCCGCCCTGACGCTGTCCGGGCATCTTGGAATTCTGAGGGTTGCTAACGAAAATAATCTTTTTCTTCTTTTTCGTCTCCTCAGTAGATTTGGTCTCCTCGGAAACTTTCGTTTCCTGAGCCTTTGCTTCCCCTGCGGGTGCCTGAGCCTTTTCCTCAGCAGGCTTTGCGTTTTCGGTATTTACCGGAGCTTTCTGTGCTGCGGGTGCAGCTGCTTTTTTCTTTCCGAGGCTGTTGCGTACCAGTGCTGCCGCATCCTCTTCCAGCGAGCTCTGTGCTGCCTTTGCCTCAATTCCTTTTTCCTGTAAAAAACTTAATATATCCTTACTCTGTAGTTCCAATTCTTTTGCGAGTTCATGTACTTTGATTTTCGCCATGCTTTCCTCCATTCTGCCTAACCGGGCAAATTCGCTTCCAATTGCTTGATGAGTGCATCTGCCAGTCCCGCATCACACACACCTACCGAAGATCTCAGATCCCGGCCGATGGCCCATGCCACCTGACGGCACTTTGCCATGGCCTGTGCAAAGGCGTCCGGGGTCAGGCACTGTGCGCCATCGCTCCATGCGTGGCGGGGATCATAGTGGACTTCCACCTCCAGACCGTCGGCACCGGCGGCCACAGCGGCGATCATCATGGGTTCCACGAGGTTTGCCTTGCCGGTGGCGTGGCTGGGGTCCACGATGACGGGCAGATGGGTCTTTTCGTGGATGATGGGCACGGCGGAAAGGTCCAGCGTGTTGCGGGTATACTTTTCAAACGTGCGGATGCCGCGCTCGCAGAGGATGACCTGCTCGTTGCCGCCGGCCATGATGTACTCGGCGCTCATGATCCACTCCTCGATGGTGTTGCACAGGCCGCGCTTGAGCAGCACGGGCTTGTGCATCTTGCCCACGGCCTTGAGCAGCTGGAAGTTCTGCATGTTGCGGGCACCGATCTGCACCACGTCCACATACTCCTCAAACTCCGGGATGCGGTCCTCGCTCATCAGCTCGGAAACGATGGGCAGGCCGGTGGCCTCGCGGGCCTTGACCATGTCGAGGATGCCTTCGGTCTCCAGACCCTGGAAGGAGTAGGGAGAGGTGCGGGGCTTGTAGGCGCCGCCGCGGAAGAGGGCAGCACCGCCGGCCTTGACGCTCTGGGCGATACGGAGGGCCTGCTCCTCGCTCTCGATGCTGCACGGGCCGGCCATGACGGCGATCTTCTCCCGTCCGCCGATCCGGACGCCGCCGCAGTCGATGACCGAGTCGGCGGGGTGGAACAGGCGGTTGGCGCGCTTATACGGGGCCGACACACGGGTCACGTTGTCGATCCAGGGGTTGGCGAGCACATCACGCTCGTCGATCTTGGTGGTGTCGCCCACCAGACCGAAGACGTTGTAGTCCTTGCCGGTGATCAGGGTGACATCGAGGCCCTGCTTTTCAAAGCGGTCCACGATCTTTTCCAGTTCTTCCTTCGGGGTGCCTTTTTTCGTCGAAATGATCATCTTCTTGCATTCCTTTCCCTTTTATCAACGTGTCAACCTCTCAGCCACTGCTGAGAGGTTTCTTTCTTTATTGCACCATGTGCGATTGTGCGCCGCCGTCCAGCCGGAGCAGCTGCACCAGATAACTGCATGCGTGGAGATAGCCGCCGATGCCCTCGCCCGCAAAGCGGCCCTGACAGCCGAACGAGACGACGTCCGTGTTCCGGAACGGCTCCCGGCCGCTGGGTTCGCTCATGAGCACCTCCACGGCGGGCACACCGCAGAGCTGCAGGGCTTCCAGAATGGCCACGCTGTAATAAGCATAGCCGCCCGGATTGAGGATGATGCCGTCGGCGCGGCCTGCGGCCGACTGGATCTCATCAATGATGTCGCCCTCGTGGTTGGACTGGAAGAAATCCGGCTCGATGCCCATCTGCTGGCAGCAGACGTCCAGATAATCCAGCAGGCCGTTGTAGTCCACTTCGCCCTCTACACCGGGCTCGGTAAAGCGGGTAATGTTGACGTTTGGCCCGTTAATGAACAAAAATCGCATCCAATGCCTCCAGTGCCGCCGCAACGGCGTCTGCAACGGTCGTTTCGTTCGGGATGACCGCATCGGCTGCGGCCAGATAGAGCGGGCGGCGCTGGGCTTCCATGGTCTTCAGCGCCTCGGCGCTGGTGGAGAGCGGACGCCCGCCGCCCACAGTCAGAGCGTCCAGCGGGCGGTCGATGAAGAGCACCACGCCGTTCTGCCGCAGGGCCCGCAGGTTTTCGGGCCGCTTGACGACCCCGCCCCCGCAGGAAAGCACCTGACGGCCCTCTCTGGCAAAGCGGGCGGTCTGCTCGGCCTCCCGTGCCCGGAAGCCGTCCTCGCCCTCTGCGGCGAAGAGGTCCGGGATGCTGCGGCCTGCGGCCCGGACGATCTCCTCATCCAGGTCCACGAACCGCTTGCCCAGCCGGTCGGCCAGCGCACGGCCGATGGTCGTTTTGCCGCAGGAGGGCATCCCGATGAGCGCCACGTTCAGCTGCTCTTTCCGGAGCTGGGCGGTGATGGCGCGGATCTCGGCCGGGGCATCGTCGAACTTGCGGTCCAGGAAGTATTCCGCCGCATACACGGCCTGGGCCACCAGCATTTCGAGGCCGCCCACGGCCACCGGCACACCCGCCTCCTCGGCGCGCAGGATCAGTTCCGTTTTGTCCGGATTGTAGACCACGTCGAGGACGGCTTCCAGCCCCGGCATCGCGGCCACATCCAGATGACAGACCCCCACGTTCGGGTACATGCCCGCCGGGGTGGTGTTGATGACAATGTCGGCCCCGCTGTGAACGGCTTCCGCATAGGAAAGCTCGCCCTTTTCGGGGTCCGGATGCCGGCTGACGGTCAGCACTCTGGCCGCGCCCTTATCTTTTGCCACGGCGCTCGTGGTGTTGTGGGTGCCGCCGGTGCCCAGAATGAGAACGGTCCGGCCCGCGAACTCCACGCCGTGGGCATCGGCCAGGTAGGCAAAGCCGAGATAGTCGGTGTTGTAGCCGTAGAGCAGGCCGTTCCGGTTCACGACCGTGTTCACGGCCCCGATGGCCTTGGCGCGCGGGTCGATGTAGGAGCAGGATTCCATGACCAGCCGCTTATACGGGATGGTCACATTGATCGCCTTGAAGGCCCGCCGGGTCAGGAAGGCCCGTGCCTCCTCCTCGGTGGGCAGCGGGCACAGGTCGTACCGGTAGCCGCAGAGCATCTCGTGGATGATCTTCGAGTACGAGTGCCCCAGTTTGGAGCCGATGAGTCCGTATTCCATTTACAGCTCCTCCTTGCGGTAAGCGGTGGGCTGTTCCATCCAGGCCATGCCGTACTTCGCGGTCAGCAGATCGCCGACGGCCAGCGCCGCCGCGCAGGTCTGCACGATGGCCGCACGGGGCACGATGCAGGGGTCGTGACGGCCCTGGATGGAAAGTTCCGCGTTCTGTTTTGCAATGTAATCCACAGTATCCTGTGGTTTGTAGATGCTGGGCGTGGGCTTGACCACGGTGCGGAAGACGACCGGCATCCCGTTGGAGATGCCGCCGTTCAGGCCCGCGTTGTGGTTGGTGGCCGTCACGATGCGGCCCCCCTGCATCCGGAAGGCATCGTTCGCCTCGCTGCCCTTCAGGTCGGCGAAGCCGAAGCCGGTGCCGAACTCAATGCCCTTGACGGCCGGGACCGAGAAGGCCATGTGGGCCAGCTCGCTTTCCACGCTGTCAAAATAGGGTTCGCCGACGCCTGCAGGCAGGCCGAGGATGGCGGTCTCCAGCGTACCGCCCACACTGTCGCCTGCGCTGCCTGCGGCGCGGATGGCCGCTTTCATCGGCTCTTCGGCCTCCTCGTTCAGCAGGGCAAAGCCATCGCCCCGGCTCAGCAGCGCTTCGGCCTGCGCCCCCAGTGCCGCCGGGTCATCCAGCGCAAAGGGGGTGTCTGCAACGCCCGCGCACCGCCCGATGTGGGTCACGATGTTGATGCCGGCCCGGTCGAGGGCACCCAGCACCACCGCACCGCCCGCTACCAGCGCCGCCGTGATGCGGCCGGAAAAGTGTCCGCCGCCCCGCGCATCCTGAAAGCCGTGGTATTTGGCATAGGCCGTGTAATCCGCATGGCCGGGGCGGAGCAGGTCGGCGGTCTTGGCATAGTCGCCGCTGCGGGTGTTCTGGTTCTCGATCATCAGGGCGATGGCGGTGCCGGTCGTCCGGCCGTTCACAACGCCGGAGAGGAACTGCACCCGGTCCGCCTCCACGCGGGGGGTGGACAGGCCGTCGCCCCGCGCCCGGCGCTTGTCCATGCAGGCGGCGAGGAACGCCTCATCCACCGGCACCCCCGCCGCCATGCCGTCCAGCACGGCGCCGATGGCGCGGCCATGGCTCTCGCCGAAGATGGTCAGGGAGAGGGCAGACCCGAACGTGTTCTTCATGGTCATTCCTCCATGCCCAGCAGGGGGCGCAGGCCCTCCACCGGGATGGTCTCAGCGCGCCAGCAGCCCAGACCCGGCACCTTGATGATGGTGATCTGACCGCCCTGCGCCTTTTTGTCGTGCAGCATCTCGGCCAGCACCTTTTCTTTGTTGTAGGTTGTGCGCAGGGGCAGGCCCAGGCGGCGGTAGACCGCCCGCACCCGCTTTTGCAGCGCTTTGGATTCGATCATGGGCAGCATCCCCAGAGCCACGCACTCGCCGTGGAACAGGCCCACGGTGCGGCGGCCCTTGATGCCCTTGACGGCCTCGATGCCGTGGCCGATGGTGTGGCCGAAGTTGAGGGCCTTGCGCATCCCGCGCTCGGTCTCATCCTGCTCGACGATATTTTTCTTGAACCGCAGGCTGCGGTAGATGATCTCGTTGATCTGGCCGTCGATGTCGCCCTTTTCAAAGATGCCGAACAGCTCCGGGTCGGCCAGCAGGCTGGCCTTGACCGCCTCGGCCAGGCCGTTGATGTAGTGGCGGCGGGGGAGGGTGACCAGCGTATCCGGGTCCACGATGACCAGTTTAGGCTGCCAGAAGGCACCCACGATGTTCTTGGTGTCGCCCAGATCCACGGCGGTCTTGCCGCCGATGGAGGAATCGATCATGGAAAGGGTGGTGGTGGGGCAGTTGACAAAATCAATGCCGCGCATATAAGATGCCGCGCAGAACCCGCCCAAATCCCCCACAACGCCGCCGCCGACGGCCACCAGCAGGTCCTTGCGGGTCATGTTGAACTCCAGCATGGCTTGCAGCACCTGGCCATACACTTTCAGGCTTTTGCTGGCTTCGCCCTGGGGCACAGTGTACACCATTCCATTAGGGCACTGGGCCAGCACGGTCTGGGCATACTGCTCCGGTACGCCGGAATCCGTCAGGATAAACACCTTGCGGTTGGCAACATTGGCAAACTGGTACAGGTTGGCCAGGCACCCGCTTTTCAGGATGATATCATAGCTGCGGCTGCCAAGCTGCATGGTCAATTTCATAACAATTCCTCCCGTGTTTTTCCGTCATTTACAGGTCAAATACACCCAGTATCCGCACCGTGCGGCACACGTTTTCCAGCTCATGCACCAGCTTGGCGCAATCGTCCGTTGCGGCATTGGCCGGGCAGACAAGCTGAACATAAAAATAATATTCAAACTGAACATGGGGCAGCGGACGGCTTTTGATGGTTTCCATGTTAAAGCCGCGCTCGCCGATGATCTGGATCACCCGCGCCAGCCGCCCCGGCTTGTGGTCCACCGTAAACAGCATCGAAAGCCGCTGCCCCGGTGCGGCGGCGATCGGCTGCCGCTGGGCGCTCTCTTTTTCAATCACGATAAAGCGGGTGGTGTTGTCGCCGTCCTCGTTCACGCCCTCGGCCAAAATCTGCAGCCCGTACAGCTTGGCTGTTTCGGCGGAAGCGATAGCTGCCAGGGTTTGGTCGCCCTGTTCCGCCACATAGCGGGCGGCATCCGCTGTGTTGCCCCAGGCTTTGGTGGCAAAGTGGTGCAGTTTCAAGAATGGCCCACTCTGCGCCAGCGCCTGCTGGTGGCTGATGACCGTTTTGATCTCGCTCAGCTGCGCGCCCGGCAGCGCCAGCAGGTCCTGCCGGATGGGCAGGTCGCACATGCGGGCTACTTTCAGGCCGGGGTGGGCATACAGCAGATCCAGCACAGCGGAAACATCGCCCGCGTTGGAATTTTCAAACGGCAGAACGCCGCAGTAAGCATCGCCCCGCTCCACGGCTTCCACCACCTCGTTCCAGGTGGAGTACGCCTGTGCCTTGGCAAAGGGAAACAGCTGACGCAGCGCAATGTGGGACCACGCGCCCTCCACCCCCTGGTAGGCGGCAACATCCTGCCCAATCAGAACATGCTGGTACGCGCGGGAAACCGCCAGCGCTTTTTTCAAAAATTCGCGGTAATAGGGCTGAAGTTCCGGGTTCTGCACGCGAGCGGTATTTTTTTCCAGCACAAGGGCTTCGCGCGCCGGGTCAAACACCTGTTTGCCGGTGCGCGCCTTGTACTGTGCCACCTGGCCCACTGCCTGCATACGCTGTTCAAACAATGCGGCCATCTTTGCGTCGATTTCGTCAATCTGCGCACGGGCCTGCTGCAACTGATCCATAGACAGGTTCCTCACATTCCATGGTTATTCATATTTTACTATACTATAAAACGGTCTGTATCGCAATAGGGCACCATCAAAAAAAGCAAAAAAGCAGGGCCGAAGCCCTGCTTTTTGATCGAAAGAATAGTGAATAAAGAATAATGAATAATTTTAGTGGACCGCGGCGCGCAGCGCCGCTCAGAAAACATAAACTTCCTGCCATTCTTTTATGCGTGCCCGCAGCCAGATATCTCAATCCGTGCCGCAGGCACACCTTCATTTTTCTTTATTCTTTATTACTTTTTAATTTCTTTTCCTCTTCCCTCGCCTTCCGCACCAGATCCTCAAAGCTTGGCATGGGGGTAAAGATGCGGTGGTAGGGGTTTTCCGGCATGGGGGCCGGCTTTTTTAGCGGGCGGTAGCGCATCACTGCTGCCCCACGGTGGAAACGGCACCCGCGGTCAAGATGTTCCACAGGGCATCATAGGTTTCGCTTTCCAGCGCAGTTTTGTCGGTATAATACGCGCGGCGGCCTATGTAGGTGTTTTTCATGATGTCCTGGTTTTCGCCCTGGAGGTCATCCACCATCGTCAGGCCGGTGTAGGTGCCCAAATCCAGACCGGTCAGAGCCGGGCAGTCCGTCCAGCGGTAAACCATCTTGGTCCAGTCCACAATCACATTATCATTTTCATCCACATTCTCCGTGTCGGGCATGGTGCCGTCCAGGTACTGCAAATCGCCGGTGGTTTCCGCAAACTGCTGCGCGTAATCGGTATCCTGCATGATAAAGATGTAAGGCCCGTCCTCACTGGATAAATCCGCCGAAAGCCGGGTCACATCAGCCATCTGGGTGTATGCATCGGTGTTTTCGCTCTCGGGATCAAAATCCAGGTTATACTGCACCAGCTCCACTACCACCTTGCCGTCGCCATTGCGGTCATCACAGTAGGCGGCCAGCGTGTTTTCCAGGGCCGTTACCGTATCTGTCGGCAAGTTGCTGCTGCCCACATAGCCAACGCGGTAGTCCGGCCGCACTCGGGTAACAACATCGTGCACCATCCACACCACCAGCACCACGGCGATGACCGCAATGCCAACGTACAGCTTGTGGTAATACCACCAGTTGGCAGCTTTTTCCTGTTTGGTATATTCTTTTTTCGATTCGGGCGTTTCATACTGTTCAACGCTGTCTTTTGTGACCCATGCCATCTTAAAAACTCTCCTAATCTTTTTAACGTAAGTGGTATTATACCATAAATTTATGTTGGAATTGTAAAATTATTTTGACCATCCCGTGCCCGCTGCCTTGCATAACCCGCTAAAAAACGCTATGATAAACTTGTAATATTGTAAGCAGGGCTGCAAAAGCTGCGGCAGCGCACTGCCGCCCAGTCCGCTTACCCCCAATTAAGGCAACACCGCACAATTCCCGCCTTGCGGCTTAAGCACCGCTCCGGCAGCT
>OLYI01000812.1_pt1 | contig 10189 bp, 17 predicted proteins | sample 1644251 | NCBI WGS metagenome assembly OLYI01 (sample SAMEA103958140, study PRJEB25191) | human gut metagenome | biome: human-associated habitat [ENVO:00009003]; feature: intestine environment [ENVO:2100002]; material: feces | place: Germany | collected 2013/2015 | reverse complement strand
TTCGCCGCCCCGTGAAAACTTTTTTGGCCGGGGGAGGGTCGCAAGGAAGCCCCGCAGGCGCGGCAGCGCCACGCAAGCGCGCCCAAGCGTCCAGCCGGTCAGCGTCTCCGGCCCGGCGAAAAACCGTGCGATTTCTCCCGCATTTCCTCTACCGTCTTGCGGCTGTGACAGCTGTGGCAGAGGCTCTGGAGATTGCCTGGGTCGGCAAAGGTCTCCCAGTCTCCCCGATGCGGCCGGATGTGGTCCACGTCCGTGGCCCGCTGCCGGATGCCCCGTGCCTCGCACTCCCGGCACCACGGCTCCCGGAGGAGCTGCGCCGCCCGGAGTTGACGCCAGGTCTCCGTGCCGTACATCCAGCGCCAGGCCTTGGCGTCCTCGCCTCGTCGGTCCCGGTCCTTGGGCCGGTGATCCTGGCAGTAGCCGCCAGGCACCAGCACGCAGCAGCCAGGATACTTGCAGGGGCGGAGTGGCTTTGTGGCCACGGGCTATCACCTCCGGGCAAAACAAAAAGCCAGCGCCCGTTCTCTTCCCAGGATTTCTCCGGTGGAAGATCACGGGCACTGGCTAATCACGTAGCACTGGCCATCTGCGATGTCGACGAGATACGAGGCTTTGCACCTCCGGCACCAAAGCGTCAGGTTCCGGGCCGTGGTGTCTGGCCTCAGTGTCAGGTTGGTCTTCTGCCTGCAGTTGGGGCAGACAACCAAGCTGTCTTTTACTACGGCCAGTTTACCGCATTTTTTCGCACTTTGCAAGGCCTTTTCCTCACTTTCATGGGCGTGTCTGATAACAGACACTAGATTTCAAGTAATGATTTCTAATTCTATGATTCTAGCGCTTCTTCTCCGGGGCCAGATACTTGAGATATCCAAACATGCCCCAGTCCCGCATCTCCGGCACCTCAGAGCGGCTATGATCCAGATATCCCGCCCCGGGCGGCACCCAGATCCGGGGCGTCTTGGATGCCCTCACCTCCGGCGGTGGGATCATCCCGGCCAGCCCACGGGAAGGCTGCACGGCATGCCAGCCCAGCTTCTCCACCTGCTCCTTGACAAAATACCGCGCCAGCGTCCGGTAGCCGCAGACCTTGCCCGTCTTGGGGTCCTTGCTCAAGAGCCGCTTGCGGTCCCAGATCTCGTCATCCACGTGCCCCCAGGGCCAGAGGCTCGCCACCACCGCCGAGGGGCAGTCCTGATAGCGGAGGAGGGCGTGAACGTGCCAGCGCCCGTCTCCGTGGAGGTGCTCGATGCGGTAGAGGTAGTCCGGCATATAGCCCATGCAGCGCCCCAGCCGCTTGGTGTAGTTGCCCCACAGGCGCTTTACCTCGGCGTGCTCCTCCGGGAGGAATTCGTTTGTGAATGTGAAGCTGTAGAAGACCCCGTCATAGCCGAAAAGAGCGGCCTTGAGCTCCGCCTTGTCGATCTCCGTCCGGTAGAAGGCCGGACGGCAGCGCTTGCGCGCTGCCTCCGGTCCGAAGCGCCGGTACCAGTAAGCGTCCGTTACCATCACCTTGACCAGCGGCCCGGCTCGCTGCCGCACCACGATGTACTCCGCCTCGTCCATCTCATCCCCCCCTCACTCGATCAGGATGCCGGCCTCTCGCCGGAGGGTGTCCCGCAGGTCCGAGATGGAGCAGTAGCCCCGGATCACGCTGTCGCTCAGGGCCTCCACCTCGGCGTATATCCGGCCAAGGTCCTCGTTGCTCATGCCCTCCTTGTCCCGGAGGACCGTGAAAAAGACGCTCCAGCTGGTGCGGACGGTCTCTGTCCGTGCCTTGTCCTTGGCCCGCTCCACGTCCGCCATGCTGGCCGGCCTGCGCCGCGGGTTAGTCCTCCTCTTCGCCATCGCCCGGCGCTCTCTCAAAGCACTCCTCGCACCACGGCATCCCATCCACAAAGCAGCAGACCTTCTTCAACTCCGCGCACTGGGAGCAGATAAGGTAGAGCTCAGTCCTCATCTCGTGGGCGCAGTTGGGGCACTGCTTTGGCGGCATTTCGTCCCTTTTGGTTGCGATTGCGTGGTTGCACCCCGAGCATCGCCATCCTCTGACCATTACCTGATTGCCATCAAAAATCTCCGCACAGGGCTCCCACACCCCACGTTTAACGCGCTCACCCATTCTCTCCCCTCCTCACAGGCCCCTGGATCATATCCACGTGGATGATCCGCTTGCCCAGGTACTGTGCCAAGGCCATCTCGCACCTGGCGCCGGGACTGTCCGCCCAGTCCCGCAGCAGACCGATGGCGTCGGCGCTGTCCAGCATGGCGGTACAGATACGCATGTAGTCCGCCGTCTCCATGCCCTCCGGCAGCACGGAGGGGTCCAGGGCGATGTGCCCCATCCACTCTACCCTCTCCCGTGCCGCACGGAACTTGGCCCGATACCCCGGATCGCCGGTGATCTTCCCAGCCAGATATACTTTCATTTTCTTCCCTCCAATGCCTTCTCCGCCCCCTCACGGGTGAGGAAGATGGATTTCCCGAAACGATCCACAGAAAACACCCCGTGTGATACCGTGCTCTTGATGGCGATCTGCACGCCCTTTGTGTTCTCCTGGATGCGGTACACCCGGCACTCCGTGATTTTCTTGTCGTGGAGCCAGTATACCGTATCGCCCAGCTTACAATGCGGAAGCACCACCAGGCGCCCGTCCTTGTCGGCTCGCATCAGCTCCACCATGCGGTGGATGGAGTAGTCCTCAGCGGAAAGCCCCGCCTCGATCTCCCTGGCCTCAATACAGGCCTGCGGGGAAAGCCCCGTGTCCTCGTAGGCGGCCAGGCGCTCAATTGCCTCGTCGAAGTGGCCACACTCTTCGGTGCAATCCTCCCGCTCGCACATCTCGCTGCACACCAAATAATGGCCGTCACTTGCCTTGTAATGCGCTCTTGTCAGTCTCTCCATCATTTCTCCTCCTTCGGCGGCTCTGGCAATGGCATCCAGTGGGTAATATCGCCGTCCTCAATGTCCTCCTCCAGCCAGTCATCTCCGGCTGTGCCCATGGTGATATGCCTATTCCGATACGCCGCAAACACATCCACGCCTGGCTCCGGCAGCCGCTCCTCCACGCTGATCCAGTCCCGCTCCACGGCGGCCTCTGCGGCCAGGCGGGTGACATCAGCGGCAGCGTCCCGCAACTTCCCGTTCTGCTCCAGGAGAGCGCTGTGCTTTTCCCGGAGCGTCCCATACGCCTTTTTCCACTTCTCAATGGCGTCCTGGAGGACGCCGCTGTAAGTCTCGTCGTTCTCCAGCATGTCGGCCGCCTCCCGCATGATCCGGCAGCCACGGGCGCCGCAGCTATTCTCCCAGCCACAGCCATCGCAGGCAAAGTCCCCGCTCTCCGGCCTCAGCCACCGCAAAGCGGCCACGATCTCATCACGCTTCATCATCGTCCGCTCCCTCCTCCGGCGGCACGTAGTCGTACAGTGGCACCAGACTTTTCAGCTTTTCGTACCTCTCCGCACAGTTATTTCGGTCGTCAATCAGCGCCGAGATGGTCCTCTTGTCATTTTCCAGCATTTCAATGGCATCCCGGAAGATCGCTTCCGCATTGCAGTCCTGGATGTGCACGCCGTCCTCGTCCTTATCCTCCAGCAGATACGGGCAGCCGGTGCAATCCAAGGGCTCACCACAGGTGGCACTGCAGCGCAGGGCCCGCACGATATCCTCTCTCGCTCTCAAAACGGCAGCTCCCCCTCCTCGTCCTCCGGGGCCTCCCGGAAGTCCCCAGGCTCCGCCTGTGCCTCGCTCTGGCGCTTGCTGCCGGCAAAGTACAGGCTGTCCACGATCACCTCATGGCTCCGGCGCTTGGCGCCGTCCTTGTCCGTCCAGTCCCGGACCTGCAGGCGGCCCTCTACGGCGGCCATCTGGCCCTTTGTAAAGTACTTGGCGGCAAACTCCCCCGTGCCCCGCCAGGCCACGCAGTCGATGAAGTCCGTCTCCCGCTTGCCGTCCTGGCCGGCGAAGTCCCGGTCCACGGCCAGGGAGAAGGACGCCACCTTGGTGCCGCTCTGGGTCTGCCGCAGCTCCGGGTCCCGGGTCAACCGGCCCATCAAAATGATTTTGTTTAACATGGTTTCTCCCCCTTGTAAATTACAACCATCGACGGGAAAGGAGCGCCTACCGGACGGCCTTTTCCGTCAGTCACCGGATTTCCATTCTCATCCGTAAAACGCAATCTCCCACGCAAAAAGCGAATCTCCGCCCTCCCGTAAATGTATTCATGGAAATAAGCCGTGTCCGTTCTCGCAGGGATAAGGAGCACTACCGTTGTACCGTTTTGCGCTTCCTGGTATGCCTTGCGCACCCACTTTCCAACCTCCCGCCCATACGGAGGGTTGCAGAAGACCGCCCCCCCTAAATTCCACGGGCTATGTAGGCCGTCCGTCTCCGGCGTGTAATACGCCTTACATTTAGCGCTCTTTTCCGTCGCCGCAGCGTCGAGCACAAAGTGGAACTCGTCGTTCAGTCGATCAAAAAAGTTTTGCGGCGTGCAATAATCCATCTTTTTGCTGCTTAAAAGCGCATCATTCACGTGCCATCAATCCTTTCATCTCTCCCTCATCCCCTTCCTCCTGGCCATCTCCTGCATCCACTTCCGGCTCTTCTTGCGCACGGCCTGGTAATCGCCGATCTCCCGGCTCTGATCCCGGCGCTCCTGCCGCTCCCGCTCCGTCTTGGCGGCGTACTCGCCCCAGGCGGGGCAGTAGGCGGGATCGTGGCAGGTGGGCGAGGCCCGGCGGCGAGGGCAGTCCGGCCGGCACGGGGCGTCATAGCGCTTATCCATCATCATGCCGCGGCTTGATCATGGTGATAACTTTGCTCTCCGGATTTACCTTGCGCTCTCTGTCGATGCGCCAGACCGGGGAATCGTCCGTCATGCCAGCCTGGAAGAGCCTCTTGAGCATCCCCCCCGCTATCGGGTTGATGCTGCTGGTCTCTGCATATATGGCCTGGATCATCAGACCGATCTCTGCGGCCAGCTCCACGGGGCTGCCGGCACACTCGAGCTGCTGGATGCGGTGCTCCTTATCGATCTCAAACTTGATCATAGTATCCTCCAATATCTGTCCGGGGGCGGGAGGGCGGCGCCGGGAAAGGAAGCCGCGCCGTCCTCCCGCCCCCGGACTATCAAATTGTCAGTCTTTTGGCTGGAACGGGAGCCACCAGCGGTAGCTGTCCCAGTCCTCGATGTGGATGTCGTCGCCAGGGCTTACAAACGGGCTGGCATTGCTCTCGCAGTCAACGCAGACGGCGGCCTGATACTCATACCGCCCCAGTCCATTTGCCCTGCAAAGGAGCAGTGCCGTGCCGTAATCCGGCCAGTGCTCGTCCAGCTCCTGCCAAGCGGGAGCGGAAGTTTTGGCCTCCTCGGCGGGCTTGAGCTCGTCCGTCAGACCGTAGAGGTAGTCCGTGGTGCATTGCAGCGCCAGGGCCAGCCGCGGGATACGCTCGGAGCCCGGAAGGGAGCCATTCTCGCATGCGGAGTAGGTGGCGGCATACCAGCCGATACTCTCCGCGAACTCCTTGCGGCTGAGGCCCGTGGCCTCCCGCAGCGCCTTGACCCGGGAGGAGAAGGCGTCCCGCATAGTCTCCCACTTCAGCCGAGGGTCATCGACCGCCGGATTGCGCTCGGGTGCCTCCGGCTCCGTTTCCTCCGGCTCAAAATGCTTGCAGACCGTCGCACAGGTGTCGCGCTCGTTGCAGCAGGCGCAGCATCCGGCGCAGTGCCACTCGCCGCCCCAGAAATGATCGTCGTACATGTCGTCCGCAATCTCGCAGGAGCCGCCAGTCACCTGGCACGCCCCCTTGCAGAGCTTGTGGTAGATCGCGCCGAAGCGCCGCAAGGTGGAGAGGTTAAGGGGCCGGCCGCCTTCGATGTGGTAATCCAGCAGGCGGTACTGCTGGTCCAGGTCCAGCTTGCTGATCTCGTAAGCCACGCTCTCGTTGATGTCGCCGTCCCTCCACATCCGCTGGAATCCGGGAATCTTGAGGCCGGTATCAATGGCGGCAAGCCGGGAAGCCCTGGCCGCCGAGATGCGCAGGTCCTCCGCCACCCGGTCCCGGACCCGGCCGGGGAGGTCCTCCCCAGCCTTCTTCCGCTCGGTGTAGAGCCTCGTCAGCTCCTTGGCCTCCTGCTGCAGCACCTGCGGGGTCTTCACCCGCTGCCGGTTGGCCTCGATGATGGCCGTCTGCTCCCGGAGCTCGTCCATGGGCGGCAGGATGCGGCAGGGCACCGTGGCCCAGCGCTGGGCGTCCGGTCCGTACAGATGCAGGTGCCGGACGGCCCGCAGGCGATTGTGGCCGGAGATCAGGCGGTAGCCGTCCCCGTCCCGCACTACCAGCAAGGGCTCAAGGACGCCGTTGGCCTGGATGCTCTCCTGCAGGTCCTCCATGGCGTTGGCGTCAATGGGCGGGTAGAAGTTGCCGGGGTTGGGATGGACGTCCTCCACCGGCAGGTCCCGAAGCTCCCCCTCCGTGCCCAAATTTGGCACATCCTCAGGATGCTCGCCCAGGAGCCTTGCGATATCTGGCGTCTTAGGCATCCTGCCCACCTCCTCTCAGGCCGTCCAGGTACTCCTCCACCATCCGCTTGTAGTCTACGGACGCCGCGCAGGTAGGGCTGTATACCAGGATGTTCTCCCCGGCTCTCATAGCGTAGGGCACCGGCTCGCTCATCCGGATCGCCCGCCGAAAAACCGGGATGCCAAGATTCGCCAGCTCCTCTCGCATCTCCCGCTCCAGCGGCGTGTTCCGCCACCGGGTGGGAAGGACACCGGCCACTCGCAGCCGGCTGTTGACTTGGCGGGCCTCCTCCACCTGGGCGGCGACGTCCCGGGCCCCGGCCATGGAGAAGGCGTCCATCTGGGCCGGGATAATGACGTCATCCGCCGCTCGCAGGGCGGCGAGAACGGCGGCGTTCAGGCCGGGGGCGCAGTCGACCAGGATGAAGTCCATGCCGTTGTCCTCGGCGATGGCAGTCCGCAGGTCCTCAATGGCCCGGGCGTTGCAGCGGCCCTGGGCTACGGCGGTCACGTCGGCAGCCATCGCCGAGGAATCCGACGGGATGATGTGGATGCGAGGGTTGAGCGTCTTGGTGAGGATATCCTCCCAGTAAGGCTCACAGCTGCCCTCCAGCAGGTCCACCAGGCTCCGGCCCTCCTCAGCAGCCACGTCAAAGTACTGGCTGAGGCTGCCCTGGCTGTCTCCGTCGATCACCAGCACCCGCTTGCGGTGCCGATTGGCCAGGCAGTAGGCCATGGTGGCGGTGGTAAAGGTCTTCCCCACCCCGCCTTTTTTGTTGTAAATCGCGATCGTCCTCATGCTGTCTCTCTCTTTCTCGGCGGCTCCGCGTGCGGCGTTGCCCGGTTGCCCAGGTAGATGGTGTCGCGGAACGCCCCGAAGCTAAACTCAAATTGCACCACGCAGAATCTCTCCTGCGGTTGGATGTATCGCACCTGCGCCGGGCGGACGCCGTGGTTGGTCCCCTCGATGATGCAGGGCAGGTGCAGGGTATCTCCTACTCTCACTTGGTGTAAGCCTCCCGGAAGGTATTGGTGGACTTGTAGTAGCTCAGCACCGTCCGCCCCGTGGGGCCGTGGCGGTTCTTCGCCAAGATCACGTCCATGGAGGACGGGGCGGTGAGGTCGCCCACCTGGACCTCCGGCCCGTTGTCGTAGTAATCCGGCCGGTGAAGGAGCAGCACGCCGTCGGCGTCCTGCTCGGCGGCGCCGGTCTCCCGGAGGTCCGAGAGCTGCGGCCGCTTGTCCTTCCGCTCCTCATTCTGCCGGTTGAGCTGGGCCAGGCACAGCACCGGCGCCTGGATGCTCTTAGCCAGGGCCTTGAGGGCCTTGGAGGCGTTGGCGTACTCGATGTGGTTGGCCTGCTTACCCGGGACCTGGATGAGGGAGAAATGGTCGATAACCACCAGACGCACGTCCGGCTTGCCGCGCACGATGGAAGTGATCCGGGCCGTGGTGTAGCTGCGGCCGTCAGTGATCTCCAGGCCGCTGCTCTCGATCTTGCTGCCGGCCTCCACCACCCGCTTGTACTCCTCGGGGGAGAGGGTGTCGGTCAGCAGGGTCCGGCTGTCCACCCGTGCGGCCTTGGCCAGGCGCCGGGCGGTAAGCTGGTCTCCCGTCATCTCCATCGAGAGGAACAGCACTCGCCCGCTCTGGGCGGCGTACTCGGCAATGGCGATGGCAAGGGCCGTCTTGCCCATGCCGGGGCGGGCGGCCAGGATGATGAGGTCGCCGCGGCCAAGGCCGGTGAGCACCGTGTCCAGCAGGCGGAACCCGGTGGGGATGCCCTTGTATTTGTCGGCATCGGGGCCGCTGATCTTCTGCAGGTTGGTCAGCGTTTCCACCATGCTGGAAGAAAGGGGCGTCAGTGCGCTGGAGTCCCGCCCGGAGCGGATCTCGTAGATACGCTGTTCGGCGTTTTCCAGCAGCAGGTCGGCGTCCGGTTCATCGCCCGCATCCTGCAAGATATCCTTCGCCACCCCCATCAGCTGGCGGACCAGATATTTTTCCTGCACGATCTGGGCATAGGCCTTGACGTTTGAGATGCTGGGCACCGTCTCGGCCAGACCGGTCAGGTAGACTTTCGCCTCGTCCGCGCTTGGGAAGACGCCGTCCGAGATGACTGCGTCCAGCAGGGTGACGAAGTCGATGGTCTGGTCGCTCGTGAAGAGCCGCAGCATCTCGGAATAGATCTGTGCATTCTGGCGGGTGTAGAACATCTCCGGCCGGATGATCTCGACCAGGTCGGTCAGAGTATCCGGCTTGAGCAGCACCGCGCCCAGCACACTCTGTTCGGCCTGCATGTTGTAGGGCAGGTTGATGCCCACGCTCTCCAGATTCAGTTCATTGGTATAATGTCGTTCGTTCGGCATGGTCGTTATCCTTCTGCTTTATTTATATAAATGCCGTAAAGCCAAAAAGCGCCCCCTGCTGTGAGGGGGCGCAGATTGGCAGAAAAATCAGGCCTGTTCCACTTCCACCTGGATCTTGAAGGAAGCCACGACACCGACATGCAGACGCACCTTGGCGTTGAACACGCCTGCGTCCTTGATGTCCTTGGTCTCCAGCTCGATCTTCTTCTTGTCGATGGGAGCACCGGCCAGCTGAGTCAGAGCCTCGGCAACTTCCTTGCCGGTGACCTTGCCGTGCAGGCGGCCGGATGCGCCGCCCTTGGCCTTGATGGTCACGGTCTTGCCTTCGATCTTGGCCGCCAGAGCCTTGGCGGCTGCCACATTCTCAGCTTCGTGGAAATCGGCTGCGGCCTCCTTGCCGCGGGCCATGTTCACAGCGCTGGCATCTGCCACAGCGGCCAGCTTGCGCGGGAACAGGTAGTTGCGGGCGTAGCCGTCGGAGACCTCATGGATCTCGTCCTTCTTGCCAATGCCTTTGACGTCCTGCTTCAGAATCACTTTCATGATAGTATCCCTCACTTCTCACCGGAAAAACCGGTGCCGTTCTTGTAAGTTCTAGTATACAGCAATTGACCGCTTCCGTCAACTTGATATCAGGCCGCATCGCCGGGTGCTTTTCCCTCGTGCGGCCGGGAACCTGCTGTTATGCCAGTTCGTTTTCCGCCACCGACAGTGCCACCTCGATGACCTTGTCCATATCGTAGTACTTGTACTCGCCCAGACGGCCGCCGAAGATGACCCCCGGCTCGGCATCGGCCAATTTCTTGTATGCAGCGTAGAGCGCACCGTTCTTCTCGTCGTTGACGGGGTAGTACGGCTCATCGCCCTTCTTCCACTCGGCGCTGTACTCGCGGCTGATGACCGTTTTGGGCTGGGTGCCGAACTCAAAGTGTTTGTGCTCGATGATGCGGGTGTAGGGGGTCTCGGCGTCGGTGTAGTTCACGACAGCGTTGCCCTGATAGTTGTCGGTGTCCAGCACCTCGGTCTCGAACCGGACGCTGCGATACTGCAATGCGCCCAACTGGTAGCCGAAGTAGGCATCGACGGGGCCGGTGTAGACGACCTTCTCCGCCAGCTTGTCCAGAGACGCCTTCTCGGCCAGATAGTCCACGTTCAGGCGGACTTCCACGCCGTCCAGCATCTTTTCCACCATGGCGGTATAGCCGCCGTTGGGGATGCCCTGATACAGGGCGTTGAAGTAGTTGTCGTCGTAGGTAAAACGGACGGGCAGGCGCTTGATGATGAACGCGGGCAGCTCG
>OLYI01000804.1_pt1 | contig 10225 bp, 10 predicted proteins | sample 1644251 | NCBI WGS metagenome assembly OLYI01 (sample SAMEA103958140, study PRJEB25191) | human gut metagenome | biome: human-associated habitat [ENVO:00009003]; feature: intestine environment [ENVO:2100002]; material: feces | place: Germany | collected 2013/2015 | reverse complement strand
TGCATCCCATCAAAAACTCCAAAAACTTTTGACTGAAAAATGCAAAATCAAGGATTTTTGTATCATTCGCAAAGAAAATGGCGAAAACCCCCTTTCTTTTTTTCTTAACATGTGTTAAGATATTGTTACGCAATTATGGACAGCCTGCAACCAGGGGCCTCCATAACAACAACATTCTTTAAGGAGGAATGTGTCTTATGATGAAGTATCTCCAGAAACTGGGCAAGGCACTGATGCTTCCCGTCGCGGTCCTGCCGATCTGCGGCATCCTGATGGGTCTTGGCTATGCCTTTGCTCCGGGCGTTATGGGTGTGCCCGGTGCAGCAACCTCCGGTGCAGCTTACACCGTCGGCTTCCTGCTGGTCAAGGCAGGCGGCGCTCTGATCGATAACATGGCATGGCTGTTTGCCATCGGTGCCGCTGTCGGCCTTGCTGACAACGACGGTACCGCAGGTCTGGCCGGTCTGGTCAGCTTCCTGATGATGCAGCAGCTGCTGAGCCCCGGCGTGGTCGGCATGGTGCGCACCCTGGAAGAGGGCACTGCTACCTACATCGCCTTCCAGAAGGTCGCCGGCAACTCCTTCATCGGCATTCTGGCCGCTGTTGTGGGTGCTGCCTGCTACAACAAGTTCAAGAATACCCAGCTGCCTGACTGGCTGGCATTCTTCTCCGGCAAGCGCTTCGTTGCAATTGCCACCGGCCTGATCTCCATTGTGGTCTCTGTTGTTCTGCTGTTCGTCTGGCCCGTCATCTTCGACGCGCTGGTCGCTCTGGGCAAGGGCATCGCAGGCATGTACGGCATCGGCGCTGGCATCTACGCCTTCCTGAACCGTCTGCTGATCCCCACCGGCCTGCACCACGCTCTGAACAACGTGTTCTGGTTCGATACCATCGGCCTGGGCGACCTGTCCCACTTCTGGGCTGGTGAGACCTCTGCAGATGTGGGCTGGAGCCTCGGCATGTACATGTCCGGCTTCTTCCCCTGCATGATGTTCGGTATCGCCGGTGCTGCTCTGGCAATGGTCAAGACTGCTAAGAACAAGAAGGCTGCCATCGGTCTGGTTCTGTCCGCTGCGATCTGCGCTTTCGTCTGCGGCGTCACCGAGCCGTTCGAGTTCGGCTTCATGTTCCTGTGCTTCCCGCTGTACATTGTGTACTCTGCTCTGTACGGCATCTTCACCGTCATCACCTACTACTCCGGCTTCCGTGCTGGCTTCTGCTTCTCTGCCGGTGCGACCGACCTGGTCTTCTCCGCATCCCTGCCCGCAGCTGCTAAGACTTGGATGATCATTCCTCTGGGCATCGCTGCTTTCATCGTGTTCTATCTGGTGTTCTACTTTGCCATCACCAAGTTCGACCTGAAGACCCCCGGCCGTGAGGACGAGGACGCTGAAGAGGCCGAAAAGAAGATCACCCTGGCCAACAACAACTACACCGAAGTTGCTTCTGGTGTGCTGAAGGCCATCGGCGGCAAGGCAAACGTCTCCAGCGTGGACTACTGCGCTACCCGCCTGCGTTTCACCATCAAGGACTACACGCAGGTCGATGAAAAGGCTGTCAAGGCAGCAGGCGCAGCCGGTGTCATCCGTCCTGACAAGACTACTTGCCAGGTCATCATCGGCACCAAGGTCCAGTTCGTGTACGACGAGCTGAAGAAGATGCTGTGATCGCATCCTGAATCGTAATTTTATGCAGGAGACTGGTTGATCCTGCATCCATTCCCGAAGGGCCGCTGAGGGCGGGCGTTCACGCCCATCTTCGGCGGCCCCTTTTTGTTCACACAAAACCGTTTTTTGAGCACTGCGACTGTGCTATACTGAAGACAACGAGAAAAAATCAGGAGGTTTCCACTATGAAGATCATTCGTGCAAAGGATTACAAGGATATGTCCCGCAAGGCGGCAAACATCATCTCCGCGCAGGTCATCATGAAGCCGAACTGTGTGTTGGGCCTGGCCACCGGCGGCACCCCTGTGGGCGCGTATGCCCAGCTGGTGGAGTGGTACAACAAGGGCGATGTGGACTTCTCGGAAGTCACCACCGTCAACCTGGACGAGTACCGCGGCCTGCCCAAGGAGCATCCGGAGAGCTACTGGAGCTTCATGCACAAGAACCTGTTTGACCATGTGAACATCCGCCCGGAGGCCATCCACCTGCCCGATGGCACCAACCCCGATGCAGCAGACGCCTGCGCAAAGTACAACGAGGTCATCCACAGCGTGGGCGGCATCGACCTGCAGCTGCTGGGCCTTGGCCCCAACGGCCACATCGGCTTCAATGAGCCGGGCGAAGCCTTTGAGCTGGAGACCCACTGCGTGGACCTGACCCCTGCCACCATCGAGGCCAACAAACGCTTCTTTGACGGCAACGAGGACCTCGTGCCCAAGCAGGCCTACACCATGGGCATCAAGACCATCATGCAGGCCCGCAAGGTGCTGGTGGTGGCCAACGGTCTGGCTAAGGCCAAGGCCGTCAAGGCCGTCGTGTCCGGCCCCGTCACCCCGGAGTGTCCGGGTTCCATCCTGCAGATGCACCCCGACTGCATCCTGGTGGCTGACGAAGAGGCACTGAGCCTGCTGTGACCCTCTCAGGCAAAGCCTTGCGGCTTTGCCAGCTCCCCCAAAGGGGGAGCCATTGGCAGCAAGGCATTGCGGGAGCGTAAAGAAAAACAGCAGCAAACAGCTCGATTATAGAGGCTTCAATTATGATCATCAAACATGCAAAGATCTATACCCCCCGCCACACGTTCGAGGAGGGGGACCTGTTCATCCGGGAGGGGCGCATCGTGCCCTTTGCGCAGCCGGAAGCGGGCGAAGAAGTTCTGGATGCCAAGGGTGCCTATGCCCTGCCCGGCCTTGTGGACATCCATTTCCACGGTGCCATGGGCAAGGACTTCTGCGACGGAACGGAAGAGGCCATCCAGACGCTGGCCGACTTTGAAGCCAGCAAGGGTGTGCTGGCCATCTGCCCTGCGACCATGACCTTCTCGGAAGAGATCCTGAACGGCGTCATGGATGCGGCTGCGGCCCACCGGAACGGCAAGGGCGCAGACCTTGTCGGCATCAACATGGAAGGCCCCTTCATCAGCCCGAAAAAGGTCGGCGCACAGAACCCGGAATACCTCCATCCTGCCGATGTGGGAATGTTCCGCCGTTTGCAGAAGCGCGCGAACGGCCTCATCAAGCTGGTGGATGTGGCCCCCGAAGAGCCGGGTGCGCTGGAGTTCATCCGGGAGTGCTGCGGAGAGGTCCGCATCTCCATCGCCCACACCTGCACCAGCTACGATACCGCCTGCGCGGCTTTTGACGCCGGTGCCACCCACATGACCCACCTCTACAATGCCATGCCCGGCATCACCCACCGCGCGCCCGGCCCCATCATTGCGGCGCTGGAGCGCGGCGCAGAAGTCGAGCTCATCACCGACAATGTCCACATCCATCCGGCCATGGTCCGCTTCACCTTCCGCACCTTCGGCGACGACCACGTCATCCTCATCGCCGATAGCATGATGGCCTGCGGCCTGCCCGATGGACAGTACAGCCTGGGCGGACAGGCGGTCACGGTCAAGGGCCCGCGCGCCACGCTGACCGAACAGCCCGGCACCATCGCCGGAAGTGCGACCTGCCTGTACGACTGCATGAAGCGGGCTGTGCTGGAGATGGGCGTCCCGCTGGAGAGCGCCGTCCGCGCTGCCAGCGAAAACCCCGCCCGGAGCATCGGCATCGACAACGACTACGGCAGCCTGAGCGCCGGACGGTACGGCAACGTCATTCTGGCCGACGAAGCGCTCAACATTCAGGCTGTCGTCCAGAAAGGAACCCGCATCGTATGAATCCCGTGCCCCTGACCTGGCGGCTGCTGACCGCCGAAGAGCTGACGAAGGTGTACCTCGACGAGATGCGCCGCGATTTTCCCCAGAGCGAGCTCAAGCCCCTGAGCATGATCCTGAACAGCGAAGCCGCCGGAACCGCCCACACCTGGGGCATCTACGACGGCGATGCACTGGCCGCCTATCTGCTGATGGTGCGCCCCGTGGGCTGTGCCATGAGCCAGCTGGACTACTTTGCGGTCCTGCCCCGGTACCGGGCCTCCGGTCTGGGTGCGGTGCTTCTGGCGGAGCTGCCCGGCCACGAAAATGGCTGTCAGGCCATCCTCATCGAGGCCGAGTGCCCCGAAAAAGCCGAGGACGAGGCCATGGCCGTCCGCCGTCTGGGCTTCTACGCCCGGTGCGGGGCTGTGGATGTGGGCTGGACGGAGCATCTCTTCGATGCCTGGTTCCGGGTGCTGGTGCTGCCCTGCGGCCGGACCACCCCGGATGCGGAGACCACCGTGCAGGGGCTGGCTGACTGCTACCGCCGCACGATGGGCGATCCGCAGTGGAAAAAACACGTCACATTCTACCGCCCGGATGGGGCCGAAGCCCGGTTCTGACCAAAGTTTGCATTCAAACTGTGCCGCCTGCCTCTGCACCTTGCGGGGGTGGGCGGCTTTTTTACTGAAAAAAAGACGCTTGACAGGCTGGAACAATATGGTATGCTTAACTTGACAAACGACTGAAAATGGATAAGACCGGGCAAGGAGGAAACAAGACATGGAACAAATATTTTCCCGCCGCGGATTTTTGAAGGGTGCCGCCGCTGCGGCGTTGGCCGTCTCGGCCATGGGCCTGACCGGATGCAGCACAGATGCCGGAGCAGAGCCGTCCACGGCGGTGATTCTGGGCGACTATAAGGTGGACCTGGACCTGAAGCGCTCCGTGCTGGGCAAAAACGGGGATGGCAGCGCGACCGTCAAGCTGTCGGTCTTTGTGACCAACAACGACGCCGGTGCTGCCGCGATGCCTTTCATCCGAAGCATGTTCCCCTCGCTGTATGCCGGGGAGACGGAGCTGAAAGCGGGCAACTCCAAGACGGAGTTCGCCACTCTGCCGATGCGGGTGCCGACCGAGTGCACCCCCAGCTTCATCATCGAAGACGCCGACCTGTACCAGCAGGTCAACAGCGGCGCGGTAGACCTGAAACTGACCGTCAAACTTTCGGGGCAGACGGCTGTGTATACCCTGAATTTTGGTACGCTGACCAAAACGGTCGAAAAGATTGGATAAGGAGGAACCGAAGATGGAACTGACCCGTCGTGGATTTTTGAAGAGTGTGGGCGCAGCAACGCTGGCTGTGGCCGCTGTGGGCCTGCTGGGCGGCTGCGAAGGCGGCGAGATGGTGGGCAACGCCAACGGCCTGAACGATACCGCTGAGCTGAAGGGCATCAAGATGACTGTGCGGTCTCTGGCTTACGCAAGCTATTCGGACGGCACCTTCTATCTGGTGCCGGAAGTGCTCATCAACAACGGCAGCGCGGCCGGGATCCCGCTGAACCCCACCGGCGGCAGCTTCAAGCTGCGGGTGAACGGCTCGGAGGAACTGGACATCAACTCCGACACCATGGCCATTCTGGACAAGAACTCTAAGCTGAACGCGCTGGATACCCGCACCCTGAACCGCGGCCAGTACGCAAAGGGCCATCTGTGCGGCAAGGGCAGCGGCGTGTCGAAGTTCGATTACGTGCAGGTGCTGTTCTACCCGAACCCGCAGGACGCCAAGACCTACCTGTGCTGCAAGATCGCAGCCAAGGAAGCTTCCCTGATGCTGGGCATCTGAGCGCCAGAGCAAACCCCTCCAAGCCGGAGCTGTGCGAGCCGCACAGCTCCGGCTTTTTTGATTGTGTAGTCTGCACAAGCAGAGCGGGGCATTTTCGGCAGTTGGCGCGGAACTGTAAAATCCGGCGCAACGATTTTCACACCGGAAGAGCCGGAATTTTACAAAGCAGGAAAAGCCTGTGCAAACAATTTACTTCGATTTTTCCCGCGCGTGGTCGCAGCGGCAGAAGGACGGCGGTACAATAAAGGCGTTCCAAGGGAAAACACAAAAAGGAAAAAAGGACCGGGAGAATACGCCCCGGATATGATTATGGAGGAAAACATTATGAAAAAGATCACGCGCCGTTCGTTCCTTGCTGTTTGTGGTGCCGCAGCCGCTGCTGCTGCCCTGACCGCCTGCGGCGGTTCCGCTTCTTCCACTGCGGCTTCTTCCGCCGCTGCATCCACGGCCTCTTCTGCGGCCGCTTCCACTGCTTCCGGCAGCCTGTCCGGCAATGTGGCCACCGGCGGTTCCACTTCCATGAAGAACGTCATCGCCGCCCTGACCGAAGGTTTCGCTGAGGTGGAGCCGGGCGTCACCGTCAGCTATGACCCCACCGGTTCCGGCGCCGGCATCACCGGTGCGACCGATAAGACCCTGGACATCGGCCTGTCCTCCCGCGCCCTGAAGGACGACGAGAAGAACGATGTGGACGGCACCGTCATCGCACTGGACGGCATCGCCATCATCGTGAACAAGGCCAGCAAGGTCGAGGATCTGACCGTCGATCAGCTCAAGCAGATGTTCACCGGCGAGATCACCAACTGGTCTGAGGTCGGCGGCGACGACGGCGAGATCGTTCTGATCGGCCGTGAGGCTGGCTCCGGCACCCGCGACGGTTTCGAGAGCATCGTGGATGTCAAGGACTCCTGCAAGTATGCACAGGAGCTGACCGCGACCGGCGCTGTCATCAGCGCCGTCGAGGCCAACCCGCTGGCCATCGGCTACGCTTCCCTGTCTGCCGTCGGCGAGACTGTGAAGATGGTCACGGTCGGCGGTGTGGCCTGCAGCGAGGAGACCGTCAAAGACGGCAGCTATGAGGTCCAGCGTCCCTTCGTCTTCGTCACCAACAAGTCCGTCACCCTGTCCGAGCAGGCGCAGGCCTTCTTCGACTTCGCCACCAGCGCCGATGCTGCGGACCTCATCCGTACCGCCGGTGCAGTGCCTGTGAATGAGTAATCGAGTATGAAACAAAACGTTTCGCTTCTGAAAAAGATCGAGCTGCCCCGCACCCCTGCCGAGTGGCTGGAAGCTGTGATGAACTTCCTCTTCTTCCTCTGCGGCATCCTGGCAGTGGGCTGCGTGGTGCTCATCTCGGTGTACATGATCGCTTCGGGCGTGCCTGCCATCCGGAAGATCGGCCTGTTCCGCTTCCTGTTCGGCACCGAGTGGGCCTCTACGGCCGCAGACCCGAAGTACGGCATCCTGCCCTTCATCCTGTCCAGCGTGTACGGCACACTGGGTGCGACCCTCATCGGTGTGCCGGTGGGCCTGCTGACGGCGGTGTTCCTCTCGAAGGCCGCCGGGCCCCGTGTGCGCACGGTGGTCGTCACGGCCATCGAGCTGCTGAGCGGCATCCCCAGCGTCGTGTTCGGCCTGCTGGGGATGCAGGTGCTCGTCCCCGCAGTGGCCAGGACCTTTGGCAAGGCATCCGGTGCCTGTCTGCTGAGCGCCATCGTGGTGCTGGCCATCATGATCCTGCCCAGCATCGTGTCCGTGTCGGTCACAGCGCTGAACGCCGTCCCGCCGGAGTATGAGCAGGGCAGTCTGGCGCTGGGTGCCACCGACACCGAAACGTGGTTCAAGATCAGCGTGCCCGCCGCCAAAAGCGGCATTGCCGCCGGCATCGTGCTGGGCATCGGCCGCGCCATCGGCGAGGCCATGGCCGTGATGATGGTGGCGGGCAACAGCCCCAATATGCCGGACAGCCTGTTCCGGAGCGTCACCTTCCTGACCACCGCCATTGCCAAGGAGATGAGCTACGCCAGCGGCCTGCAGAAGCAGGCACTGTTCAGCATCGCGCTGGTGCTGTTCGTCTTCATCATGCTCATCAATGTGGTGCTGAATGTTGTGCTGAAGGGAGGAGACCGCGATGAACGCTGAGTTCTCCCCGGCCCGCAGGGCCTGGAACCGCTTCTTCACCGCCGCTGTCTGGGCCGCGGCCGTTCTGGTCATGGCGCTGGTGGCGGGCATCATCGGGATGGTGCTGGTGCGTGGCCTGCCCCACATCAGCTGGAAGTTCCTGACCACCACGGCCAGCGTCCTCAAGGGGACGGACGGCATCCTGCCGGCCATCCTCAACACGCTGTATGTCATCGTGCTGACGTTGCTCATCGTGCTGCCACTGGGCGTGGGGGCTGCGGTCTACCTGACCGAGTACGCCACCAACCGCCGCATCATCGAGGTCATCGAGTTCACCAACGAGACGCTGGCGGGCATCCCCAGCATCATCTATGGTCTGGTGGGGATGCTGGTCTTCGCCCAGGCGCTGGGCTTCCAGACCTGCCTGCTCTCCGGCTGCCTGACGCTGGTCATCATGAACCTGCCCACCATCATTCGCACCACCCAGGAATCCCTGAAGACGGTGCCCCAGGGCTACCGCGAGGGGGCCATGGGTCTGGGTGCGGGCAAGTGGCACATCATCCGCACCATCGTGCTGCCCTGCAGCATCGACGGCGTCGTGACCGGCTGCATCCTGGCCGTGGGCCGCATCGTGGGCGAAAGCGCCGCGCTGCTCTTCACCGCCGGTGCTGCCGAGGTCATCGCCAAGGGTGTTGCAAAGGCCTACACCTCCAACGGTGCGACCCTCTCGGTCCTGCTCTATCTACGGGCCTTTGAGGACGGCGACTTCGATTCCGCCTGGGCCATCGGCGCGGTGCTGCTGGTGTTGGTGCTGGTCATCAACCTGGCTGCCCGCCTGGCCAAGACCAAGTTGAAACAGAAACAATAAAAGGGAAAAAGAACCCTCTCCGTCAGTGCTTCCGCACTGACACCTCTCCCGAAGGGCGAGGTTCAGAAGTGCCGGTCAATGCAGCACAAAAGCTCTCCCTTTGGGAGAGCTGGCGAGCGCAGCGAGACTGAGAGGGTCGTTTCCGATCAAATACGAGGATTTTGTCTATGACAGAGACTGCTCCCATCATCACCGCTAAGGACCTCAACCTCTGGTACGGTGATTTCAAGGCACTGAAGGATATTTCGCTGGATGTGGGCGAGCGCGAGATCACTGCGCTCATCGGCCCGTCCGGCTGCGGCAAGTCCACCTTTCTGAAAACACTGAACCGGATGAACGACCTGGTCCCCGGTGTCCGCATCGAGGGCGATGTCCGGCTGCGGGGGCAGGATATCTTCGCCCGCGAGATGCAGCTCACCGAACTGCGCCGCCGGGTGGGCATGGTGTTCCAGAAGGCCAACCCCTTCCCCATGAGCATTTATGACAACGTGGCCTACGGTCCCCGCACCCACGGCGTGCGGAACCGGGCCAAGCTGGACGAGATCGTGGAGCAGTCCCTGCGGTCGGCGGCCATCTGGGACGAGGTGAAGGATCGGCTGAGAAAAAACGCGCTGGGGCTGTCCGGCGGCCAGCAGCAGCGCCTGTGCATTGCGCGGGCGCTGGCGGTGGAGCCGCGGGTGCTGCTGATGGACGAGCCTACCTCGGCGCTGGATCCCATCTCCACATCCAAGATAGAAGACCTTGCAATGGAGCTGAAAAAACGGTACACTATTGTTATCGTGACCCACAATATGCAGCAGGCGCTGCGTATTTCCGACCGAACCGCCTTTTTCCTGCTGGGCGAGCTGATCGAGTACGACGACACGGAGAAGATGTTCTCCACGCCGACGCAGAAAAAGACCGAGGACTACATCACGGGGAGGTTTGGATGATGAGGAGCCGTTTTGACGAGCAGCTGGCACAGCTGCACCGGGAACTGATCGAGATGGGCGCGCTGTGCGAGCGGGTGATCGCCCTGGCCTCCCGGGCGCTGACCACGGGAGACAAGACGCTGGCGCAGCAGGTGCCGCCGCTGGATCGGGATATCGACCGGAAGGAACGGGACATCGAGAATCTGTGCCTGCGGCTGCTGCTGCACCAGCAGCCGGTGGCCGGTGACCTGCGGCGCATCTCCGCGGCGCTGAAGATGATCACGGACATGGAGCGCATCGGCGACCAGGCCGATGACATTTCCGAGATCGTGCTGTATCTGGAGGATGTGCCGGCGGAGAGCCACGCGCTGTTGGAGAGCATGGCCAAGGCTGCCATCAGCATGGTCAGCGACAGTGTGGATGCCTATGTGCGGCAGGACGTGGCGCTGGCGGAGCAGGTCATCGCCGCCGACGACACGGTGGATGACTACTTTGAAAAGGTAAAGCAGGCACTGATCCGGCGCATCGCCGATGACCCGGAGGAGGGCGGCACGGCGCTGGATCTGCTGATGATCGCCAAGTATCTGGAGCGCATCGGCGACCATGCCACCAATATCGCCGAGTGGGTGGAGTTTTCCGTCACAGGCGTACACAAGGAGGAGTGACCCATGA
>OLYI01000801.1_pt1 | contig 10260 bp, 4 predicted proteins | sample 1644251 | NCBI WGS metagenome assembly OLYI01 (sample SAMEA103958140, study PRJEB25191) | human gut metagenome | biome: human-associated habitat [ENVO:00009003]; feature: intestine environment [ENVO:2100002]; material: feces | place: Germany | collected 2013/2015 | reverse complement strand
CCCCGCCGGTAAAGGCGGTCTTGCCGTCGATTACCAGAATTTTCCTGTGGTCACGGTAGTTGTAGTGGGACGAAACGATGGGGGAGATGGGGCTGAACATCTTGCAGCGGATGCCCAGGGCCTCCATTTTTTGCGGGTAGCCCTCCGGCAGGGTGGTGAGCTCACAGGTGCCGTCATACAGCAGCCGGACATCCACACCCTGCTGCACCTTTCGCTCCAGAATCTCCAGGACCTTGCCCCACATAAGGCCTTCCCGGAGGATAAAGTATTCCAGATAGATGGAATGCTCCGCTTTTTCCAGCTCTATGAGCATCTGCGCCCATTTGTCCTCTCCCTGGGGGAAATAGGTGACCTGGGTATTGGTGTAGACCGGGAAGCTGCCGCAGGAGCCAATGTAGCGGGCCAGGCCTGCCGCGCCTGGGTCTTCCTGCTGAAGCTGCTCCAGAGTATCCTCCCGGGAGTGAATCAGGTGGTGGGACAGCACCTCGCTTCTGGCTACCAGGGCCTGTAATGTTCTGCGGCCCCATTCGCTCTGCGTCCAGATGTAAAGGGCACAGCCGAATACGGGGAGCAAGTCAATCACGACGAGCCATGTGATTTTTGCGCTGGCATCCATGGAGCTGTTCACCAGAATCAGCATGACCGCAACGGTAAACAGCGCGCTGCCGCCTAAGAACAATGGAATATTGTCTTCGAACCAGAAGTACAGGGCAAACAGAATCCCGGCTTGCAGCAGCAGGGAGACGAACAGCAGCGTTTTCCGATTGAAAACAGCCCGGATGAAGCCCTTTTTTCCTTTGTTCAAAAGCTGCCTGCCGGTTTGAGAGAGTTCTTTGGAATCCATGGACAGCCTCCTTTTTGCTTTATTTTCTCCATTATAATCCATTTGTGAGGGTAAATCAATGAAAAAAGATGATGGAATCGGAGAAAACAATTAAGATTTCTTTATTTTTGCATATGTGGTTTGCGTTTCCGGGTCGGCTATGCTATAATCCTTGAGAATGGTAAAAACGACCCTGAAAGGAAAAAGCTATGATTATTGGCATTTTTACGGATACCTTTTACCCGGAGGTCAACGGTGTGGCCACCTCCTGCCTGAATCTTTATCAGCAATTGCAGAAACGGGGCCATACGGTCCATGTCTACGCACCCAAGTGCAAGGGATGGGAAGCGCTTCAGAGCGATACCGTTCACTATCTGGAATCGGCGCAGTTTATTCTTCTAAAGGATAGAAATGTGGCCTTCCCCGGCATGGGGACCATCCGGCAGGCCCTGGATATGCACTTTGATGTGGTGCATACCAACAGCGAGTTCGTCATGGGCTTTTTGGGAACCTATATTGCCCGCCATACGGGCTGTGTCCGCGTCCATACCTATCATACGGTGTGGGAGGATTATACATACTATGTCACCCATGGCCTGGGGGACAATACGGCCAAGAGCTTTGCCAAAAAGTACAGCGAATGGTGGTGCGACCGGTTTGACAGGGTGATTGTGCCCACGGCCAAAACGGAGAATCTGCTGCGGCAGTATGGGGTGGAAGCACCCATTGACATCATCCCCAGCGGCATGGACCTGGAGCGCTTCTCGCCGGAAAGGCACAGCGCAGAGGAAAAGGCGGCAACCCGGGTGGAATGCGGCATTCCGGAGGGAAAGCGGGTGCTGTTGAACATCGGGCGGCTGGCAAAGGAAAAGAATATCGAAAAGATTCTCCGGGTTTTCCCGGAGCTGCACAAGCGCTGCCCGGATGTGCAGCTGGTAATCATTGGCGAAGGCCCCCTGCGGCAGGAGCTGCAGGAGCAGGCGGCAGAATTTGGGGTGGCGGACAGTGTATCCATTGTGGGTTCCAAGCCATGGGAGGAGATCGACCGCTACTATGCCATTGGCGATGTGTTCGTCAGTGCTTCCCATTCCGAGACCCAGGGCCTGACCTATATCGAAGCGGCGGCCTCCGGATTGTGCGTTTGTGCGGTGGACGATCCCTGCCTTCTGGGTGTGTTTGAGGACGGGGTCAGCGCGATTCTCTCCGGGGACGGTGACGAGCAGCTGCTGGAGAGCCTGATGCTGTCCTTCAGCCCCATTGGAAACCGAATCCGCCGCAATGCGGTGGAGGCTGCAAATCCCTACAGCACGGAAAAGTTTGCCCAGCGGGTAGAGCAGTGCTATATCAGTGCCATGGCACAGAAGTCCGTGGTTCCTGTATTTGGAAATCTTTGAGTCGTTGAAAGGCAGGGCGCAGCGCAGCGTCCTGCCTTTCGTCTGTGCGGCGAAAATAATACTGGAAATTCTCGCTGGTTTGTGCTATTATAAATTGAGATTTTTTGTAAAGGAGGCGGCTGGCATGACTTGGCTGCAAAATTTTATTTATAGCCTTTTGTCCGGTGCGGCGGAGGTGCTGCCGATTTCCTCCCGCGCCCATGGCATTCTGCTGCTGAAAATATTTGGAGCCTCCGGCAACAGCGACCTGATGCTGCTGATGATGCATCTGGGGATTCTTTTGGCGCTGTATAAAACCTGCCGCCCCCAGCTGACCCGCATCAACCGTGCTCTGGCTCTGGCACGCATCCCCAAGAAAAAGCGCAGACGGCCTCTGGACACCAAAAGTCTGATGGATTTCCGGCTATTGAGGACCATGGTTCTTCCCGTAATCCCGGCCTATTTCTTCTACAATGCCACACTGACGCTGGGACAGAGCCTGCTGGCTATGTCACTGCTGCTGCTGCTCAATGGCTTAATTCTCTACATTCCGCAGTTTCTCCCTTCCGGCAATAAGGATTGCCGCACTATGAGCAGGGTAGAGGGGCTTTTGATGGGCCTTGGCGGTGCGGCCTCTGTGCTGCCGGGCATTTCCGGCATTGGGGCCATGGTGTCCATCGGTTCCGTGTGCGGCGTGGATAAAAAGTACGCCCTGGAGAACGCCATGGCCGTGGGCATTGTCATTGAGGCCTGCACGGTGGTTTGCGACGGCATTCGGGTGGTTTCCGGTGGCTTTGAAGGAGTGAGCTTCAGCCTGGTGCTGACCTATCTGTGCGCAGGCTTTGCCAGCTTCCTGGGCGCCCTTGGGGGCGTGAAGCTGCTGCGGCGCATTACCGGGGAGCATAGCTTTTCTATTTTTACGTTCTATTGCTGGGGCCTTGCCCTGTTTACATTCTTCTTGAACCTGGTAGCATAAGTGCCAGACTTTCCAATCGGGAAGCTCTGGCTTTCAAATACCGTTCAAGATTTTTATGGTTTGGAGGATACTCATGGCACAAAAGAAGCCCACGCAGGCGGAAATGAAGGCCGCCGGTTCTCAAAAAAGAAATGCCGCCGGGACTTCCGGCGGCAAATCTACCCCACCCAAAAAGAAAAATCCGGAAAAGGTGAAAAAGAGCAATCAGGATTTCGCGGGAGGTCTGTCGCCCAACGTCCTGGCGGCGGTACTGTGCGTATGCCTGTTTGTGCTGTTTCTCGTCATTGCCATCAATCCGGATGGAGCATTGCTGAAAGCGCTCAAATCCGTGATTTTGGGGCTGCTGGGTCAGGTGGGATTCTATTTTTCCATTCCCGCTCTGGCGGCGATTTTCCTGATTCAGACCTTCGGGCGGAAGCAGAAGCCGGTTATGCGCAGTGTGTGCGTGATCTGCGTTGTATTCTTCTGCGGCAGCATTTACCATCTGGCCGTTCAGACCCAGGGCATGGCAGAGGGAATCGGCGTCATTGCAGACCTGTATACCGGCGGCGCTGCGGGGACCACCGGCGGCGTCCTCTGCGGCGGCCTTGCCATGCTGGTCCGCTGGGCCTGCGGCAATGTGATTTCTTATCTGCTCTTCGGCCTGGGCGCTTTGCTGACCCTGCTGGGCTCTGTGCAGATCACCATCCCCAGCCTTATCAAGGCCATTGCTGAGCGGCCCAGAGAAGAGGACTGGGAGAAGGAAGAGACAGACCATGTGGAGCCTGCTGCCGCCGTGGTGAACCATATTGCCACGAAGCGGATTGAGAAGAAGCAGGCCAGGAGCAAGCCCGTGCAGATGACCATCGATGAGCTGGAGCCTCAGCCCCAGCCGGTACAGAAGAAGCGTCCTGCCCCTGCCGCACCTGCCCAGGCAGAGCCGCCCCAGGAGTGCCGCAGTGCCCCTTCCGGAACACCTGCCCGGGCTGCGGACGTGATGAATACCATCGACCTGGATATTGATACCCCCATATATGGCGCGCCCGCCCAGCCGGTTACCCGGGGCATTCCCGTGGAGAAGACCCCTGAAGAGCCGGCTAAGCAGAAAAAGCAGGAGCCCAAACGGGAGCCGGAGCAGCCCCCAATTCCGGAGAAGATGCCAAAGCTCGTGAAGCCGGAGCAGCCGGGGCGGCCTGCCAAGCCCATTGTGCCCCCGGAGGATACCGGAGAGAAGCCCGGTAAGGTGACCACCAAGGAGGCGGCGGAGTCCGCCAAGCAGGCCGCCGCCGAGATTGCCCAGGGCAGCGCCGCCGAACAGACGGCCTACCGGTTCCCGCCCATTGAGCTGCTGCGCCGTCCTGCCGGAACCAGTGCCGACGGCACCGAGGAGATGCGGGAGAACTCACGGCGGCTCAACGAGACCCTGGCCTCCTTCCACATCGACGCCCATATTATCAATGTGACTCGCGGCCCCAGCGTTACCCGGTATGAAGTGGAGCTGGACAAGGGCGTCCGGCTGAGCAAGCTGACCGGCTGCGCCGATGACATTGCCCTGAGCCTGGGCGCTTCCGGTGTGCGAATTGCCGCCGTGCCCGGGAAAATCTCCATTGTGGGCATTGAGGTGCCCAACCGGACGGTGACCACCGTGTCCCTGCGGGAGGTCATCGATTCGCCGGCCTTTGCCCAGGCCAAGGGCAAGTCCTCCTTCTCCGTGGGCAAGGACATTGCAGGCAACTGCATTGTGGGCAACATTGCGAAGATGCCCCACATGCTTATCGCCGGTACCACCGGTTCCGGTAAATCCGTGTGTATGAACTCCATCATCATCAGCCTGCTCTATAAGGCAGGCCCCGAGGATGTGAAGCTCATTATGGTAGACCCCAAAATGGTGGAGCTGGGCATTTATAACGGCATTCCCCAGCTGCTGATTCCCGTGGTCACAGATCCCAAGAAGGCCGCAGGTTCCCTCCAGTGGGCCGTGACGGAAATGCTGCGCCGCTACAAGCTCATGTCCGATGCCGGTGTAAGAGATCTGGAATCCTACAACAGCATTGTTGCCAATGAGGAGGGCGGTCAGAAGCTGCCCCAGATCATTGTCATCATCGATGAGCTGGCGGACTTGATGCTGGTAGCTGCCAAGGAGGTGGAGGATTCCATCTGCCGCATTGCCCAGATGGGCCGTGCTTCCGGAATGCACCTGATCATCGCCACGCAGCGTCCCTCCGCAGATGTGATCACCGGCCTGATGAAGGCCAATATCCCTTCGAGAATCGCTTTCTCCGTGGCCTCCGCCATGGAATCCCGGATCATTCTGGACACCCAGGGCGCGGAGAAGCTGGTTGGCAAGGGCGATATGCTCTATGCCCCCATCGGCTGCGGCAAGCCGCTGCGTGTCCAGGGCTGCTTCGTCACGGACAGCGAAGTGGAGGCGGTTGCCAGCTTTGTGAAGGACAATTATACGGCTGACTACAACCAGCAGGTTCTGGAGGAAATCGAGAAGAAGGCCCAGCAGACCGGAAAGAGCGGCAAGGGCGCTGCCGCCGACCCGGAACCCAACGACGCCGAGCTGGAGGGAGATGAAATGCTCCCCGCCGCCGTAGATGTCATTCTGGAAACCGGACAGGCCTCTGTTTCCATGCTCCAGCGCAGGTTAAAGCTAGGCTATGCCAGAGCTGCCAGAATCGTGGACGAGATGGAGGAAAAGGGCATTGTAGGCCCCTTCCAGGGCTCCAAGCCCCGGGATATCCTCATCACCAAGGAGCAGTGGGCCGCCCGCAACGGCGACACGCCGGAGGACGGGCCCTTGTCGGAAAACTAGGGAAGCTCTGGTGAAATCGGCAAGAGCGGAAGGCAAAAAATCGGCGGCAATTTTGCCGCCGATTTTTTGTATGGAATCCATTACTTGAGAATCTCGCTGATGTCTGTGTTTTCCAGGGTGAATGTGACCTTGTCGCCGTCATGGGTCAGGGTAAAACTGCCGGTGCCGGAGGTCAGAAGGTCGGAGAGGGTAAAGTCAGACTGGGCCTTGTTGGTGACGAACCGGATTCCCGTAATGCCCTGGGCCTCCAACTGCCGCAGGCTCCCGGTGGTGCCACGGAGGGAGGCGGTGTCTACCTGGACGGTGACGGTCAGAACGCCGTCCTTGACCTGGGACTGGTAGGGAAGGCTCCGCCCGTCAGCACCGCAGACCCAATAGGTATCCTGCCGGGCTTCCGCAGCCGTCTCGGCGGTATTGCCGGTGAGCTTGCTGCCCTTGGCCGTCCGGGTGTCGGTTGCGTCGCAGCGTTCACACTTGGCTGTCTCCGTGCCGTCCTTTTCATAGGTGGCATTATTGTCGTATATGTAAGTTTTGAAATCATGATTCAGCGCCGGGATGGGTTCCGTTCTGGTGTGGGCTGGATTCTCTGTACAGGTGTAGGTCCTTACCCCTGGGGCGGTACAGGTGGCAGGAGTGGTCACCTCACCAGCGTTCCAGGAATGATCGCCCTTTTGGCCTTCGATGGTTTTGTCAGGTGTGTCCGTATTGATATTCTTACCGGGCTCGTATATCTGGATGGATCCCTCTACTGTCAAATCAGAGGTATTGGGGGAGACTTCATTTCCCTCCGTCGTACGGGTGCCGCCGTTGCCGATAGCCGCACCTTCCTTCCAGCGTTCATCTGCCGCGCCGCCCTGCACCTTCACCTGCGCGTCACCGGAAATCGTGACATCGCTGCCGGTACCGCTAATTCCGCCGCCGATACCGGCACCGCCGGTGTCGCCCTGGGCCGTAACCTCGCCGCCCTCGATGGTAATGCCCTTGCCGCTGCCTTCGTAGCCGCCGCCGATACCGGCACCGTAGTTGCCGCCGGTGGCCGTGAGGCTGCCATCCTTATCTTCGTCTGTAATGGTCAGGGTGCCGTCGCCCTTCTTTTCCACACCGGCGTGGGTATTGCCACTTTGAACCGTATTGGTTCCGTTCAGCTCGATGTTTACGTTTCCTTCACCAGAGGTCGTGATGGCTGCCTCATCTGTTGTCCCGGTGTCAATGTTGACATTCTCCAGGGTCACGTTGGCGGTGGCGTTTCTCTCCGCTGTGATGGTGACGGTGTTGTTTGTCTTCCCGCTGCTGCTGGTGATGACGGGATTATGGTCTACTGTTGGGCTGCCTCCCGCCTGGGAAACGGTCTGGCTCTCTGCCGTAGCACTGACGGTAATGCTGCCCTTATCCAGATCCCAGTTGTCCGCCAGGACGAAGCTGGGGATAAAGGCCCCCAGCAGCACCAGGGACAGCAATCGGGTCATGATCTTTTTCATAGTCGATTCCTCCTTAGGCCCGAAATGACATATTTGTGATTCAGCTGGTCATTTGAGAATTCCGCTGATGTCCTTTTCCGCCAGGGTGAAGGTCACCGTGTCGGCCTCGTGGGTCAGGGTGAAGCTGCCGGTGCCGGAGGCCAGGAGGTCCACCAGGGTGAACGCGGACTGGGCCCCCTTGGTGACGAACCGGATCTCCGTAATGCCCTGGGCCTCCAGCTGCCGCAGGCTCCCGGTGGTGCCACAGAGGGAAGCGGTGTCCGCCTGGACGGTCACGGTGAGTACGCCGTCCTTGACCTGGGACTGGTAGGGAAGGCTCCGTCCGTCGGTGCCACAGACCCAATAGGCCTCCTGCCGGGCTTCCACAGCCGTCTCGGCGGTATTGCAGGACAGCTTGCTGCCCTTGGCCGTCCGGGTGTCGGTTGCGTCGCAGCGTTCACACTTGGCTGTCTCCGTGCCGTCCTTTTCATAGGTGGCATTATTGTCGTATATGTAAGTTTTGAAATCATGATTCAGCGCCGGGATAGGTACCGTTTTCTTGTCGTGGTCGGGATTTTTACAGGTGTAGGTCATTACCCCTTCGGTGGTACAGGTGGCAGGGGTAGTCACCTCACCATCGTCCCAGGAATGATCGCCCTTTGTACCGGCGGTGGTTTCGTAGGGTTCCTCCGTTTTAATATCAGCGCCTTGGCTATAATACTGGATGAATCCGTCTACTTTCAGGTCGTTAATATTGGGGGAGATTTCATCGCCTGGACGACCAGTACCGAATTTATAGTAGCCGCCGTTGCCGATAGGCGCACCGTCTCTACAAATGTCCTCGCCACGCTCGGCGCCACCTTGTACCTTTACCTGGGCTTCGCCGGAGACGGTGACATTGTCGCTGCCTTTTTCCTTGCCGGCGCCGCCGCCAATACCGGCTCCACTTAGGCCGCCCGTGGCCGTTACCTGACCGCCGGAGATGGTAATATCATTGCCGGAAGCGTTCTCTCCGCCGCCGATACCGGCGCCGCCGTTGCCGCCCTGGGCCGTTACCTCGCCGCCGGAGATGGCAATTTTTGTACCGGAAGCGTTCTCCCCGCCGCCAATACCGGCACCGCCGTAGCCGCCGTTGGCTGTAACTTTGCCGCCGGAGACGGTGATCGTATCGCCTTCACCCTTCCAGCCGCCGCCGATGCCTGCACCATACGCTTTGCTGTTGGCTGTAACCTCGCCGCCGGAGATGAGAATATTTTTACCGTTTCCGCTCTGTCCGCCGCCGATACCGGCACCATACGGATCGCCGGTGGCGTTGACCTTGCCGCCGGAGACGGTGATTCTGCTGCCATCTTTATTTATACCGCCGCCGATGCCTGCGCCGCCGAAGCCGCCCTCAGCGGTGAGGGAGCCGTCCTTGCCCTTGTCGTCCTTGATGGTCAGCGTTCCCTCCGACTCATGGCCGTTCTTTTCGAGGCCCGCATTGTAGTCGCCGCTCTTCAGCTCGTTGTCGCCGTCCAGCTCGATGGCCGCATCGTGGTCACCCTTCACGGTGACGGCGGCATTGCTCTCCCGGACAGGGCTGTCATCGCTGCCATCCCCCTCCTTCTTGCCGCTGACGTCGATCTTCAGGTCGTCGAAGGTGACGTCCACGTCGCCCTTGGAGGTGTCGATGGTGACGGTGTTCTTATCCGACTCGCCGGTGATGACGGTGTTGGTGTCGTCCTTGTCGATGGTCTCGCCCTTTTTCAGACGGGCCAGCGCACCGTATTGCCACAGAATGGGCGCGGCGTCGGAGGGCGTACCCTTCAGACGGTTGTGGCGGCATTGGAGGGCCTTGTGGCACAGCTCCAGCCGTTCCTCAAAGATCTTCCAGAACTTGTCCAGATTGCCGCCGGAGGACAGGGCCACATCCGGCAGGTTGATGGTAACAACACCCTGATTGAAGCGGCCATAGTACTTCGGCTTGCCCGGCACATAGTTCTTGGCGTTGGCCACGTTGTTCCAGCCTGTGCCGGAACGGTCGGGGGTCAAAAAGCTGCGGCAGCCCATGCAGGTAAATACATCGCCGTTGCCCTCGGTCTCACCCTTAGACAGCTTGTATTCCTTCATCTTCTTTTCGCTGATATAGTCCGGCACCATGCGCTTTGCGGTGCATTTGGCGGCCAGCTTGGTCAGGTAGAAATAGGGGGTGCCTTCGCGGATATTATCGTCTTCCAGCACATAGATCAGCTTGGGGAATGCGGGGGTGATCCAGACGCCCTTTTCATTCTTAACACCCTGGTAGCGCTGGCGGAGCATTTCTTCCACGATAATGGCAAGGTCAGATTTCAGGCGCTGGTTTTCGCCCGCTTCGTTCAGGTACATGAATACCGTGATGAACGGTGCCTGGCCGTTGGTGGTCATCAGGGTAACGACCTGGTACTGGATGGTCTGCACACCGCGCTTGATTTCCTCGCGCAGACGGGCTTCAACGATCTGGGAGAGCTTTTCTTCACCGGGATCAATGCCCAGTTCCTTCATCTCCGCTTCGGTATCGCGGCGGATCTTTTTGCGGCTGATATCCACAAACGGTGCCAAGTGGGTCAGGCTGATGCTCTGGCCGCCGTACTGGTTGGATGCCACCTGCGCAATGATCTGGGTGGCAATGTTGCAGGCCGTGGAGAAAGAATGCGGTTTTTCGATGAGGGTACCAGAAATAACCGTGCCGTTCTGCAGCATGTCGTCCAGGTTGACCAGGTCGCAGTTGTGCATATGTTGGGCGTAATAGTCAGCATCATGGAAATGAATGATGCCATCCTCATGTGCCTTTACAATCTCGGCAGGCAGCAGCATAC
>OLYI01000792.1_pt1 | contig 10319 bp, 7 predicted proteins | sample 1644251 | NCBI WGS metagenome assembly OLYI01 (sample SAMEA103958140, study PRJEB25191) | human gut metagenome | biome: human-associated habitat [ENVO:00009003]; feature: intestine environment [ENVO:2100002]; material: feces | place: Germany | collected 2013/2015 | reverse complement strand
AGGAAAGCCGTGATGCAAACAGAGAACAGATTTATGTATTGTATGGTGGCCTGTTCTTTATCGGAATATTCCTTGGAACGATGTTTCTTATGGTTACTGTGATGATTATTTTCTATAAGCAGATTTCAGAGGGCTATGATGACAAAGCACGCTATGAGATTATGGAGAAGGTAGGCATGAGCAATGACGAGGTGAAGAAATCCATTACTTCGCAGGTGCGTATGGTGTTTTTCCTGCCGATTATCCTTGCAGCGTGTCATCTTGCAGCAGCATTTCCTCTGCTTCGCAGACTGCTTGTCATGTTCAATCTTACGGATATTAAGTTAATTGCAATCTGCATGTCTGCTACGTTTTTGGTGTTTGTGGCTATATACTATATTGTTTTCAAGATTACTTCGAGAGCATACTACAGGATTGTGGGAAACCAGATTTAGGGGTTTCATATGAATTATGAATGCGCTATAATAGGACATAGCTATGATGCATAAGAATATAGAGCGAGAGGAATAAGCAGTATGAGTATGACAGAAACAATTAAACTATACGACAGGGATGCATATGCCACGGAGTTTGAGGCAGATATTATATCCTGCGAGCCGAACAAGGCTGATGATAAGCAGTTTGATATAATATTAAATCAGACTTTATTTTTCCCGGAGGAGGGCGGACAGAGCCCGGACATGGGAATACTTGGAGGCTTTAGGGTCGTTGATGTGCAGATTAAGAATGGAGTCATTACTCATACGGTGGATATTTCCGCAGGTGATTGCTGCGAGGCAGAAAAGGAAGCTGGTAAGCAAATCACCGGCAGTGAATTTGAGCCGGAGAAAGCGGAGCTTGCAGCAGGCGTCCACGTATGTGGCAAAATAGACTGGCAGCATCGTTTTTACAATATGCAGCAACACAGTGGAGAGCACATTTTTTCAGGAATTGTCCACCGCAGGTTTGGTTTTGAGAATGTGGGCTTTCATCTGAGTGATTCTATAGTGACAATGGATTTCAGTGGAGTGATTTCACCGGAGGATATAGCAGAGGTGGAGCATGAGGTAAATGTAGCCATTTCAAAAAATATTCCGATAGAGGTGACATATCCGTCAAGGGATGAGCTTGCGCAGCTGGAGTACAGAAGCAAAATCGAGATTGAAGGACAGGTCAGAATAGTGACAGTGCCGGGGTATGATGTGTGTGCATGCTGTGCGCCGCATGTGAAGCGCACTGGCGAGATTGGCATGCTTAAGGTTATGAATTATCAGAATTATAAAGGAGGCGTCAGAATCAGCATCCTTTGTGGTTTCAGGGCACTGCAGGCTTTCAGACAAAAGTGCGACATTATCTCAGAGCTCATGGGAATATTTACCACAAATCAGGAGGCTATTGTGGATAACGTCACAAAGCTTAAGGCAGTAAACCAGTCACTTAAGTCAGAGCTTGGCACTGCAAAGGCAGCGCTTTTGGATTATAAGGTAGCAGAGCTTCCTGCTGATACGGACAATGCAGTATTGTTTGAGGATGGCATTGATACGAATACAGCAAGAAATTGCGTCAATGGCCTTGTGGAGAAATATAGTGGCTTTAGTGCATTTTTTACAGGAAATGATGAGGATGGCTACAGCTTTATTATCGGAAGCAAGAATGCAGACTGCAATACAGTTGCTGCAGCACTTAGGAATAAGCTGGGTGCCAGAGGCGGTGGTAAGCCGGTTATGGTGCAGGGCTCTGTCAAGGCAGCAAAGAGCGAGATTGAGGAAGTGCTAAAAGAGGTGCTTTAACTTTTTGAAAATATAGTTTGTGGGACGGATTAAGAGCACAAAAGCGGTTTCAGGACATTGCATCCTGAAACCGCTTTTTATTGTAAAAATTATATCCAAAGTTAATTATTTGTTAGATCTTCTCCAAATGTGCATCTTCTCAGCCTCTTTGATGAGCTCATCACGGAAATCAGGATGAGCAACTGAGATGATTGCCTCTGCCTTCTGCCATGTAGAAAGACCCTTTACATTTACCATACCATACTCTGTAACGATATAGTGAGTGTTGGCTCTTGTGTCAGTAACGACAGAACCCTCTACAAGAGTAGGACGGATACGTGAGTGAACTACGCCCTGCTTGTCGGTGAAAGTTGAAGAGCAGCAGATAAAGCTCTTTCCACCGTTTGACATATATGCACCGAGAACGAAATCAAGCTGTCCGCCGGCACCACTGATGTGCTTTGTGCCTGAGCTCTCTGAGCTGATCTGTCCGAAGAGGTCAAGGTCTACACAGTTATTGATTGAGATGAAATTGTCAAGTGCGGCAATATTCTTGATATCATTTGTGTAGCTTACCGGGGCACTCATGAGCTCAGGATTCTCATCGAGGTAATCGTACATCTTCTTGGTTCCGGCACCGAAGCCGTAAGCCTGACGATAACGGTCGATGTTTTTCTTTGCTCCTGTGATTTTTCCGGCCTTTGCGATGTCAACGAATGCGTCAACGTACATCTCTGTGTGGACACCGAGATCCTTGAGGTCTGACTCAGCGATGAGTGAGCCTACTGCGTTTGGCATTCCGCCGATACCGAGCTGGAGACAGGCACCGTTTGGAATCTGGTCAACGATAAGCTCTGCAACCTTCTTGTCTACATCTGTTGCAGGACCACCGGCACCAAGCTCTCCGATTGCAGGGTTGTCACCCTCAACAATGTAAGAAACCTGTGAAATATGTACATTGGCCTCTGAACCGCCGTGACAGCGAGGCATGTTTTCATTGACTTCAACGATGATTTTCTTTGAAGTCTCACATACAGCACCGAGGTGAGATGCGTTAGGACCAAAGTTGAAGTATCCGTGTGAATCCATCGGCGCAACCTGGAACATAGCGACATCGTCAGGTGTTGTTGAATCTCTATAATAACGAGGAAGCTCTGAGTAACGGATTGGTGAGTAGAAAGAACAGCCTCTCTTGATAAGCTTTCTCTCATAACCGCCCATGTGCCATGAGTTCCATGTGAAGTGCTCGCCGGCATCCTCACGTTCGAAAATGGCAAGTGGCTTAAGCAAAATACCACCACGTACATTGACATCCTTAAGTTCATCAGTTCTTCTGGCAAGTGCCTTGTCGAGGGCATCAGGTGTGCCTGTGCACCAGCCGTAGTCAACCCAGTCGCCTGATTTGACAATCTTTACTGCCTCATCTGCTGAGACAAGTTTCTGCTTGTACTCTTCTAAAAAGCTCATAAAATCCTCCTTAGATACCTAAAATGATAGTAGCAAAATGCTACGTTAAAAAAATAACAAACTCTATAACCTCTATATTATCACTTTAGAGAGGATTTTACAAGTTGGTAAATGCTGGTAGAGACTTTTATATGACAGCCTCTGCTAGTCACCCTCCGGAAGCATCCATTCCTCAGCCTGCTTTTTGCGGTATTCACCCTGAAAATATGGCAGGGTGCCGTTTTTTTTAAAGGAGCGCTTGAATATGGTGAAATCACGCTTGCCGTGAGTGCCCTGCGGCAGATGCTGGATACAGATATCGCTGTCATAGACTACAGGCTCTAAGCGCACAGTCTCGTGCACCGGATTAATCCATGTAAACGTGCGAAGCCTCTTGAACAGCTTCGGGCGGTACTCTGAGAATGAATTTTGCACTGTGTTGAATTTGCTTGGAGTGATGTATTTCATCTGGACAATCTCAATTTACCGGTGGGATGTTATAATTGTCTTTGTAACTATTCAGAACCACCGCACACACATTCGCAAAAACGCACGATACTCGTGCTTTCTCGTTGCTACGTAACTAATTTTGCTCATATGTGTGGGGTGGCTCTATTCGAGCCACCTTGAGAACAAGAAAATCTGCTGCTTACATGCAAGCATGACACATCAGCTTTTTTGTTCTCAGTGGTTCTGAATAGTTACGATTATATGATATGGGCCTGTAAAATAAGTCCCTTTTTTATGTCAGTGGTCTGGTGCTTTCTCCCTGGATGATAACAGGAAGCGTTGTATAGCTTTGGATGAGAAGTTCCGGGTTCTGAAGCTTACGGATCATCATGGAGCCTGCCTGCACACCGGTATCATAGACATTGATGTCTACAATGGTAAGCTGTGGGTCGATGATGCTGGAATATGGGTAGACGTCAAAGGTAAGTATGGCAATATCATCCGGGATGGAAAGCTGTCGGTCTTTGACGGCCTGGATGACACCTAATGCGAGGGTGTTATTTTCACATACAATAGCGCGAGGCGGTACAGGCTGTGTCAGCATATCAGAAGTAACAGAATAAGCGTGCTGGCAGCTGGAATCGGTATTTCCGATACGGGCAGCCGGAATGTGAAAGCCTCTGTCTAACATGCCTGCCATAAATCCTTTTTGACGCTGGGCAGAAATATAATCGGTTTTGCGCTCTCCGATAAAGGCGACATCTGTATAACCACAGGCTATCATGTGGGCAGCGGCATATTCACCGGCAAGGGCGTGGTTGGTATCTACCCAGCATAAGCGGCTTTCAAAACTCGGATGCCCAATGATAATGTGTGGAAAGCCTGCATCCAGAATAAGATTTGCAATTTCTTTATTAATGGCAGAACCGTGGATGATAAGACCATCGGAGGAACCGCTTGTGATAACTTCACTGACTTTTTCTCCGGGATAGTGTTCTTCAGAAGTGTTGACAAGCGTCAGGGAATAGTTGTTTTCGGACAAGGTATGGTGTACGCCGCACATAATGTCAAACATATGCGGATTCCGATAAGCAGTATCTTTCTCCAGATTGGTAAGATAGACAATATTGGAAGTAGCACCTTTTGCAAAGCTTACAGCCCGGGAGTTAGGGGTATAGTGAAGCTTTTCAATTGCTGCATGAACCTTTTCCACAGTGGCTGGGGATATGGTGGTCCAGTGATTTAAAACTTTAGAAACAGTGGATTTGGAAACACCGGCTTCATTGGCAACATCATTGATGGTAACAGACATAAAATACCTCCTGAAAAAAATGTACAATATAGCGGTTTCCTAACAAAGTCAATCGTTTTTGACAAATAAACGTTGTAAACAATGGGAAAAAGTGATAGATATAGACTTAGCAAGAGGAACCAATTGCATGAAAAAAATAAAATAAAGAAAACGGTTTCCTAAAGAAACCGGGAAACGGAGGTATTTTTATGAAGAAAAGGGTGTTGAGTCTGTTGCTCTGTACCGCAATGACAATCGGCACATTATCCGGTTGTGGAAAAGAAGCAGGAAATGACGAAGGAAAGACTACAGAAGTACTTGGAAATGATGCAGATGATGAAATGACAGAAGTAAAAATCTGGCATGATGGGGATGAGAATATCATGCAGACCATTGCGGATTGTGCGAATGAGAAACTGGCAGAGGATAATATCAAGGTTACCTTTGAAAAGAAGAGCGGTCTGACCGACCAGCTTCAGTTATATGGAAATGATGAATCCAACGGACCGGATATGTATCTTTATGCACATGATTCATTGGGAACATTTGCAGAAATGGGGATTTTAGCTCCGATTACGGATGTTATCAGTGAGGATGTAATGGCGGATTTATTACCGATGACCGTAGAAGCAGGTAATTATAAGGATACCCAGTACCTGATGCCGGTTTATTATGAGACATTGCTCTTTATGTATAATAAGGCAAAATGGGAAGGTGATGTGCCGGAAACAACAGATGAACTGTATGACTATATGGTAGCGCATACCGATGTGGATGCAGGAACTTATGCGCTGGTAAATCAGCATTCTACCGCATACAATGTGGCACCGGTGATCAATGGTTTTGGTGGATATATTATTGATAAAGATGCAAATCCTGGATTAAATACACAGGAAACCAAGGATGCTATCGCATACAATAAGAAATTTGCAGCATTGGAGGCAGATGGAGATTACAACACAGTAACTGCATTATTCAATGAAGGCCAGGCAGCAGCAATCATCGGTGGACCATGGCTGGTATCCGGAATTAAGGCAGCGGGCATTGACCTTGGTATTAAATCTTTAGCGGATTTTAAACTTCCGAATGGAAACGGACTGGCACCATATTCAGGTGTACAGAGCATTGGTGTCTTAAAATATGCAGCAGAAAATAAGAAAGAAGCAATTGCAAAAGTATTAGAGACAATTGCAAGTCCGGAAGTAGGTATTGCACTGGCGAATAAATCAAACTGTGCACCGGCAAACAGCAAAGCATATGATGACGCAGATGTTGCTGCAAATGAGATGATTATGGCAATGAAAGCAACTGCAGAAACTGCACAGCCTATGCCAAACATTCCGCAGATGAGCGTTATGTGGGGTCCGGCAGAAGCATTTTTGGCGGCAGTCAACAAATCCGGGGAGGATATTGATACTGCAGCAGAAACTTATCAGCAGGAGGCATTGGATGCTATTGCAGATATGCAGTAAGAAGGAGTTTATTTAGAAGCAATAAAGAGGAAAATTAGGAAGAGAAGTGTGTATATGAAGAACAAACGGAAATTAACGCCATGGCTTTACAGTATGCCGGCATTGATATTGATTGGAATGGTTATCGTATTCCCAATTATTTATACGGGCTATATATCACTGACCAATATGAATCTTTTTCACTGGTCAAATTATGAATTTATCGGACTATCCAACTATAGCAGGGCATTATTAAAGGCAGACTCCGGTTTCCTTGGAGCACTGTTTACAACATTACTTTGGACCACATTAAATATGGTGATACAGGTAGTTGTGGCATATTTTATTGCATTGGGATTTCAAAGAGAGGATTTAAAGGGAAAACGTGTATACAAGACTCTTTTGATGTTCCCGTGGGCAATGCCTGCATATGTGTCCATTCTTTTGTGGAGGGTAGGCATTTATAACACAGAGTTTGGTCTTCTGAATAAGATTCTGGTGGCACTTGGCTTTGGAAAGGTAAATTTCCTTTCCACCAATGTGCCGGCATTTCTCTCCTGCATGGCTCTAAACCTGTGGATGGCATTGCCGTTTATGATTATGATGATAGACGGTGCACTGTCCAGCATTGACCGCAGCTATTATGAAAGCGCAGAACTGGATGGAGCAGGTTTCTGGTCAAAGAACATCCATATTACCGTTCCGGCAATGAAAGGAATTATTGCACCGGCGGTTATTATGACGACATTTACCACATTTAAGCAGTTTGATATCGTATATCTTCTTACGATGCAGAAGGGAGCATATTCAGGGGCAACCTTACAGACCATAATTACTTATGCACAGCAGAATGCGTTTGTTTCAAATAACTATGGGCTGTCCTCTGCGGTATCCATTATTATCTTTTTCCTCATCATGGTATTTTCGCTGTTTACCAATCGAGGGGTAAAGGAGGAAAATTATGACTAAGAAAAAGAGAAAACAGATTTTACAGCTTAGCGGATTACATATTTTTTATATTATACTGTGTCTGCTGGCACTGGTACCGATTTTATATGCGTTGAATCTTTCCTTTGAAAGGGGGAGTGGAGCATTGTCCTCCAGATTATCTTTGTTTCCAAAGGAATTTACACTGGATAATTATAAAAACATACTGACGCAGAAGCCGTTTTTGCGGTGGTTTTATAACTCTGCCGTATTAAGCTTCTTTACAATGGTCATTGCTATCGGATTTGCCATGGTGTCATCTTATGCATTTTCAAGATACCGTTTTAAGGGAAGAAATGGCATTTTAAAATTACTGCTTCTCTTAAATGCATTCCCGCAGATTCTGTCCATGTTTGCATTATTCCGTCTTTTAAAACAGATGAATATGCTGGATACGAAACTGGGACTGGTGATTATTTATGCGGGAAGCATGTGCATTTTCTCTATCTGGAATATGAAGGGGTATTTTGATACCATTCCGATAGAAATCGAAGAAGCATCGAAAATTGACGGTGCATCGGATTTCCAGCTGCTGTGGAAGGTAGTAATGCCGCTGGCTCGTCCGGCAATCATTGTAACTTCTGTGATGGTACTTATTTTTGTATGGAATGAATATCTGTTTTCCACAACATTTCTACTGAATGAAAACAGTTATACACTGGCAGGTGGATTATATCAGTTACAGTCCAACGATTACACCAGAAGCTGGGGAATGTTCTCCGCAGCCGCTATCCTGGTATCTGTTCCGGTGCTGATTATTTTCTTCTGTATACAAAAGTATATGGTATCCGGTCTTACTGCAGGTGGTGTGAAAGGATAGAAATAAAATGGAGAAAGAAGCAATTTTGCATATTCCACTGTCACAATTTGCTTTTGCAGAAAAAGAAGACCGGCTGGTAATAAGAATCCGTTGTAAAAAGGGCGATTTAAAACGGTGCGTGCTGCTTTGGGGAGACCGGGTGGCAATGGAAGAGCCACTTCCGGTGAAACAAAGTGAAATGGAACATGTGGCATCCGATATGCTTTATGATTATTATGAAGTTAAGATTACGTCTCCATATACCAGGGTATGCTATTATTTCCGGTTAGAGGACGATACAGAAAGCCTTTATTATTATGGAAGAGGATTTGCAGAGAAACTGTCCTGTGGCAGGGCAGAATATTTCCAGTTTCCATATATTAGAAGAGAGGATATTTTAGATATCCCGGAGTGGGCAGAAGACATTGTTATGTATCATATTTTCCCGGACAGTTTTGCAAATGACAGACGGAAACTGACGGAAAAAGCAACAAGGCATATGCTTTTGCCGGATGAAAAAAGCGACAGCAATGGAAAAATTTTACCGGATCGGATTTGCAAGAATCATCTGGGTGGTACACTGAAAGGAATTTGTGAAAACCTTGACTATATCGAAAAGCTTGGAATTAACTGCATTTATCTGAATCCGATTTTTGTTTCTCCATCCAATCATAAATATGATATCCAGGATTATGATTATATCGACCCTCATTTCGGAAAGATAGTTGAAGACGGTGGCGATGTGCTTCCTGAAGGCGTATGGGATAATTCCAAGGCAACAAAGTACATTAAGAGAGTTACAAGCCTTGCCAACCTTGAAGCAAGTAACGAATTGTTTGCCCATCTTGTGGATGAAGCGCATAAGAGAGGCATTAAAGTAATAATAGATGGCGTATTTAACCATTGCGGTTCTTTTAATAAGTGGTTAGACAGGGAAAGAATCTATGAGAACAGCAATGATTTTGAAAAAGGCGCTTACGTATCGGCTGACAGCCCATACAAGGATTTCTTCCAGTTTAACGATATGGGTGCATGGCCATATAACGGAACCTATAACGGCTGGTGGGGACATGATACGCTTCCTAAGCTGAACTACGAGGGTTCAAATAAGCTTGAAGAGTATATTCTTAACATAGGACGTAAGTGGGTATCACCTCCTTACAATGTGGATGGCTGGAGACTTGATGTTGCCGCAGACCTTGGTTTCAGCGCCGAATACAACCACGAATTCTGGAGAAAGTTCCGTAATGCGGTTAAGGAGGCCAACCCTGATGCCGTAATTCTTGCGGAACATTACGGAGATCCGTATTCATGGTTACAGGGTGACCAGTGGGATACAATCATGAACTATGATGCTTTTATGGAGCCTCTTACATGGTTCCTTACAGGTATGGAAAAGCACAGTGATTCATTTAAGCAGGAAAAAATAGGCAATCCTTCATATTTCTTTGATTCAATGAGACATAATATGTCAAGAATGGGAGATTCGCCTGTAAGAATTTCCATGAATGAGTTGTCTAACCATGACCACTCACGTTTCCTTACAAGAACCAACAGAACTGTAGGAAGAACAGATTCAAGAGGACCTAAGGCAGCAGAAATGAATGTCAACAAAGGCGTATTCAAAGAGGCTGTTGTTGTCCAGATGACATGGCCGGGTGCACCTACGATATATTATGGGGACGAAGCCGGAGTGTGTGGATGGACTGACCCGGATAACAGAAGAACATATCCATGGGGACACGAAGATAAGGAACTTATTGAATTTCATAAAGCAGTAATTAATATACACAAGTCAGTACCTGCACTTATTGACGGTTCATACAAAAATCTTTTTGGCGAATATAATGTTATTGCATACGGCAGGTTTAAGAGAAGCAGTCAGGCTGTTACAATCGTTAATAATAATGAATATGAGAAACAGGTTGATATTCCGGTATGGGAATGTGAAATACCTGACGGAAGCATTATGAGAGAAGCAATAATATCTGAGAGAGATACTTTCAGGCTTGATGACAGGGAATTTACCGTGGATAATGGTAAAATAACAATCAATATGCCGGCATTTTCATCAGTTATTCTTGTTAATACTTGAAATTTATCTCAATAATTTGATATAATATTGAATTATGGAACAGATTAAAGAA
>OLYI01000787.1_pt1 | contig 10399 bp, 10 predicted proteins | sample 1644251 | NCBI WGS metagenome assembly OLYI01 (sample SAMEA103958140, study PRJEB25191) | human gut metagenome | biome: human-associated habitat [ENVO:00009003]; feature: intestine environment [ENVO:2100002]; material: feces | place: Germany | collected 2013/2015 | reverse complement strand
ATACTTTTATATAAAGAACAAATAAAAAGGTGAAAAGTTGAACAGAAAAAAGACTTCTCCCATTCATCGGTACAAAAAAGATTTTAGGCGAGGAAAATTCACTCAACGTCTATCACTTTTGCAATCCTTTCTCCACCCCACTACATTTGCAAATGTAAAACCATAGAATAACGAAGATATGACGAACGTAAAAAGATTGACAGTGATAGCGCTATGTATGGCAAGCTGCATGGGAGTGGCCGCCCAAAACGGCACTTCCACGCAGATACCCGGCAGTTCCGAGCAGCCAGCCGACAGCCTGCCCGCCCAATGGGACTTGCAAGCGTGCATCGACTATGCCTTGCAGCAAAACATCACCATCCGCAAGAACCGCCTCAACGCGGAAAGTGCCCAGGTAGATGTAAAGACCGCCCGAGCCGCTCTCTTCCCCAGCCTTTCGGCCAGTGTGAGCCAGCGTGTCGTGAATCGCCCGAAGAGCGAGACAAACACCATCATCGACGGCGACAACATCACCAGCAGCCAGAGCAAGACTTCCTATAACGGCAGCTACGGCATCGATGCCAACTGGACCCTCTACAACGGCGGGAAGCGCCTCAACACCATCAAACAACAGCAACTGAACAACCGCATTGCCGAACTTAGCGTAGCACAGAGCGAGAACAGCATCGAAGAAAGTATCGCACAAACCTACGTACAGATACTCTACGCCGCCGAAACCGTGAAAGTGAACGAATCGACCCTGGAAGTGAGCCAAGCCGAATGCGAACGCGCCCGCCAGCTTCTCGAAGCAGGAAGCATAGCCAAAAGCGACCTGGCACAACTGGAAGCGCAGGTAAGCACCGACAAGTACCAACTGGTGACCGCACAAGCCACCCTGCAAGACTACAAACTACAACTGAAACAACTCCTGGAACTGGACGGCGAATCCGAGATGAACCTCTACATCCCCGCCCTCGGCACGGAAAACGTACTGGCACCCCTGCCCACCAAAACGGACGTTTACCGTTCTGCCCTCGTGCTCCGTCCGGAAATAGAAGCCGGCAAACTGAATATACAGACATCCGACCTCGACATCAAAATTGCCCGCGCTGGCTATCTGCCTACGCTGAGCCTCAGCGCCGGCATCGGAACCAGCCATGCCAACGGCAATGACTTCACCTTCAGCGAGCAAGTCAAACAGAACTGGAACAACTCGCTGGGCTTCACCGTAAGCGTGCCTATCTTCAGCAACCGGCAGACCAAGAGTGCCGTAGAGAAAGCCAAGATTCAGAAGCAGACCAGCGAACTGGACCTGCTGGACGACCAAAAAACGCTGTACAAGACCATCGAAACCCTCTGGCTCGATGCCAACAGCGCCCAGCAGCGCTACGCCGCCGCCACAGAGAAACTGAAAAGTACGCAGACCAGCTATGAACTGATTCAAGAGCAGTTCAACCTGGGCATGAAGAATACCGTAGAACTGCTGACTGAGAAAAGCAATCTGCTCAGCGCACAGCAGGAGACACTGCAAGCCAAATACATGGCCATACTGAATATGCAGCTACTGAAGTTTTATCAAGGAGAAAAAATCGAATTATAATACCTTATATATATGAACAAAAAAAGAATCATCCTCATTGCCGTAGCTGCCGTAATCATAGTGGGCGGCGGCGTATGGCTCTTCGGTGGTGCCAAGGCCAAGCACAAGGTGACCTACGCCACAGCAACCATCCATAAAGGCGAGATTTCCGAATCCGTAACCGCCACGGGGACCATCGAACCGGTGACGGAAGTGGAAGTGGGTACCCAGGTGAGCGGTATCATCGACAAGATTCATGTAGACTACAATTCCGTAGTAACCAAAGGCCAACTCATTGCCGAGATGGACCGCGTGACACTGCAAAGCGAACTTGCCTCGCAACGCGCCGCCTACAACGGTGCAAAGGCCGAATACGAGTACCAGAAAAAACTCTACGAGCGCAACAAGACGCTGAACGAAAAGCAGCTCATCGCCGCCACGGACTATGAGCAGTCCGTCTATAACTACGAGAAGGCCCGCAGCAACTACGAAAGCAGCCAGGCATCACTGGCAAAGGCTGAACGCAACCTCTCCTACGCCACCATCACCTCGCCCATCGACGGTGTGGTCATCAGCCGTGACGTGGAAGCAGGACAGACCGTGGCTTCCGGCTTCGAGACACCGACACTGTTCACCATCGCTGCCGACCTGACGCAGATGCAGGTTGTGGCCGACGTGGACGAAGCGGACATAGGCGGTGTGGAAGAGGGACAGCGCGCCACGTTTACCGTAGACGCCTACCCGAATGACGTGTTCGAAGGAGTGGTCACACAAATTCGTCTGGGAGATGCCAGCTCAAGCAGCACGTCGAGCACCAGCACCAGCACGGTTGTGACCTACGAAGTAGTCATCTCCGCCCACAACCCGGACCTGAAACTGAAACCACGCCTGACAGCCAACGTCACCATCTTCACCCTCGACCGCAAAGACGTACTGTGCGCTCCTGCCCGTGCCCTGCGCTTCAACCCCGAAAAACCGCTTATCGGCGACAATGATATCGTGAAGGATTGCGAAGGGGAACATAAACTCTGGACCCGCGAAGGCAACACCTTTACCGCCCATCCGGTGAAGATAGGTATCTCCAACGGAGTCAACACGGAAATTATCAGCGGCATTAACGAAGGTACCGTAGTGGTGACCGAAGCCACCATCGGCAGCATGCCCGGCAGCGGCGCTCCGGACATGAGCCAGGAAGCTCCCGGAGGTGAGAAGAGTCCGTTCATGCCTGGCCCTCCGGGAAGTAAGAAGAAGAGCGGAAAATAATACAAAAAAAGAATTATGAATAAAGCAGTCATTGAACTTCAAAATATCAAACGCAACTTCCAGGTGGGGGACGAAACCGTGCATGCCCTGCGCGGCGTCTCGTTCACCATCCGTGAAGGCGAGTTTGTCACCATCATGGGTACATCGGGCTCCGGAAAGTCGACTTTGCTGAATACCCTCGGCTGCCTGGACACGCCCACCAGCGGCGAATACCTGCTGGACGGTATCTCCGTACGCACCATGAGCAAGCCTCAACGCGCCGTACTACGCAACCGTAAAATCGGCTTCGTATTCCAGAGTTACAACCTGCTGCCCAAAACCACTGCCGTGGAAAATGTGGAGCTACCGCTGATGTATAACTCCTCCGTCTCGGCTTCCGAAAGGCGGAGACGTGCCATCGAAGCCCTGCAAGCCGTGGGGCTGGGCGACCGACTGGAACATAAGTCCAATCAGATGTCCGGCGGTCAGATGCAACGCGTAGCCATCGCCCGCGCCTTGGTGAACAATCCCGCCGTTATCCTGGCAGACGAAGCTACGGGTAACCTGGACACCCGTACTTCTTTCGAGATTCTGGTACTGTTCCAAAAGCTGCATGCCGAAGGACGCACCATCATCTTCGTCACCCACAACCCCGAAATAGCCCAGTACAGCAGCCGCAACATCGTGCTGCGCGACGGACAAATCAAGGACGATACCATCAACACCCAAATCCAGAATGCAGCCGAAGCCCTGGCAGCATTGCCTAAGCAGGAGGAGGAATGAGGGATAAGGGATTAAGGATTAGGGATTAATTTTAAACTTTCCATTAAAACGATATGAACGGAACAAACCTTTTCAAAATAGCCTTGCGAGCCTTGAACAACAACAAGCTGCGCGCATTCCTCACCATGCTGGGCATCATCATCGGCGTGGCGTCCGTCATCACGATGCTTGCCATCGGACAAGGTTCGAAGAAAAGCATCCAGGCGCAAATCTCCGAGATGGGCTCCAACATGATTATGATTCACCCCGGTGCTGACATGCGCGGCGGTGTCCGCCAAGACCCCAGCGCCATGCAGACCTTGAAGCTGACCGACTACGAAGCCCTGCGAAACGAAACCAACTTTCTGGCTGCCGTCAGCCCCAATGTCTCCTCCAGCGGGCAGCTCATCGCGGGCAACAACAACTACCCCTCCTCCGTGAGCGGCGTGGGCACGGACTATCTCGAAATCCGGCAGCTCAGCGTGGAGAACGGCGAGATGTTTACCGAAGCCGACATACAGACCTCTGCCAAGGTGTGCGTCATCGGAAAGACCATCCAAGACAACCTCTTTCCCGGAGGAGAGGACCCTGTGGGACGTATCATCCGCTTCAACCAAGTGCCCTTCCGCGTGGTGGGCGTGCTGAAGTCCAAAGGCTACAACTCCATGGGCATGGACCAGGACGACGTAGTGCTTGCCCCTTACAGCACCGTGATGAAACGCCTGCTGGCACAGACCTACCTTAGCGGCATCTTCGCCTCCGCCCTCACCGAGGACATGACGGACAATGCCACCGACGAAATCACCGAGATACTGCGCCGCAACCACAAGCTGAAGGAGAGTGACGACGACGACTTCACCATTCGCAGCCAGCAGGAACTCAGCACCATGCTGAACTCCACCACCGACCTGATGACCACGCTGCTTGCCTGCATAGCCGGCATTTCGCTCGTAGTGGGCGGCATCGGCATTATGAACATCATGTACGTATCGGTGACGGAACGCACGCGCGAAATCGGCCTGCGCATGAGTGTAGGCGCCCGCGGTGTCGACATCTTGAGCCAGTTCCTCATCGAAGCTATCCTCATCAGCATCACCGGAGGCATCATCGGCGTCATCATCGGATGCGGAGCCAGCTGGATAGTGAAGAGCGTTGCCCACTGGCCCATCTTCATCCAGCCGTGGAGTGTATTCCTCTCCTTCGCCGTATGTACCGTCACCGGAGTGTTCTTCGGTTGGTATCCCGCCAAGAAAGCTGCGGACCTCGACCCGATAGAGGCCATACGCTACGAATAACCTTTTCTCCCTTGCCGGAAGTTAGCCAAATAGTTCTTAAGTATTAGGAAAAAAGTTTCCGGCAATAGGGAAAAAAGTTATGCGAAACCAAGGATAATCTCTATCCCAAGCCTTGGGATAGACATCCGCAAGCTTGGGATACATATCCGCAACCTGGAAACGCTTATCCGCAACCTGCGAACAGAGATTTGCTTCGCAGGCAGCGGATATTTCCAATATCCACCTAAAATCCGTATCTTTGTATCATGATGAAACAACAGCTCCCTAACCCACGCCGCCGCGGCATCGAAACCCTGATACACATCATTGTCTGGGGTATCGTCATCGGTTTCCCCTTTCTGATGATGACACGCAGCGGCTTCAATATCAGCCTTGCGGACTATCTGCGCCACGGTAGCAGCAGTACCCTCTCATTCTTCCTTGTATTCTACATCAACTACTGCCTCCTCATTCCCCGCTACTTGTTCGAGGGACGCATCCGGCAGTATCTCCTGCTGAACACACTGCTCATCATCTGCATTACCACCGGCGCCCACCTTTGGCAAGAATACACATTCCAAAACCATATGCGCGGCGATGATGACGGTCAGCACATGGGGCCTCCCAAATGGATATTCATCTTGCGCGACGTCTCGACCATGATTCTCACCGCCGGCCTCAGCGCTGCCATCAAGCTGAGCCGCCGCTGGGCGCAGATGGACGCCGCCCGCCGCGAAGCCGAGAAAAGCCGCACGGAAGCCGAGTTGAAGAACCTGCGCAACCAGCTCAACCCGCACTTCCTGCTCAATACGCTGAACAACATCTACGCCCTCATCGCCTTCGATGCCGACAAGGCACAGACTGCCGTGCAGGAACTGAGCCGACTGCTGCGCCATGTGCTGTATGACAATCAGCAGAACTTCGTCACCCTGGACAAGGAGATGGACTTCATCCGCAACTACATCGAACTGATGCGCATCCGTCTCTCCGCCAACGTCCGTGTGGAAACAAAGATAGACGTCCGACCGGACAGCCGTACTGAAATAGCTCCGCTCATCTTTATTTCCCTCATAGAGAATGCCTTCAAGCATGGCATCTCCCCCACCGAACCCAGCTTTATCCGTATCCACTTCAGTGAAAGCCCCGGAGAGATACATTGCGAAATAACCAACAGCTATCATCCCAAAAGCGTGGCAGACAAGAGTGGAAGCGGCATCGGGTTGGAACAAGTGCGCAAGCGTCTGGAGCTGACCTATCCCGGTCATTACGACTGGCAGCAAGGAGTGAGTGAGGACATGAAAGAGTATAAATCTATTTTAATTATAAAGATATGAATCTGAAGTGCGCCATTGTAGACGACGAGCCCCTCGCCCTGGGGTTGCTGGAAAGCTACGTCAACAAGACCCCGTTTCTAGAGTTGGTCGGTAAATACTCCAGTGCCGTACAAGCCATCAAGGAGTTGCCCGAGAAGCACATCGACCTGCTTTTCCTCGACATCCAGATGCCCGAACTGAACGGACTGGAATTTTCGAAGATGGTCGATTCCGGCACCCGCATTGTCTTTACCACCGCCTTCGACCAGTATGCCATAGACGGCTACAAAGTCAATGCGCTGGACTACCTGCTGAAACCCATCTCCTACGTCGACTTTCTGCAGGCTGCCAACAAGGCTGTGCAATGGTTTGAATTGCTGCAACAGCCCAAGGAAGAGATTCAGAGCATCTTCGTAAAGAGCGAGTATAAGCTGGTGCAAATCGAATTGAGTAAAATTCTGTACATAGAGGGGCTGAAAGACTATCTCAAAATCTACGAGGAGGATTCTCCCAAGCCTATCTTGTCTCTCATGAGCATGAAGGCAATGGAGGAACTTCTGCCTGCCTCGCGTTTCATGCGCGTCCACCGTTCCTACATTGTTCAGAAGAATAAAATACGTATTATAGACCGTGGCCGCATCGTGTTCGGAAAGAATTACATCCCGATAAGTGACAGCTATAAACAAGCTTTTCAAGAATTTTTAGACCAAAGAAGCTAAAAAAATCGACCAATCCGTCGATAAAATCGGAAAAACCGTCGATTTATTATAGAATCTTTTTGCATATTAAAATATGTTTTTTTATCTTTGCACCGAACAGATAGGAGTTGTGAAACTCCCCCAATAGAATAGTTTAGTTAAGTCTAGTTTAGTTTTTGTGTGAAGCACTTCCTCCGTAAGCGAACGCTGGAAGTGCTTTTATTTTAGGTGTATCAAGCACTTACGAAAAAAGCAGATTTCCATCATTTCGCAGCAGGTTGCAAAATTTGATTGTCGGACAATTGTCGGACAGTATTTTTTAATAACCAAATTGTCGCAACTTTATTAAACAAAAAGATGGCAACACTTAAACTTTGTATCGTACCAGCTAAAGTGCTTATCAACGGAAAGCACAAAGTAAGAATATCTCTGGCACACAACTCCGGTACCAGGTACATTCCTACAAACTGTATCATCGATGACTTGTCCCAATTTAAAGACGGTCAAGTTGTCAATCACCCCGAAGCTGCATCTATGAACATGAAGCTCCGAAACCTGCTCAACCATTACCAAAAAGTCATAGACAACATCTATGATGTGGATGTATATTCATGTTCCGAACTCCGGGAAATCATCATCAAGAAGAAAGACCATACCAATGCCAAATTTTCCTCAGCTATGAATTCTTATCTATCTGAACTCGCAGAAGAGAAAAGAAGTAAATCAGAGAAGTTATATAGGCTATCCTGCCAGTCCTTCATTAAGTCACAAGGTGACTTATTACTTTCTATGATTACACCTCGGAATATAAAGCATTTCGAGATGGACCTTGAGGATAAGAGGTTATCCCCTACCACTATCAAAATATATCTGACATTACTCAAAGTGATTATCAACTATGCAAAGAAGCACAATATGGTGAAATATGAGATTGACCCTTTCGAGTTCTGCCGAATGCCATCCGCTAATATTCGTGAACTAGACCTTACTATTGACGAAGTAAAAGCTATCCGGGATATGGAAATTCCCAAATACAACATAGGTGTAGTACGCGACATATTTATGCTAAGTTATTACCTCGGTGGAATCAACCTTATAGATATGCTTGACATTGATTTCCGTAAAGATTGGATAGAATATTACCGACGGAAAACAAAGAACAAGAAAAGCGGTGAAAGCAAAACCGCATTTTCAATCCAACCGGAAGCCAGAGAAATCATAAACAAATACATGCAAAAAAACGGAAAACTTGTGTTTGGCAAGTACAAAACATTCGGGCAATGCTACTCCGTGGTATCACGTAAAATGGAAGAACTTGCCAAGATAGCTGGCATAAAGAAACATGTGATATATTATTCAGCCCGTAAATCATTCGTCCAGCACGGATTTGAATTAGGTATCTCCCTAGAAATACTTGAATACTGCATCGGCCAGTCGATGAAAACCAATAGACCAATATTCAACTATTTTAGGGTCATGCGAAAACATGCGGATGATGCAATGAGAAAAATCTTCGACAGTCTAAAGTGATTGTTCTTGGACGAAAGCTATTGCCTCGGCAGTAGCTTCTTCCCTCTCCTTTTCTATGTCGGAGTTCAAGCGGTCTATTAAGTCCATATTTCCCGTCAGCGCGGTTTTCACACAATCGGAAAACGTGACTGTCAACTGATAGTGACCGTAACCAATAAAGGACTTAGTGAGTTTCGGAAAGGATGATTCAGGTTTACCCATAACGCAACCGGATTAAGGAGCGGAAAAAAGAACGGTTCCGCTTTCCCGTTGCGTTACATACCAAGACAGGCACAGTGCCACCATTACAGCGACAACACGGGGGTCGGAACCGTATAAGAAAAACCACGGGCATTATAAAAACACCCGTGATAGACCGGTCAGAATTCCTACCTGTCTCTTAAAAGTATGTAACGCACTGCAAATATGGAAAAAATATGCGAGATAACGAAAATAATTCATGTAATAGTTGCACAATATACAAAAGTATATTATCTTTGTAGAGTCAATTTAAAACGAATAACATTATGAATGAAAAAGAATTCTTCCTTGACTTACTTATGAAGAAGAAAGCGGAAATGAAAATGCTGGAATACATCTTCTATAGTGGTCGAAAAATCAGCGAGAGCAAAATGAACGCAGTCCTTGACCGAAGAAAACAGTTGGAAAAAGACATTGAAACGATTGAGGATGCATTAAAAAAATTGGAAAAGAAGTAATAACTATTCTCCCCCTTAGGGGGGGATAAAAAAACAAATACATATGAACGGATTACAAAAGGAACTGGATGTTCTAAAGCAGATAATGAACTCCGACAACCCCACCAAAGATGCCGAGTTCCAAAAGAAAGTGGACGAAATAAATAAGCTTTATCCATCTGAAAGTGACGGTAACCTCATTGCAGACTTTGTCATGCAATGCTATGAAAAGATAGGAGATGAACTAAACCAAGTCAAAAATGAGTTAACTGTACGTCAACAGCTTGCAGACATTAGCGGTTTCATCTCATTGTCTTATATCGCAAAGAACTATTTCGGCAAATCAAAACAATGGTTAAACAACAAAATCAATGGATGTATTGTTAATGGCAAGCCAAGTAAGTTTACCGAAGACGAAAAGAAGAGATTAAATCATGCCCTAAATGATTTAAGCAAGAAATTAGGCTCAATTCGCATCTCATAATGCGTTTTAAATTGACACCATCCCCGTAGTTGAGCCGCTACGGGGATTTTTTACTGAAAAAGAAGCGATTCATTCAACTGTCCTTTCCACAATCTCCATCACTACATGGCTTGACTCCAACCAGAGCCAATACCACACCAAAGCATAATCCCACCCAACCAAACAAAAGCCACATCAATATAGTACAAATTTAATATCCTGCTAACCAATACGCATAAGAGTTCTCCGCAAAGCACATAGGCAGCAACCATAGTAACAAGCTGGTCATTGGCAACAGTTATCAAAACCAGAATGCCTATAACGGGAAGAAGGGAAATACAATCAATTAGAAGTTGTTGTTTGTCATTCATAATACAATAGGGATTAGAATACAAATATAAACATTATTTTGTATAAAACAACCCTCTATAATAGGAATTTCTGACGAAAAAGAAACGAACTATTATTACAATATAAACAAAAAGAGCGACTATTCAGCCGCCCCTTTCGCATTAACGAGATAGACATAAAAGCATCTCGAATCATCTCTGTAGATGAATCCGAACCACTACAGAGTTTCCATTCATTCTACAGTTTCTCCTTTTTCATTCAGAAGTACCGTTACTTCTTCAGTGGATTGATTTTCCTTGGTGATGGTCAACACAACCTTATAAATCTTACCGGTTTCTTTCTCGGAAATGAAAGCCTCCTTTATTACAGCCCCCTCATAGTCCTTAGCCAAGACATTCATAACTGCCTGAGGCAAGTCTTTTACTTCCACTTTTGTGAACTCATCCTGAGGATTTTGCTGAGTTTGCTCTACAGACTGGAAAATCCAGTGTAAGCTGCCCCCTAAAACCAAGCGATTCTGCCCCCTTGTGC
>OLYI01000786.1_pt1 | contig 10402 bp, 6 predicted proteins | sample 1644251 | NCBI WGS metagenome assembly OLYI01 (sample SAMEA103958140, study PRJEB25191) | human gut metagenome | biome: human-associated habitat [ENVO:00009003]; feature: intestine environment [ENVO:2100002]; material: feces | place: Germany | collected 2013/2015 | reverse complement strand
AATTTTATGTCTAAGATCATCAAGCGCGGCGACGAGGCCCGCAAGGCTCTGGAGGCCGGTGTCAATCAGCTGGCCGATACCGTTAAGGTCACGCTGGGCCCCAAGGGCCGCAACGTGGTGCTGGATAAGAAGTTCGGCACGCCCCTGATCACCAACGACGGCGTGTCCATCGCCAAGGAGATCGAGCTGGACGATCCGTTCGAGAACATGGGCGCACAGCTGGTGCGCGAGGTGTCCACCAAGACCAACGACGTGGCCGGCGACGGCACCACCACCGCCACCCTGCTGGCCCAGGCCATGATGCGTGAAGGCTTGAAGAACCTCGCCGCCGGTGCAAACCCCGTCGTGATGAAGAAGGGCATGGCCAAAGCCGTTGAGACTGCTGTCTCCGCCATCAAGGCCAACTCCCAGAAGGTCAACGGCACGGACGACATTGCCCGCGTCGGTACCGTCTCCAGCGGTGACGAATTCATCGGCAAGCTGATCGCCGAGGCCATGGAGAAGGTCAGCGCCGACGGCGTCATCACCATCGAGGAGTCCAAGACCGCCGAGACGTACAGCGAGGTCGTGGAGGGCATGATGTTCGACCGCGGCTACATCACCCCCTATATGGCCACCGATATGGAGAAGATGGAGGCCGTCGTGGACGATCCCTACATCCTCATCACCGATAAGAAGATCTCCGTGATCTCCGACATCCTGCCCCTGCTGGAGCAGATGCTGCAGAGCGGCAAGAAGCTGTTCATCATCGCCGAGGACGTGGAGGGCGAGGCCCTCAGCACCCTGCTGGTCAACCGTCTGAAGGGCGTGTTGAACGTGGTATGCGTCAAGGCCCCCGGCTTCGGCGACCGCCGCAAGGAGATGCTGCAGGATATCGCCATCCTGACCGGCGGCCAGGTCATCAGCGAGGAGCTGGGCCTGACGCTGAAGGATGCCACTATTGATATGCTGGGCCGTGCCCGCCAGATCAAGGTGACCAAGGAGAACACCATCATCGTGGACGGTATGGGCGACCAGCAGGCCATCAAGGACCGCGTGGCCCAGATTCGCGCGCAGATCGGTGTGACCACCAGCGAGTACGACAAGGAGAAGCTGCAGGAGCGCCTGGCCAAGCTGGCCGGCGGCGTGGCGGTCATCAAGGTCGGCGCGGCCACCGAGACCGAGATGAAGGAGAAGAAGCTGCGTATCGAGGACGCCCTGAACGCCACCAAGGCCGCTGTGGAAGAGGGTATCGTGGCCGGCGGCGGCACCATCTATGTGAACGTGATCCCCGCTGTTACCGCGCTGCTGAACAGCACCGAGGGTGACGAGCGTGTGGGCGTGTCCCTGGTAGCCAAGGCCCTGGAGGCCCCCATCCGCCAGATCGCGGCCAATGCCGGCATCGACGGCTCCGTGGTGCTGGAGAAGGTGCGCTCCGCCGGCAAGAACGGCTACGGCTTCGACGCCTATAAGGAGGAGTACTGCGACATGATCGCCAGCGGCATCGTGGATCCCGCCAAGGTCACCCGCAGCGCCCTGGAGAATGCCGCCAGTGTGTCCGGCATGGTGCTGACCACCGAATCCCTGGTGGCCGACAAGCCCCAGCCCCCCGCACCGGCAGCCCCCGCACCCGACATGGGCGGCATGGGGATGTATTAATAAATTGACGCACGGGGGACACGGCGCCAGCCGCGTCCCCCGTATTTTCTCCCGGTTTTGCAAAAAAGCTGTTGACAAAGGGAGCTGAAATATGGTATAGTAACTCGTGCCTGTCGAGGATGACATGGCGGCGTAGCTCAGTTGGCTAGAGCATGCGGTTCATACCCGCAGTGTCACCGGTTCAAATCCAGTCGCCGCTACCAGAACCGGAGAGATGCTCTCGCATCTCTCCGGTAACCCTCGACACAACAAACACGGCCCGTTGGTCAAGTGGTTAAGACACGGCCCTTTCACGGCTGTAACATGGGTTCGAGTCCCGTACGGGTCACCACTTCGGCAATCCGTTTCGGGCTGCCGAATATGGAGGCTTAGCTCAGCTGGTTAGAGCGCCTGCTTCACACGCAGGAGGTCACTGGTTCGAGTCCAGCAGTCTCCACCAAAAAGTTCCTGATTTCGTCAGAAATCAGGAACTTTTTCTGTTTATGTCTTCAAATAGTGACGCGGCATTTTGGCGTTTTTCGCTTGACCCAAACCGTGACCCAAAAGCCGAGAGGTCAGGAAAGCACCGGAGAGGGGCGGATGGCATCATCCGTCCCTCTCGGACTATTTTTGTGGGCTACATGGTCTGGCTGATGACGCTGCCGATGGTGTCGGCGGCGTCACGCTTCATCCCCTCCGTGGCGTGGGTGTAGGTGCTGAGGGTAAAGCCCGCGTCATAGTGTCCCAGTGCGCCGGACAGCGTCTTGACGTCCACGCCGTACTTGAGGGACAGCGTGGCGAAGGTGTGTCTGAGGTCGTGAAAGCGTATGTGCTCCGCGCCGATGGCCTTCAGGATCTTCTCGTGGGTGTGCCGGAAGGAGTCCGGGTCGAACATGGTGCCGGTCTTGGGCGATACGAACAGGTAGGGACGGTGTGGATGCTTGTTGTGTTCCTCCACCAGCAGTTCTACGGCCCGCTGCGGGATGGCCAGCTTACGGATGGAGTTGGGCGTCTTGGGTTGACTGACCACCAGTTCGCCGTTGATACGATTCACCTGTTTGTTGACGGAGATGGTCATGTTCTCCACGTCCAAGTCCGTCCACAGCAGGGCGAGGAGCTCGCCTCGCCGCAGGCCGGTGGTCAGCTCCGGATAGAAGGCCGCCAACAGTCCGCGCCGTTCTGCTTCGGCCAGGTACGGGCCGATCTTATCCTCCGGCAGTATCTTCATCTCCCGCTTTTCCAGCTTCGGCAGGCGGCAGCCCTTGGCGGGGTTGGAGAGGATCAGCCGCTCCGCCACCGCCTGCTCCAGACAGTTGTTCAGCAGCGTGTGGATGCCCCGTACCACGCGGGTGCTGAGGCCCTTGTCCTTCAGCTTGATGTGGGTATAGCGTTGGATGCGGCCGGATTTTTGCAGGTCGTTGTAGAACTTCTGGATCTGGATGGTGGTCAGTTTTTCCAGCGGCGTGTTGCCCAGCTCGGGAATGATGTGGTTGTCAATGTAGTTGAGGTAGTAGTCCTTGGTTTTCTCCCGCAGGCGCGGCTCGGCGTAGACCTCATACCACAGCTTGATCCATGCGCCCAGCGTGTAGGATTTGGCGCGGCTCATGTCCAGCTTTTCAGCCTCCGCAATGGCCTGCTTGAGCTTTTCCTTGGCTTCTGCCTGCGTCTTGGCGAGGACGCTTTTGTGGATGGGCTTGCCGGTGGCGGGATCGCAGCCGGCAGTGTAGCGGCCCTCCCAGCGGCCGTCTTTCCGCTTGCGCAGACTCCCTTCCCCGTTTGCACGTTTTTTCGGCATGGTATCAACTCCTTTTCTTTGGTAGCCAACACACATACCACAAGCCGACCTTACAATGACCTGAAGGACCCCTCCGTCAGCGATTTTTTCCGGTTTCTGTCCAGAATCGGCGACAACAGAATGAACATGCAGATCGTGAAGATCGGCTTCGGGGACAGGCGATAAACGCCCCCGCAAACAGGAACACCGGCACGACAGGTCGTCGTGCCGGTGTTCCTGTTTGCGTTCTCCGGTCCCGGCCGGCGGACGGCCTGTCCGCCGATGTGAGGGAGGGAACGGGGAAAGTCTGCCCTGCGGGGGAAATGCGGGGCAGGGAGAGGTGTCAATAACAGTACTTTTCCATGATCTCCCGCTTTTTCTCGATGTAGTACTGGTAGTTGGCCATAGGCACATCGGGCTGCACCCGGTGATCCAGAGAGGGGATATATCCGCCCTGCTCCAGCAGAGGCGGCAGCTTGGACAGCTCCTTATCAATGGCGGCGCGGTCCTGCGCCAGCGCCAGCTTGTTGATGCCGCCGATCAGCGCCAGCTTGGGGTGGCGCTTGCGGATCTCTTCCGGGAAGGCGCCGGAGTTGATCTCCAGCGGATAGTGGCCGTCCGCGCCGGCCTCCACCAGTTTGTCCGTCAGTTGGACGGAGTTGCCGTCGGAGTCCACCAGCACCTTCTTCACGCCCTTGGCCCGCAGATAGGCCACCAGCTCGTGGTAATAGGGCATCAGGAACTCGTCGAAGGTCTTGGGGGAGATAAAGCAGCCGTGGTTATAGGCCATGTCCTCGAAAAAGCACACGTAGTCCAGCGGCGTGATCTCCCAGACCATATCTATCCAGTCCTTCACGAAGTCCGTGTGGTTGCGCTGGATGGCATGGATCAGGTCGGGATCATCGTAGTACGAGATCAGCAGGTTCTCCGGCCCCAGCAGTTCCCGGGGCCAGGCGAAAAAGCCGTCGATCCACGCGCCCACGGCCTGCTTTTCATCGTGGGCCCGCTGGAGCATGGGGGCGAAGCTGGGCGTCACGCGGGTCTTGTCCTTGCCGTTCAGGCGGGGCACCACGATGCGCTCAAAGTCCTCCATGGTCTCCACGGGGTATCTGGACTGGAACGGAATGCTCTCGGAGTGCTTATTCTCGGTGATGATGCCTACCTCGCCGCCGTAGGTAATGGTGTCCTCCGTCTCGGAGATGACTTCCTTTGTCCAGCGGGGCCATGCGCGCCACTCGATGCCCACAGGGCCGTTGTCGCCCCAATAGTTCACCAGATTCGTCTCAAAGCCGCGGTCGCAGCCAAAATAGCGCTCCACCTCCTCGGTGGAGTCCACCTCCGCGGGCAGCCCCTGCTTGTGCCAGGCGTCGATGGTCTCGCGCCAGTAGCCGAAGTCCATGACGGGGATGCGATCCACCGACTCAAAGTTCAGGCAGCGCATGAAGCGCTCGCCGGGTGTCATTGTCTTCATATCGGATTCCTTCCTTTCTTACTTGATACCGCTGCGCCGCAGGGTGCGGGCTTCGTTGAAGGTCACGGCCAGAATGGTCAGCAGATACGGCGCACACTGGATCACCTCGTTGGGGATGGTCACGATGCCCTGCAGCGCGATCTGCATGGCGTCCGCCAGGCCAAAAAACAGCGCCGCCGCAAAGATGCCGAAGGGGCTGTACCGTCCGAACAGGATGGCGGCGATGGCGATGAAGCCGCGGCCGCTGACCATGTCCCGCACGAACATGCTCAGATAGGAGATGGACAGGTACGCACCGGCCAGGCCGCAGGTCAGGCCGCCCAGCATCACCGCAATATACTGGGTCTTTTTGACGTTGACGCCGGCCACGAACGCCGCCTGTGGATTCTGGCCCACCGCGATAGTACGCATCCCGAAGGGGGTCTTGTACAGCAGATAGTGAGCCAGCAGTACCACCGGCAGCACCAGCAGTGTCACCAGCGAGGCGCTGTCGAAAAACGCGCCCACCACCGGCAGGTCACGCAAGCCGGGGATGCTGATGTTGGGCAGCTTGGTAACAGAGGGCGTGAAGCCCTTGTTGCCGAAAATGCTGCTGGAGGCGTACACCGTCACGCTGGCGGCCAGAATGTTTACCGCCAGACCGATGATGGTCTGGTCCACCTTGAGGCTGATGCAGAAATACGCATGCAGGAACGATACCAGCACGCCGGACAGGGTGCCCGCCAGCAGGGCGATCCACGGGGAGCCGGTGTAGTAGCAGGCCGTCACGGCGGCAAAGGCGGCAAACAGCATGGTGCCGTCCAGGCCGATGTTGGTGATGCCGCTGCGTTCACCGAACATACCGCCCACACCGGCCAAAGCGATGGGCGTGGTGGAGGCGAACATATTGCAGATCACGGATGACAGAGAGATCATCAGCCGGCCCTCCTTTCACGGCTCAGCCGCCTGGCACGGAGCTCGGGCAGCTTGAGCATCACGGCGTTGGCCGCCACCACAAAGATAAAGATGAACGCCGACAGCATGTCCACCCACTCTGAGGGCACATCAGACATGATGTTCAGTTGGGTGCCGCCTGCCCGCAGCAGGCCCATCAGCAGGGACATCAACAGGCAGCCGAAGGGATTGTTGTTGGCAATGACGGCGATGGTGATGCCGTCATACCCGTAGCCGGGGGAGAAGTTGACCTGCATGTAACCAAAGCCGCCCAGCACGCGCTCCGCGCCCAGCAGGCCGGCCAGTCCGCCGGACACCAGCATGGCCGTCAAAATGAGCCGCGTGGCGTTGACACCGCAGTAGCGGGTAGTGGTCAGGTTTTTGCCGGCTGCGTTGAGCTGCCAGCCGAAGGGGGTCTTCTGGAACACCACGTACAGCACCGCGCACAACAGCACCGCCAGAAGGATGCCGGTGTTCAACTGACTGGGCGGCGCCAGCTGCGTCAGCCGTGCCGACGCCTGAATGTTGGGGGTGCGGGCCGTGGGGCCGTCGTTGCGGAAGTAGTCCACCACTACCAGCGTCACCAGGTTGCTGATGATGTGGTTCATCATGATGGTAGAAATGACCTCATGTACACGGAAGCGCACCTTCAGCCAGCCGGCCAGCAGCGCCAGCAGGATGGCAAGATACGCCAGAAAGCCATAGGACAGGAATATCTGACCAAACCAGCCGCATTTGGCGGCGAAGGGGAGGGATTTGCTGAAATAGGCGCTGGTGGTGGAAAGGGCGATGGAGGGGACCTCGCTGCCCGTCAGCTTGATGAGAGAGCCGCCGAAGAAGTTGCCGATGCCCACGCCGAAGGTGGTCATGGTCAGACCGGTAACGTTCTGGTTGGCCCGCAGGGTCACCGTCAGGAAGCAGTACAGCAGGCCCATCAGCAGAGAGCCCAGCAGGGAGCACAGCATGGGGATCAGAATGGCCAGAAAGCCGCTCATCTGGTCGGCGGGCACGGCCTGCTCATAGAAGAACGCGCCGATGACGCCGCAGATACCGCCCACATACATGATGCCGGGGATACCCAGGTTCAGATTGCCGGACTTCTCGGTGAGGATCTCGCCGGTGCTGCCGTACAGCAGGGGGATACCCTGCATGACCGCGCGGGGGAAGAAGGATACAAAGTCGAAGCCCATCCGTCACGCCTCCTTTTTGCTGCTCTTGCGCAGAGTGACCTTGTAGGTGATGAAGAACTCGGTAGCAATGATGAAGAACAGAATGATACCGGTCAGAATATCCGCGAAGGACTGGTTCAGGCTGAAGGCGGTGGAGATCTCGCCGGCACCGCGATCCATGGTCACCAGCAGCAGGGAGGCGGCGATCATGATGAAGGGGTTGAACTTGGACATCCAGGACACCATGACGGCGGTGAAGCCGCGGCTGTCCACGATGGTGGTGGTCAGGGTGTGGCTGATGCCGGCGGTCAGGATATATCCCATCAGGCCGCAGATAGCGCCGGAGAGCACCATGGTGCGGATGATCACACGATCCACCTTGATGCCGGCGTAGCTGGCGGTGCGCTGGCTCTCGCCCACCACGGCGATCTCATAACCGTGCTTGCTGTATGTGAGATAGATATACATCATGCCGGTCAGCAGTGCGACCACCAGAATGGGGAGCAGCTGTGCCTGTCCGCCGATGCGGGGCAGCCAGCCGGCCTCGGAAGCCTGGTTGATGATGCCGATCTTACCGGCGCCCTTGGGCACCTCCCATATGATGATAAAGTAGGAGGCCAGCTGCATGGCGATGTAGTTCATCATCAGGGTGAACAGCGTCTCGTTGGTGTTCCATCTGGCCTTGAAGAAGGCGGGCAGGAAGCCCCATACGGCACCGGCCAGCAGCGCGGCCGCCAGAGAGATGACGATCAGCAGGAAATTGGAGACCTTGCCGCCCAGCAGGATCATGCAGGTGGTGGTGGCCAGGCAGCCGATCAGGGTCTGCCCCTCGGCGCCGATGTTCCAGAAGCGCATCTTGAATGCGGGCGTTACCGCTAAGGAGATACCCAGCAAGACGGCAACATTCTGTCCGGTGACCCAGATTTTACGGGAGGTGCCGAAGGCACCCTTGAGGATCGTGCCATAGACGGCGATGGGATCCTGACCGGTCAGCAGGGTGGTGATCAGTCCGCAGAACACCAGTGCCAGCAGCAGGATACCGCCGCGGATCAGCAGTGCCTTGGGCAGAGGCAGCGCATCGCGCTTGGAAATATGAAAGAGCGAACCTTTTTTATTCATCTGCCTTGCCTCCTTCCACGCGGGTCATCAGCGCGCCCACTTCCAGCTTGTTGGTTTTGCGGCCGTCCACCACGCCGGAGACCTGACCGCCGCACAGCACCACGATGCGGTCACACAGCTCCAGCAGCACGTCCAGGTCCTCGCCCACATACACGACGGCGACGCCCTTCATTTTCTGCTCGGTCAGCAGGTTGTAGATGGTGTAAGATGTATTGATGTCCAGACCACGGACAGCGTAGGCGGTCATCAGCACGGAGGGCTGCTGGGCGATCTCGCGGCCCACCAGGACCTTCTGCACGTTACCGCCGGACATACGGCGTACCGGGAAATTCGTGCTGGGGGTGACGACCTCCAGCTCCTGCCAGATGCGCTGTGCCAGCGCCTCAGGATTTTTGCGGTCCAGGAAAATGCTGGCACCCTTGCGCCAGGAGCGGAGCATCATGTTGCCGGTCATGCCCATGGAGCCTACCAGACCCATGCCCAGACGATCCTCGGGGACAAAGCTCATGGCCACGCCGCTCTTGCGGATGTCCATGGGATCCATGCCCACCAGATTTTTCTCCTCGTTGGTCTCCGGGGAGATATAGGTCACGGTGCCGGAGCTGACGGGATACAGGCCCGCGATGGACTCCAGCAGTTCACGCTGGCCGGAACCGGCGATACCCGCTACGCCCAGCACCTCGCCGGCGTTAACAGTAAAGCTCACGTTGTCCAAACGCTTGACGCCCAGCTCGTCGAACACGGTCAGCCCCTCGATCTTCAGACGGGGCTCCACATTCACGGGGGTGGGGCGGTTGATATTCAACGACACGCTGTGGCCCACCATCATGTCGGTCAGGGACTGCTGGTCGGCGTCCTTGGTCAGCACGTCGCCTATGTATTCGCCCTTGCGGAGCACGGCCACCCGGTCGGACACGTCCAGCACCTCGTGGAGCTTGTGGGTGATGATGATGAGGGACTTGCCGTCGGCCTTCATGTTGCGCATGACGGCGAACAGCTTGTCCGTCTCCTGCGGGGTCAGCACGGCGGTGGGCTCGTCCAGGATCAGGATGTCCGCGCCGCGGTACAGCACCTTGACGATCTCCACGGTCTGCTTCTGGGAAACAGACATATCATAGATCTTCATGTCCGGGTCGATATCGAAGCCGTACTTGTCGCAGATGTCCTTGACCTTTTGACGTGCATTGTTCAGGTCAAGCTTGCCCTCCAGGCCGAGGATGATATTCTCGGTGGCGGTGAACAGGTCGACCAGCTTGAAGTGCTGGTGGATCATGCCGATACCCAGATCGAAGGCATCCTTGGGAGATGCGATGGTCACAGGCTTGTCGTGGACGTAGATCTGCCCCTCGTCGGGGAAATAGATGCCGGAGAGCATGTTCATCAGCGTGGTCTTGCCGCTGCCGTTTTCGCCCAGCAGAGACAGAATCTCACCCTCGTGCAGCTCCATGTTGATCGCGTTGTTGGCGACAACTTTACCGAACCGCTTGGTGATGTTCTCCATTTTGATCGCGCATTTGTTTTCCAAGGCTGTCATCCTTTCTTTCGGCGCAGACGGCTGCAACACCTCGCAATACGCCGGGGCTATGTTCCATACGGTTTATTCTACCATACATAAGGGGGCTTGTAAATCAAAAATAACAAAAAAATTGTCAGGAAATCACAAAGAATGTAAGGTTATACAAAGAAAGGGACACTCTGCTTGTGTAAATCGTCAAAGGGGTTGCGGGAGACGAAAAAAAGCAGGCCCCGACAGGCGCGGAGAGCCTGTCGGGGCCTGCTTTTCAGCGGGCGGCACAGGGCCGGAGAGGCAAAAAAAAGACCGGACTGCTCCGCAGTCCGGTCTTTTAAGGTGCAGGAAAAAACTTACATCTTGGTATCCAGCAGGTTGATGCCGTCGATGCTCAGATCGAAGTACGGGGCGGAACGAGCGGTGGACTCAGCGAAGTAACCGTCAGTGATGACCTCGGTGTCACCGGTGTAAGCCTCGTCGGTATTGACGTCAGCCAGGTAGGAGGTGATGTGACCGTCAGCGTCGACCTTCAGGAAGTCGGTCTTGGAGGGGTTGGCCTCGACGGAGGTGGTGAAGGTGGAGCAATCGAAGACGTGCAGCTCGCCGTTCTCCAGCTTGGCCATAGCCTCGTCGATGGCGGCCTGGGTGCCCTCAGCGGCGACAGCGGTGTTCAGGTCGGTCAGGACCACGGAGCCGGTCTTCAGATCGCCGGTGTAGTCAACGGGGATCTCGGTGCCGTCCATGACAGCCTTGATGGCCATCTCATAGTAGGGAGCCCAGTCGATGCGGGAGGAGATGATGTAGGTGTT
>OLYI01000779.1_pt1 | contig 10485 bp, 7 predicted proteins | sample 1644251 | NCBI WGS metagenome assembly OLYI01 (sample SAMEA103958140, study PRJEB25191) | human gut metagenome | biome: human-associated habitat [ENVO:00009003]; feature: intestine environment [ENVO:2100002]; material: feces | place: Germany | collected 2013/2015 | reverse complement strand
CAATTTCCACGCTGGAAACCGGCGTATCGCTGACAAACACAGCGTCATCAGCACCAAACAGTTCGCCGGGCTGCACATTGAGCTGCTCATAATAGAAATCATCCTCGCACAGGATCTGACCAGAAGCATCTTTGCACTTGAAGTGGATGATAAAGCCGGTCAGCGGTTCTGTGCCAACATTCTTAAAGGTCAGGCAGACCGCAACTTCACCCGTGACATCCCCTTTCAGCAGCTCAACACGGACAAACTGGACCGGGCTGCCGGCAGTGTAGTAATTGGCACGGGATTGCGCCATCAGGGAAAAATTTTGATCCATTGTGTTTCACCTTGCCTCAATTTTCATCAGACGGTTCGGAGGGCTGTTCCGGCGCGGCGGGCTGCTCTGCCGATGCAGGGGCTGCGGCAGGCGCGGGGGTATCCAGCCCAAAGGGTGCCAGGTTTTCGCCTTTCATCAGGGTGTCAAACTCTTCGCCGCTGATCTTTTCGCGTTCCATCAGCACACCGGCCACACGGTGCAGCTCAGTCATGTGCTCGGTCAAAATGCGGCGGGCCGTCTCGTAAGATTCATCCATGATATCACGGATCTCATTATCAATTTCGGACGCCGTATTTTCGGAATAGCCCTTGCCCTGGCCAAAGTCTCGGCCAAGGAAGGTTTCGCCAGGGTCGGTGCCATAAACCACCGGGCCCATGCGCTCCGAGAAGCCATAGCGGGTCACCATGGCGCGGGCGGTATCCGTGGCACGCTGCAGGTCGTTGGAAGCACCGGTGGAGATATCCTCCAGGATCAGCTGCTCGGCCACGCGGCCGCCCAGGCTGGACACGATGTCCTCGAACATCTCGCCCTTGGTCACGTAGCTGCGGTCCTTTTCGGGCAGATACATGGTGTAGCCGCCTGCCTGACCGCGCGGGATGATGGTGATCTCATGCACACGGGGGTGGTGCTTGCAGTAGAAGCCCGCCACAGCGTGGCCTGCCTCGTGGTAGGCCGTGAGCTTTTTCTCTTCAGGGGTCACGACGCGGCTCTTCTTTTCGGGGCCTGCCATGACCTTCATGGATGCCTCCTCGATGTCCTCCATCGTGATGGCCTTGCGGCTGCGGCGGGCTGCCAGCAGCGCGGCCTCGTTGACGAGGTTTTCGAGGTCTGCACCGGCAAAACCGGCGGTGCGCTGGGCAATGACCTTCAGCGACACATCCGGGGCCAGCGGCTTGTTCTTGGTGTGGACCTTCAGGATCTCTTCACGGCCCTTGACGTCCGGCAGGCCGACATAGACCTGACGGTCGAAGCGGCCGGGGCGGAGCAGCGCCTTATCGAGGATGTCGGCACGGTTGGTGGCCGCCATGACGATGACGCCGTCGTTGGCCTCAAAACCGTCCATCTCGACCAGCAGCTGGTTCAGGGTCTGCTCACGTTCATCGTGGCCGCCGCCCAGGCCGGCGCCGCGCTGGCGGCCGACCGCGTCGATCTCGTCGATGAAGATGATGCAGGGCATGGTCTTCTTGGCCTTATCGAACAGGTCGCGCACACGGGAAGCGCCGACGCCGACGTACATCTCCACGAAATCCGAGCCGGAGATGGAGTAGAACGGCACACCGGCCTCACCGGCGCAGGCGCGGGCCAGCAGGGTCTTGCCGGTGCCCGGAGGGCCCACGAGCAGGACGCCGTGGGGGATGCGGGCACCGAGGGAGTTGAACTTGTCCGGGCTCTTGAGGAACTCGACGACTTCCTTCAGCTCTTCCTTCTCCTCGTCCTCACCGGCCACATCGGCGAAGGTCGCAGTCTTCTTGTTCTCATGCTCATCCTTGACCTTGGCTTTGCCGACGTTCATGATGCCGCCGCCACCGGCACCGCCCCGCATCATGGAGAAGAGCAGGAAGCCGGTGCAGCCCAACATTCCCAGATAGAACAGGATCTCCATCCAGGGGATGGTCTCCTTGAGGGTGGTGTAGTCGTAGGTCATCGGTGCGTCGGGGCTCGCCGCATCGTAGGAAGCGATATATTTGTCCACATTCTCAATGAAAACGTAGGCATAGGGCAGCTTGTAACGGACGGTCACAGTGCCGTCGTCGTTCTTCACCGCGCCGACGGAAGCCGCCGAGGAGGTGGAGAACATCCCGCTGAGCAGACCGCCGGTGGCCTGCGTGGTGCCGGCTGCGGACGCGGTGTCCGGCAGGGCCAGGTCGCCCTCCTTCAGCGTCAGGGTGATGATGCTGGTGTTCCGGTCCAGCGTGAAGTCCGTGACCTGATTGTGCTCAAAGTAGTGCACCACGGTGGAGTAGCTCATGGTCGAGCCGCTCGTGCTGCTGCCGCCGGTGCCCAGCACCGACCAGATCATCAGCACAGCCGCCAGAGCCAGCGCCAGGATCAGGGGGTTAAAGCGAGGTCGTTTCGGTTGCAAAAGGGATCAACTCCAGTTCTATTCTTACTTATTTTTCGTAGACAGCGGGCTTGAGCACGCCGACATAGGGCAGATTGCGGTATTTCTCATCGTAGTCCAGGCCATAGCCCACCACGAACTCGTCCGGCACCTGATAGCCCTCGTAGTCGGGCTGGATGTCGGCCTTGCGGCGGCTGGGCTTGTCGAGGATGGTGCAGATCTTCACGGAGTTCGGGTTGCGCATCTTGAGCATCGGCACCAGGTTGGACAGGGTGACGCCGGTATCAAGGATATCCTCCACGATCAGCACATCCTTGCCGGAGAGGTCGCCGTCCAGATCCTTGATGATCTTGACCAGGCCGCTGGAGGTGGTGTTGCTGCCGCCGTAGCTGGACACCACCATGAAGTCGATGCTGCACGGGATGCTCACCGCCCGCATCAGGTCGGCCATGAAGACCACCGAGCCCTTCAGGATGGAGACGAGGACGAGGTTTTTGCCCTCGTAGTCTTTGCTGATCTGGGCGCCCAGTTCCGCGACCTTGGCCTTCAGCTGTTCTTCGCTGACCAGGACTTTCTCGATATCGTCGTGCATACTCATTGTTGTTCCTCCATTTTTTGCGCTTCCATCTGCAAGACGTTTTCACTGTCCGCCGTGGGAGCCAGCCCGTCGGCAAAGCCTGCACCGCAGACCCACACGACCTCGCTCCCCGCCGCAAGCAGCGGCAGACGGTCTCGTTCTTCGGGCGGGATGCCCGCTTCGTTCATCCATTTGCGCAGCTCTTTGCGGATGCCGCGTCCCGCCGGGCGGAACGTATCCCCCGGCTGGCGGCAGCGCAGCGTGAGCGCAGAATATAACATTATTATTTTAGCATAATCTGCCTGATTTTTTAAGTCTTTTTTATGAACACCCTGTGTTTTTTCTTGAAAACCGCCCGGAATCTGCCGGGCTGCGAGCATCCAGCCCCCCGGAAGGGCAATCTCCAGCGGTCCTGCCGGGTCAAACGGCAGCGGGAGCACCGCAGCCGCCGGGTCGTCCGGGGCTGCCGCGGCGGGCATTTCCTCCATCCAGAGCACCCCGCCGCCCGCGCAGAAGCGGACGCTTCCGGTCAGCTGGACGGCCCCGCTCCCCTGCTCCACCAGAGTGCTGAGCAGGCGGATGTATTTTTCCTCCGCGTCCCGCACCGGGGCCACCAGACTGTGCAGGGCAGCTTCCAGGATCAGCGGGTCGGCCTCCTGCAGCCCTTCCAGCCCCCAGACGGGCCGGCCGCTCTGCAGCGCATACCGTGCCCCCGCCGGGAGGGCGGGCGGCAGCAGGACTTCCGCGTCTTCCAGCAGCTCTTCCGCCCGCTGTGCAAAGTAGGCATCCGCGCGGGCGGCCTTTTTGCAGAAGCGGGCGAAATTCTCCTCCGCTGCCTCGTTCACCGAGCGCAGAGCCGGGAGCGCCGCGTGGCGCAGCCGGTTGCGGGCGTAGGCATCGGAGGCATTCGTCTCGTCCGTCACCCAGCGCTGGCCGCATGCCGTGCAGACCTGCTCGGTCTCCGCGCGGGTCAGGCAGAGCAGCGGGCGGCAGAAGCCGGGGCGGCTGGGCCGGATGCCCGCTGCGCCGTGGAGACCGGCCCCCCGCGCCAGCCGGAACAGCAGCGTCTCGGTCTGGTCAGTAGCAGTATGGGCGGTGGCGACCGCATCTATCCCACCGGCCCGCAGAGCATCGAAGCAGGCATAGCGGAGCTTCCGCGCCCAGTCCTCCCCCGGATGCGCCGGAACGGCAACGCCTACGTCAGCCGGGTGGAACACGCGCAGCGGCACGTTCAGCCGGGCGCACTCGGCGCGGACAAAGGCTTCGTCCCGGTCGGCGAGTTCTCCCCGCAGGCCGTGGTTCACATGGCAGGCCGTCAGCTCGTAGCCGAACACCGGCTGGATCTGTAGCAGCAGCCGGAGCAGCGCCATGCTGTCGGCCCCGCCCGAAACAGCCAGCGCGAGATGCTTTTTGCCGTCCAGCAGCTTTTCCCGGGCGCAGAAGCCGCGCACCGTCTGTAAGATCTCTTCGTAGTTCATCAGCGTTTGAAGTCCACATCCATAAAGCGGGTGTGGGCACCATCCCAGCCCAGCGGCACCGTGCTGGTCTCGCCATGGCGGTTCTTGGCTACGATGCACTCGGCGGTGTCGGCGTCCACCTCGCCGCCGTCGGGGTTCTGGCTGGCGTAATAGGAATCGCGGTAGAGGAACAGGACGCAGTCGGCGTCCTGCTCGATGGAACCGGAGTCACGCAGGTCAGACAGCTGGGGCCGGTGGCTGGAGTTGTTGCCCTGCTTTTCCACCGCACGGGACAGCTGCGACAGCGCGATGATGGGCACATTCATCTCTTTGGCCATGATCTTGAGGTTCCGGGTAATGGAACTGATCTCCTGCACACGGTTCTCGGTGCGCTGGCCGGTGGTCATCAGCTGCAGATAGTCGATGACGATGAGCCCGACGTTCGGGCGGGTGGGGTCCTGATTGACCCGGCGGATCTTCGCCTTCATCTCGGTGATGGTGATACCGGACGTGTCGTCCATATAGATGGGCGCATCGTGGAGCTTCTCGGTCGCCATGGCCAGATACTCCCAGTCCTCGGCACGGAGGGCACCGGTGCGGAACGCCTGGCTGTCGATGCCCGCTTCTGCCGAGAGGATGCGGTTGGTCAGCTGCTCCTTGGTCATTTCGAGGCTGAAGATGGCCACCGGCACCTTCTGCTGCATGGCCACGCGGGTGGCGATGTTCAGCGCAAAACTGGTCTTGCCCATACCGGGGCGGGCCGCCAGAATAATCAGGTCCGAACGGCCAAGGCCGGTCAGGATATTATCCAGATAGTTGAAGCCTGTGGGGATACCGGCAAATTTATCGCGGTCCGCACCGGACAGCTTTTGCATGGTATCAATAACTTCCAGGATAGACTCCTGAATGGTTTTAACGCCGGAGCGGTCCTGGCCGTTGCGGATATCGTACAGCTTTTGCTCGGCGCTTTCCAGCAGCAGGTCAGAATCGGATTCCTCGCTGGACTGCTGCAGGATATCGCGGGCTGCTTCGATCAGACGGCGGGTTTGATATTTTTCCTTGACGATCTTGATGTAAGAATCGACGTTGGAAATCGCCGGGACGGTTTCCGCAATGCGGGTAATGTACACTTTGGCATCATCTGCGCCCTTGAACACACCGTTCTGAGCCAGAGAGTCCACCAGAGTGATAACGTCCACCGCTTCGCTTTCGCTGAACAGGCGGCGCATTTCCTCATAAACGGCCCGGTTCTGTTCCGAATAGAACATATCGGGGTCCATCTCGGTGATCAGGCGGTTCAGGATGGTTTCATCCATCAGTGCTGCGCCAAGCACGCTTTGTTCCGCCTGCATGTTATACGGCAGCTGAATGCCCAGGCTGGACAAGCTTAATTCATTGTTTGCCATTCAGGCACCTCCCTGCCGTTTTTGTTGGAATGTAATTACAAGACCCCCTGCCAATTACAGCGGAGCCTCCTCGACCTTGACCTTGAACGCGGCCACAACACCCACATGCAGGCGGACTTTGGCATCATAACTGCCAAACTCCTTGATGCTGGCGGGCATTTCGATTTTTTTCTTGTCGATTTCGGTGCCGGTCAGCTTGTACAACTGTTCGGCAACTTCCTTTGCGGTCACTTTGCCGTGCAGCTTGCCGGAAGCGCCCCCCTTGACCTTGACAGAAACGATCTGGCCCTTGATCTTGGCAGCCAGTTCTTCAGCAGCAGCCTTAGCTTCGGCTTCATGGTGGGCTTTGGCTTCGCTCTTGGTGCGGGCGGTGTTCACAGCGTCAGCATCGGCCACTGCAGCCAGACCGCGCGGGAACAGGAAGTTGCGGGCGTAACCGTCCGACACTTCATGGATTTCATCCTTTTTACCAATGCTCTTGACATCCTGTTTGAGAATAACTTTCATCGTGGTGGTTCCCCTCTCTATGTAGTAATTGATATAATTTTCTGCCATTGGCAGGGATTCGCTGATCATTTAATTTGTTAAACTGCACCCACCAGTTCTTCCTGGCATTCCTGGTTGGCGCGGTATTCGTCGATCTGCGCGCGGATGCGGGCTTCGGCTTCCTTTACGGTACAATCACGCAGCTGGGCACCGGCCATCGTCAGGTGGCCGCCGCCGCCCAAGGGCTCCAGAATGACCTGTACATTCAGCGCACCCATGCTGCGGGCGGAGATGTTGACACCGCCGTTTTTGGCGATTGCCACAAAGCTGGCATCCACGCCGTTGATGGTCAGCAGGTCATTGGCTGCCATGGGCAGAACCACACTCATGGCGGGGTCAAGCTCATCCGAAGTGGCGATAGCGCAGCCTTTGTAGAGGTAAGCGCCCTCCACAATAGCGGCGCGGGCTTCGTATTCTTCTTTGGAAATATTGAACAGGCGCTTGGTCGCGGCGGTTTCGGCCCCGCGGCTGCGCAGCCAGGCGGCAGCCTCAAAGGTACGCACGCCGACATGCAGCGCAAAACTGCGGGTATCCAGCATGATGCCAGACAGCAGCGCCTGGGCTTCCAACTGAGTGATGTTGTTTTGGGCGGGCATGAATTGCAGCAGTTCACACACCAGCTCGCTGGCGCTGGAAGCAAAGGGTTCATGATACAAAAGGATCGGGTTATCAATATGCCCTACCGCCATGCGGTGATGGTCGATAACAACCACGCGGCTGCATTTTTCGTAAATCTTTTGGTCTTCCAGCAGGCGCTTTTGGTATGTATCGGTTACGATCAGCAGGGTTTTGGGGGTGATGAGCTTATAGGTTTCTTCCGGTTCAATAAAGTTGTGGTCCTCCCCTGCCTTGTTGAACACATCCAGCAGCTGGCCTGCCAGCGTTGCCTTGCTGCGCACCGCGATGACCGAAGGCACATCGCACATTTTGCACATGCGCAGCAAACCGATGGCGGAGCCGATGGCATCCAAATCGCTCTGGCGGTGGCCCATGATAATGACGCTGTCGCTCTGGCGGATCTGGTCTGCCAGGGCGTTGGCAATGATGCGGCTGCGCACATGGCTGCGCTTTTCGACACCATGGGAAATGCCGCCGAAGAACTCAAAGCCATCGACTGTTTTCACGGCAGCCTGGTCGCCGCCGCGGCCCAAGGCAATATCAATGCTTTCGCGGGCCATCTCCTGGCATTCCTGCATAGTAGCGCCGCCATGGCCTACGCCGATGGAAAGGGTAAGCATTCCGCCGGGGTGCAACGCACGCACTTTATCCAGAATATCAAAGCGTTCTTCCATCATCCAGCGGATATCCCGCTCTTCCACCACCGCAATATAGCGGCTGTTGGACACCTTGCGCAGGAAACCGGTCGTGCGGCCGATGTATTCTTCCAGCAGGGTGTTGATGGCCTCCAGCTCGTGCGCCTGCTCGGAGTCCTTCATATCGTTGAACAGCTCGTCATAGCTGTCCACCCCAATAATCAGGTAAGCCGGGCGGCTGGCAGTGTATTCATCCAGCGTGTTTTTGTAGAACGTATCGTTGACCAAAAACAGCAATGTGCCCGTTTTGCTGCTGCGGCTGGTTGTGGCATAGGCCGTGTAGCGGTTTTCGTCAATGGTCAGGTCCTGGCCGTGGGCGCGGGCGCAGACGGAAAGGTCAATGCCGGTCATCAGGCGGTCCGGTGCAGCCAGCAGGGCATCCTGCCCCGCCAGGATCTGCTCCCGGAAGGCCGGATTATACCACACCACGGAGCCTTCGGTAATCAGGGCAGTGGGGATGGAAAAATCCGCCAGCGAATACTGGGTCTTGCTGCCCTCAAAGTTGGTCCCGCACAGCATATCGGCCACAAAGCGCCGCAGCCGGCGGATGCCAAGCACCGCCACCACCAACGCAAACACTACAAGCAGCGCCGGTGCCAGCAGCCAGCGCGGGTTGCTGAACGCCAGCGGCACAGCCAGAGCGATGCACGCAACGAGCAGCAAAAAGATAATGACAAAGATATCACGTCTCAGCTTGTTTTTCATCATCGTTCCTCGGTGCCTGCAATGTGGGGCAGGCGGTCACGGTCAGATATGGTTTAGATCAAACTTCCATCAGAATGGGCAGAATCATGGGGCTGCGCTTGGTTTTGCGGTAGATATAGCTGGAAAGCGCCTCCCGCACGCGGGATTTCACGCTGGCCCAGTCGTGCATGTTATCCGCCATACTGCGGTCAAGGGCCATTTCAACCTGCACGCGGGCACCGTCCATCAGCTCCTCGCTTTCCCGCACATAGACAAAGCCGCGGGAAACCAAGTCCGGGCCGGAAAGCAGCTGGCCGGTGCTGCCATCCACGGCTGCGGTAACGATGATGATACCGTCCTCTGACAGGTGGTGGCGGTCACGCAGGACCACATTGCCCACATCGCCCACGCCATAGCCATCCACCATCACGGCACCGGCGGGCACAGTGCCCTCCACTGCCATGCCATCGCGGGAAAGGCGGATGTTCTGGCCATTTTCAGCAATATAAATATTCTGCTTGGGGATATAGCCCAGGTGCTCCGCCGTTTCGGCGTGGCGCTTGAGCTGCTTGAACTCGCCGTGAACCGGCAGGAAATACTGCGGGTGGGCAAGGGTCAGCATCAGCTTCTGCTCTTCCTGGCAGGCGTGGCCGGAAACATGGGTATCGTACATGTTTTCGTAAATGACCTCTGCGCCCAGGGCCAGAAGGCCGTTGACGATCTTGGTCACGCTCTTTTCGTTGCCGGGGATGGGGCGGGCCGAGATAATGATAAAGTCAGTGGGGCCGACCTTGACGGTACGGTGGCTGGCCTGCGCCATACGGGACAGAGCGGACAGCGGTTCGCCCTGGCTGCCGGTGGTGATAAGGACAACCTTTTCCGGCGGGTATTTGTTGATCTCCTCGATATCGATCAGCACATTATCCGGCGCATGCAGATACCCCAGCTCCCGCGCCATTTCGGTGTTGGAAACCATGCTGCGGCCATTGACGGCCACCTTGCGGCCATACTCAATGGCCAGGTCAATGATCTGCTGGATGCGGTAGATGTTGGAAGCAAAGGTTGCCACGATAATGCGGCGGTTTTTGGCGCGGGCAAACAGGCTGCGCACCCCTTCGGCCACAGTCTGCTCGGTTGCCGTAAAGCCGGGGCGCTCCGCGTTGGTAGAATCCGCCAGCAAAGCCAGCACGCCGCGGCGGCCATACTCCGCAATGGTGGAAAGGTCGGTAACGGCATCGCCGGAAAGCGGCGTGTAGTCGATCTTGAAGTCGCCGGTATGCAGCACGATGCCTGCCGGGCAGTCAATGGCAAACGCCAGAGAATCCGGGATGGAGTGGTTGACATGGATGGGCTCCACCGTAAAGCAGCCAAGGCGCACTTTCTGGCGGGGACGGATCTCATGGAACTCTGCACTGGAGGCAAGACCGTGCTCCTCCAGCTTGTTTTTGATCAGGCCAATGGTCAAACGTGCAGTGTAAATGGGCACGTTGAACTTTTTGAGCAGATACGGCAGGCTGCCGATATGGTCTTCGTGGCCATGGGTAATGAACAGGCCCTTGATGCGGTCCTTATTTTCCAATACATAGGTGAAATCCGGAATGACAAGGTCCACGCCGAACATATCGGAATCCGGGAACACCAGGCCGCAGTCCACCAGGATCATATCGCCCTGGCATTCATACAGGGTGATGTTTTTGCCAACTTCGCCCAGGCCGCCCAGCGGGCAGATGTGCATGGGAACAGCCGGGGTGGAAGCATCATAATAATGCTGCTTATAGCTGCGGCGCTGCGGGCTGCGGGGGCGCTGCACCGGGGCCGGAGCTGCTGCATTCACCGCATTGCTCGCTGCAGCCTGCTGGGGCTGCGGGGCACGGCGGCGCTGCGGCTTGCGGTGCTGGGGCTGTGGTTTTTCCGCCGCTGCCTGCGGGGCGCTGGCCGCGGGGGCAGGCGCACCGGGTTTGCGGTTCTGGTTATTATTATTTGCGCGCGGGGCACGGCGGGTGTAATTGCTGCGGCCCTGCTGGCGGGGGCGTTTTTCGTTGTTGTGATCTTCCATTGCATAACCTCCATATTGTATTCGGCCAGGGTTGGTGGTTACACACACGGTAAGCACCGTACCCCGGA
>OLYI01000775.1_pt1 | contig 10514 bp, 12 predicted proteins | sample 1644251 | NCBI WGS metagenome assembly OLYI01 (sample SAMEA103958140, study PRJEB25191) | human gut metagenome | biome: human-associated habitat [ENVO:00009003]; feature: intestine environment [ENVO:2100002]; material: feces | place: Germany | collected 2013/2015 | reverse complement strand
CTACATCACTAAAAAAGTGACTATATTTTTTGATATTTTCCGCACCGTTTATGGCGACAGCATATCCGCAAGACTTGTCATTTAAAAACAATTCTTTGAAAGTTCCCTTGCAACGGCTTTTATCGGTCATGTTATAATTTGGAAAAAATAAGCCTTGTATATCTTTAAAGAATTTTTCCGAAACGTCAGAAAGTTCGTAAGAATATCGGTAAAGCAGGCAGAATTTTTCGCCATATTTTAAAAACCGATTGACTAAATATCTTGAAAACCATGTGGTTTTTCCGCCAGTTCGGTTCGTTGTGACAAGGTATAATTCGGGTTTATTTCCGTTTACATCCATTTTTGACAAAATTTTTGTGCCGTCATAATACATTTTTACCACCTCTTTCATTAAGAGTGTAACATATTTTTGACTTTTTGTCAATTATTTTTGACTTTTTGTCAATTATTTTTGAAATTTTGTAAATTTTACTTGACAGAATGTCAAAGATATGTTACATTATAAAAAAAAAGGGGGGTGCAGAAAATGGCTGTACTTGACAGAGACGATTATCTTAAAAGACTTGGTTCTATCATTACAGGAGATACGGACGAGGATTTAAAGAATATCGAAGATTTCACGGATACTTTTGACGATTTACTCGGAAAAACAGACACCGAAAACTGGAAACAGAAATACGAAGATAATGACGCCGAGTGGAGAAAAAAATATAAAGATAGATTTTTCGAAGCCATCGACGAAACAAAAGTAAAAGAAATTGACACGCCCGAAGAGAATACGGACGAGTTAGAATCAGAACCCGAAGAAGTCAAGGAATATGACGACTTATTCGAAGAAAAGGAGGATTAAAAAATGGCTACAAAACCGAAAGCGGTCAATTTGACGGCTACATCACAGGACATTTTGAATACTGTGCGAAGCAATTCCAGTGCAGAATATCAGAATTTAGTTCCAAAGGCAGACGGCACATTACAGAACTTGCGTTCTATTGGTACTATCCTTATGGATATACCAGCGTTAAAGAATGAGTTTTTAAGTGCACTTTTTAACAGAATAGGCAAGGTTATTATCACTTCGAAAATGTATGACAACCCTTGGGCGTTTTTTAAAAAGGGCATGCTTGAATATGGCGAGACCATTGAAGAAATTTTTGTAAACATTGCAGAACCGCATGTTTTCGACCAGCAGAAGTCAGAAAGCGAAGTTTTTAAGCGTGAAATCCCCGACGTTAAAAGTGCTTTTCATGTTCTTAATTATCAAACTTTCTACAAGCAAACAACTAGCGATTATCAGTTAAAGCAGGCTTTTCTAACTTATGAGGGAATCACAGATTTGATTTACCGAATCATCGACGCGATGACAACGTCATCAAATTATGACGAATTTCTTGTTATGAAATATTTGCTTGCACGTAGAATCTTAAACGGCGACTTGAAATCCGTACAAATTCCTACTGTGCAGACTTCAAACCTTAAAGAAATTGTTGGAGATATTAAAGGCGTATCTAATGACATGGAATTTTTAAACAAAGACTACAACTCCGCAGGCGTTTATACACATAACGTGAAAGACGAGCAGTATTTGCTTGTCAATACAAAATTCGACGCAACGATTGACGTAGAAGTGCTGGCGAGCGCCTTTAACATGGATAAGGCTTCCTTTATGGGACACAAAGTGCTGGTGGATTCTTTCGGGAAACTGGATAAAGCAAGACTTGCGAAGATTTTCGAAAAAGACGAAACATACACAGAAATCAGCGACGAGGATTTGAAGAAATTGGACGTTATCCCATGTGTGCTTGTATCTCGTGAATGGTTTATGATTTTTGACGTATTGCAGGAATTCAACGAACAGTACAACGGCGAGGGTCTTTATTGGAATCATTGGCTACATTCTTGGAAAGTGGTGTCATCTTCCCCATTTGCACAAAATGCACTTTTTGTCGCTGGAGAAATTAAAGTGGATTCCGTTACTGTGTCGCCGTCGACCGCAACACTCAACGGCGTAGGCACTTCAATTCAGTTAACCGCCGATATTGTCACAGAAAACTTTGCACCGAAAGGTGTGTTATGGACATCCGACAACGATAAAGTCGAAGTAACAGAAAGCGGAAAAGTAACGGTAATTGCAGGTGCAGAAAGCGGAGAGGTGCACGTAACGGCGACAAGTGCATACGACGACACTAAAACAGGTACTTGTACTATTACTGTTACGGTTTAAAATGTTTCACGTGAAACATTGACAAAATAACGGAGGTGATAACATGAGTTTAATAGAACCTAATTCAAAGATTTTTCTTATTAAAAATCTACCTTTGAATAACGCATACAAACATACAATTTATTTTAGTGATAAATCAGCGCAGGCGGTTTTCTTCAAAAGTAAGGTTTTTAAAGAATTTGAAGCGCAGTCCTACCAGCGAGTAAATTCGGGGACGTTAAGACTTGGGGTTAAGGCAGACGATATTTATAATGCTTCTTATTTAATGTTCCAAAATACAGATTTTGTAAATAAATGGTTTTACGCTTTTATCACTTCCGTTAACTATGTAAATAATGCGGTTTCAGAAATAACATATGAATTAGACGTGATACAGTCATACTACTTTGATTTTACGTTAAAAAAATGCCTAGTTGAAAGGGAGCACACAGCAAGCGATGAAATGTTTGAACATTTAGTGCCCGAGCCATTTAACCCGAGTGAATACAGAATGAGCCAAATTCAGATTGTAGGAAGCGGAGAGGATTTATTTAGTATAGGGGGCTACATTCTTGCTACGATGTATAACACAGTAAACCCAGCAGAGGGAGAAAAGCGTGCTAGTGGTGGCAAATTTAACGGAATTTTTTACCCATGCGATATGCTTTTCTTTCCAGTAGGAGAAGAAAACGCACTATCGTTAATGATTAAAGGTATCAATGACGGTTTACCAGATTCAATTTTATACCTAACGACTGTACCAAAAATTGTAAGTAATAATTTGACAACAACAACAAACACGCGAAGAATCAGTACCACAGAATACAGCACTTTCGCAAACATCAATATACAGCCGTCTCACACCAATATAGATGGCTACACACCAAAGAATAAAAAGTGTTTTAATTATCCCTATCATTATTTGGTGGCGAGCAATTCGGCAGGTGGTGGCTCTGAATATCGGTTCGAAGATTTTCAAAACAACACAAACATAGAGTTTTCTTGCTACTCGGACATTTCAGAAAACACAACGATACAAATAAGTCCTAATAACTATAAATCTGTGGTACGTGGTTTGGACTATGGATTTGTCGGACAGACATATCCAACACAGCCCTATAGCACGAATCAAGACGCGTATTTTAAACAGCAGGAAATGAATTTGAGAAACCAAAACACCATAAATATAGTAAACGGTGCTATCGGTACTAGTATTTCAATCCTTGGCGGTGGCGTGTCAGCATTAGGTGGTGCAGAAAAAGCCGAAAAAGAGGACGCTAATCTTTCATATGGTGGCTTGGTTGGCTCTATCGGCTCAACCGCTAGTTTTGTTTCTTCTGTAAAATCAATGGAAGAAGCAGAGGACAATCTGAAAAAAATGCACACACTCGTCGCCCCACGCGTTAGTGGCGTCGGTGGTGCTAGTAGTATCGCGGTTTTGAACCAACAAATAGCACCAAAATTCTATACAAAAAATTGCCAGCACGACGAAATAAAAGCAATTGACAATTTTTTCACAATTTACGGGTACAAGGTAAATGTGTTAAAAGTACCGAGCGGTCACGGTGTTAACGGTTCATCATTTAATCGACCATCTTACAATTATGTTAAAACACAAAATTGTGTTGCGGTTGGGGAAATGCCTGCAATTGTTAACGCAAAAATTTGTTCGATTTTTAACAACGGACTAACCTTTTGGAAAGACGGAAATTCCGTCGGAAATTATGGAGAAAATGGAGTGTGATTTTATGTACTACAAAAAGGCAAAGCAAATTTCTTTTTCAAAAAAGAAAAGAAATAAAAAAGACGTGAAATATATTGTCATTCATTTTACAGGAAATAAAAAAGATACGGCAAAAAACAACGTTGACTTTTTCGCTAAAAATAACACACGCGAAGCAGGAGCTCATTTCTTTGTATCGGCAAATGGAGATTATGCGAAATCAATTCCAATGAACCGAAGTGCGTGGGCGGTTGGTGGTGTTTTTGATAAAAATGCGAAGTACCTTAATAAATGCACAAATAACAACTCGGTTTCAATTGAGTTGTGTGACGCGGTGGGCGGTTGGACAGTAGGACACGTCACAGGAACGAAAAAAGTAATTAAGTACATCCGCAAGTACTGCCCTAACGCAAAAATAATCATATGCCATCACGACGTTAACGGAAAGAACTGTCCGAACTGGTGGAAGAGATTTCACAATTTTAAAAAATTATTGGAGGTAAAGTAAAATGCTGAATGATGTTTTGACAGCAATTTCAACAGTGGGTTTTCCCGCTGTGATGTGTGGGGCACTTTGTTACTATATTTATAAGGTGCAGACGCCACTAATTGAAGCAATAAACAAGAACTCCGAAGCCATAACAAAAATGGCGAGTGCATTGGAGGTGGAAAAGCATGGGGAGACGGAAAACGCCGAATCAAAGGAATAGAAATTTTTTAGAATCTGCAAAATTGAATAACATAACATTTCAATATTACTTGGATTTATTACAGCAATTGGCAATTTCACGATTCAAATGGAAAAATTTACCTAAAACCGTAGACGAAAGATACCTTGAATTGACGTTATTTTTTGACGGTTTTGCTGTTTTTTTTGAAGACGAGGTGCTCGGGTCTCTTGCTTTGAAAGCAATGATAAACGGTCGCTATAATCTGTATGATATTCCGATTAGACGTATAGCCTACGCCAATAACGGCTATCGAAGAAATTTAAATAGCAAAAATTCCGTTGTTCTATTTAATAACATGATACACACACCAGCGTACGACACAGTGTTGTTATTTGCACGGCGTCTTGCTAATTTAGACCGAATTATTGACGTAAATTGTAATACACAAAAAACGCCAGTTTTAATTGAATGTGACGAAAACGAAAGGCTTACAATGCAGAATGCTTATCAGCAATTTGACGGAAACGCACCAGTTATTTACGGAAAAAAAGGAATCAAAGAGGGGCTAACTGTTTTAAAAACGGACGCACCTTACACCGCAGATAAATTATACGAATTAAAATCAAAAATTTTTAATGAAGCACTAACCTATCTTGGTATTGTCAACGTAAATGAAAATAAACGCGAAAGAATGATAACTGATGAGGTTGTGCGGTCTATGGGTGGTGCTATGATGATGAGAGAAAGCGTATTGACAGCAAGAAAGCAGGCGTGTGAACAAATAAATGATATGTTTGGACTAAACATATCCGTAGAATTTAAGGACGGAGGTGTTAATAATGTCAACCTATACAGTGGAGGTACGCAGGATATGTCAGTCAATCGCGGAACAGAACAAAATTCAAGTGTTTGATGATGTGGAAAGACTTATTAGGGTTGCGTACCCTAAAATATTTGAGGATTATATTCCTTTTTTTGACGAAAGTTACAAGGAAGTTTTACTGCCTAAAATCTTACGTCATTATTACACACGTGAAATAGGGTTGGAAACCGTTGGCCTTTGGAAATTGAAGTTGAACACAAAAATGGCGGAAATTATGCCCTACTACAACCAGTTATACCAGTCAGAATTGTTAAAATTTGACCCGCTAAAAAACACACAATATTCGGTCAAAAGCAAGCGAACTTTTGACGGCAAAAACGTTCTTGACGGTTTACAAAAAACTGACACAAGTAGCAACACAGATTTTTCTGGACATAGAAAAACGGACAACACAGACACAGAAACAAATAGACTAAACCGAAACACAACCGCTACAATAGATTATAAACAAGATGAAAAAGAAAAATTTGGAAAAAATACGGAACATGTTTATGATTCGCAAAATCGACACGAATTTGGAGAAGAAAATACACAAAGATATGGAAAAACAGAAACGCAGGCACACAATACAACCGATGAAACAACAATAAACACATCTACCAGTTACGAGGGTAAAGAAAATACGAAAAATGTAGTTCCGAAAGAATTTGAAAGCCTAACAAAATACAGCGATACACCACAGGGGACGATTGAAAATATAAAGGCTGGAAAATATTTGACAAATGTTACTGCGACAGTTACACCCGAAAGCGAATCCGATTCCATTAAAACTTTCGAAAATCGTGCAGACAAAAACACAGGAAGTACAGCACTTACAAAAACAGGAAATGATACAACCACGCTTGGCGGTTCTGATGCGCTTATAAAAAGTGGAACAAATACAGAGACAAAAACTGGAGAAGATACAGACCGAGAAAGTGGAGAAAATGACAAAAACTTGACTTCAAACAACACAGAAAATACTTTTGAAACCGCCAACGACAATAGAAAGAATGTTTTAGACGGCAACGAAAATATAAAAAATGTGACGATTTTAACGAGCAATATTTTAGGAAAAACAGATAACACAACAAAGATAGACAATATCGACGATTATATAGAAAGTGTTTTCGGTAAACAAGGCACAGAAACCTATAGCGAAATGCTTATGAAATTCCGAAGTACATTCCTAAATATTGACATGCTGGTTATTGATAATTTAGAAACCCTATTTATGGGGCTATGGTAGAATGGAGGCACATGTTATGTACGGTTACGGTTGCGGTGGTTGGCTTCCACCGATTGCACCGCTTGCAATCCCTGGAATATATTCCGACACTTTATCTTATGAAGATAACCTTGCTCAAATAATGAAGAAAATAAACGAATTAATTGAGCAAGTTAACAACCTTTCAAACGGTGTAAACAATTACACCGATGAGCAAATAAAAAAATTAAAAGCAGAACTGGAAAAAGAAATTTCCGCACTGGAAATAAAATTGCTTGCGTTTGTTTCAGATTTTGAAAAAGAAATTTCAAGGGTTGAAAAAGAAACAGACGGTAAAGTGCAGGCTTACATGATTACATTGACAGTGAAATTTTAAAAACAAACGAAAAAATTATGGAATTAAAAACTTATATTGATACACAGATTTTTAACACAGAAAAAAGACAAATAAAATATACCGATAATAAAGTTGCTATAGAAAGCGTTAAAAGAGAAGCGCAGGACGAATTTTTGAATAACAAAATTGAAAACATTGTAAAAGAATTTCCTAGGGTATACAATGCTGTTTTAGGTGTCAGAAGTAGCGTACAAGATACTTTCAACTCTTTTTATGAATATCTCCGCGAGTTGGGTGTGCTTTCTATTTCATATGACAAAATGGAAATGACAGCAGAACAGTATGATAAAATGGAGTTAGAAGCACACGTTTTTGACGTGTACAGCGGTTTCATTTTTTCCGAAAGTTTAAACAAAATCTTTTCGCCGTTTACTGGAAAAAAAGAAAACATGCCAAAAGTGCTATATGAACTTATAGAGCGAGCACGCTGGAATGCGGACACGTCAAAATATTTTGACGAAAAAACAAATAGCGTGAAAAATATGGACGATTCTAATTACACAGCTAAAGAATACGAGTTTTTTAATATAAATTCAACAAAGCAAGAAAATGACTTTGATTTAAAAAATCGTAGATATGTCAATACTACTACAGTATGGAAGAAAGAGAATGTGGATACAACACAAGGATGGCTCAATTCTAACTGGAATAATTTAAGCAATATTGGAGATTCCGATATCATTTCTTTCAGTTTGATAATTGGAAGAAAAGGAAAGAAAGAACAGATAAATATTGTTAACGATTTAAAAGCAGGAGAAGCGGAAGAATTTGACCTAACAGACTTTACATGCAACAACGAAAAACAAGTTGCCTATTCAAGGCATGTTAAAATTGGACTCGCTGACAATGGTACAGATAATACTTTTAATTTTGGCGATTGTACAGCAAACTCACTATCTTACACAAATTTGAGCCATGAAAGTTATGTTGCAAATGACAATTTAGTGGTGTATGAATTACGCGTAAATTATTATGCAGATTCAATAAATAATTTATAAAATGGAGGTATAAAAATTATGGATTTTAACGCAACAAATAAAACACCTAACTATGGGTTGCCTATTTTTATTGATAGTGACAAACCGTCGTGGCTGGTAGATTGGAATGGCGCAATGACGGAACTTGACACCGTTATCAAAGAGATTTCAACAAGTGAAGAAGCAAACAAAAATTTGATTGCAACGGCAAACGCAAATATTGCAAAAATCAATAATACAATTGAAGAAATACAGGACTACAATTACACGTTGACTAACCGCGTCGTTACTTTGGAGGGTAAAACAAATAAACTTGAAAGTGAATACAACACGGTAATAAATGATTTGCAGGCACAAAATAGACTGGTATTACAGTTGCAGGAGGCTATAAACACTATAAACACCGAACTGGATAACCTTACAAATAATGCTATCCCACATATTGAAGGTGGACTGGATTCTTTAACAAAAATTGTAAATGCCAATAAAAATGCACAGGATATTATTAACCAGCAGACAAAGCAAAAGTTGACAGAACTTTCAACAGAAGTCACGAACATTAAAACAAATGTTATCCCACCTATTGAGGGTGGTTTGAGTTCTCTGACAGGTACGGTAAATAAAAACACAAACGACATCCAGCAAAATTCAAGGTCAATTGAATTGACAACGTCAAGACTTTCAAACTTGGAACAGGATGTGCAACCGTTAAAAACACGCGCCAACGTATTACATTGTTTGAATGAAAGTGGCATTCTTCCTGCAACGGTTAAAGATTTGACCGCGGATTATTCACTAAAAAATATTTCAGTAGTTGTATATGCTGATTATTCCACTAGTAACACACCAAAAATGGCATTACCACCTGTTTTCATTTCCAACGAAACTAGTGCAGAAAGTTCAGGTACTTTCGGGGTTGAAACAAAAACATTTTTGACGCCTAATAACACAGCAGAATCTTATACGGTGGCTGTTAGTTATAGCGGTGTTGGAGATTCAAAAACGTTGAACGTATCAATTTCTGGGAATAATAAAGTTGCATTGCGTGCTTATACAGCGACGGCACAAGCGACTAAATAAGGAGGTTTAAATATGAGTGAAAAAAATATGAAAAGTGTTGTGGGCGTGCAGATTGGAAAGGTTAACGCTAGCAACGGCACAGATAATTATGGGCTGCCTATTTTTATTGCAACGGACAAACCAGCGTGGCTTTTAGATTGGAATGGTGCAATGGTGGCTATTGATTCGCTTTTAAAGCAAATTGACAGCAAAGCGAGTATTTCAGAAACAGAACTTGACGCACTTAAGGTACAGATTGAAAGTGCTAATAACGCGATAAGTGGTTTGCAGGAAAGCACGTCGTCACTTACTACTAACGTTGCAGGATTGACAACAGACGTAACGCAGGCAAAAAAAGACGTTGACACAATGCAGGAAACTGTTGTACAGTTGTCGGAATCTGTAAAAACGTTGGAAACAAAAGTGAACGAAAACAAAACAAAACTCACTAAAATGTCCGAAGATATCCTTGTAAACGACGGTGCAAGAATGCACATTCCATTGACAGAAACAAGTAATAAATGGATTTCAATCAATGGACTTGATAGTACGGGGGGCGGTTTACTTTTAGTTAACATAAAAGGCGATACCGATGAAGTCATAGGTGCAATGCTTATTACAACGGACTTTTCGCCAATTTTAAACAACGAACAACACGTCATCAACATTCCTTTCGCTGGTGGAACGTATAATATTAGATTTACTAAAACGCGTTCAAGCGAGGGCGGTTATGGTGTGACCGTTGCTACAAAAAAGGCTAGCGGAACAGTTTATCACGACACTAACGCAGTTATTATTACAAATGCGATAGCAAGTTTAGTGTAATTTAAAGAGGGGCACACGCCCCTCTTTCTTTTATGTATTATAATTATTTTCACTTCCTTATTAGGTCAGCTTGTTATTAAAATCTTGTGCCGATGTAATATCCTAATTGAATTAAAGCGTTTTTATAATCATAATACGTTTTACTTTCAACAAAAGCGACGTTTCCGTCTGGGCTATCTATCGTCACCAAATATCCGAAATAGTTGTCCTTTTCCGCTCTCATTTTAAACGGGAAATGCTCATAATCTTTAATAACAATTTCTTCGTAATCGGTAACTTTTTTGATAGATATATCACTTTTTTTAAAATAGCACCCCTCGTCCTGTAATTTGCTAAACAAAATATTTTCCATTTCTGAAATTTTAATCACTTTTGTCATAATAACCACCATTCACACCGCCTAACTGGTGTGCCTTTCTTTATTTGATATATTTATTATACATCGCATTTTTAAATTTTTCAAGCGTAATATTGCACAAAAATATAGTACGTGAGTTGTGCAAATTGACGGTGCGTGAGACGTACCTGCCGATGGGGGAACTCTCGTGCACTGGAGTTTCGCCGAAAGACCT
>OLYI01000766.1_pt1 | contig 10549 bp, 10 predicted proteins | sample 1644251 | NCBI WGS metagenome assembly OLYI01 (sample SAMEA103958140, study PRJEB25191) | human gut metagenome | biome: human-associated habitat [ENVO:00009003]; feature: intestine environment [ENVO:2100002]; material: feces | place: Germany | collected 2013/2015 | reverse complement strand
GTGAATGTGTTGTAGCCAAAGCGAACGAGGCGGATTGCTTTGCAAACGCCGAAGTTCAAACACGTGAGGAAGGGGGGGTATTGCAATTTTAATACACGCACTTACTCTGTTTTGAAATACGCTCACAAATACAAAAAACGCCGCATAAAGCGGCGTTTTTGCGATCATAAAGTGCTTGTTTTGCAATTTCAATCTATAACGCTGTGAATAAATTCGTCAAACGCGTCTTGACCTTTTTGGTCGTTTTTGAACACTGCCGTTGTGTCGAGGATTTGCTCGCAAACGTTGTTTATATAGTCCGTCACGGCGTTCTCGGCAACCTCGTCGGAGCAAGCAGTGCCGTTGTCCACGACAAGTTGAGTTATCATTCCGAGGTGCTTGTGAAGGGGATGTTGTTCGTCGGACAACGCCTTGAAGTCAAGCGGCGTTTTGCCCGTGAGGATGTTGCGGATTTGCGTCATTTCGCCTGCAAGTCTGCCCGGCAAAATAAACAATCCCATCACTTCGATTATGCCGATGGACTCTTGCTTGATATTGTGGAGTTCGGCTCTCGGATGGAAGATTCCGTAGGGGTGTTCGTCGTCGGTTCGGTTGTTGCGCAGTATCAAATTGAATTGATATTCGCCGTCGTCGTTGATTGAAAGTATTGGGGTGATAGCGTTGTGTTGGATTTTCTCTTCGCCGTTTTGAGTTGCGCAAAGCACGTTTACGCTCTCGTCCGAATAGCAATCCCACGCTCTTCTGAACATATTTGCAACTTCGATTGCTTGTTTCCTGTTTTTGCTCTCTATGCGTACGATAGAGTTGTACCAGTCCACAACCGACACGTTGACGTCGCCGTAGCCCGAAACTTTAAAATATCTGCGAGCAGGGCGAGAGAACACGGGCAACACTTTTTTGCCGCCTTGATAGTGGTCGTGTGCCAGTATCGAACCGCCGACGATGGGAAGCGCAGCGTTCGAGCCGATGAAGTAGTGGGGGAACATATCCACAAAGTCCGCCATTCTTGCAAACGTTGCGTCGCTCACGCACATGGGACGATGTTCTTTGCACACTGCGATGACGTGTTGCTCGAAGTATCTGTAAGGCGAAAATTGCATAAACCATTCTTCGCCGTCAAGTTCGAATGGGATTATGCGGATGTTTTGTCTTGCAGGCATAGCCGCATTGCCGACAAAACCCAGCATGTTTTGGCAAAGTACACATTTAGGATAGCCCGTTTTCGCTTCTTTTGCAAGTCTGACCTGTTCGGGAGTTTTTTCGGGTTTGGAGAGGTTTATCGTGACTATTATTTTGCCTCTTTGGCTGTCGTGTTGCCACACGATGTTCTTTTCGAAATCCTTGCCTCTCAAATACAGACTGTCGAATCCGAGTTTGCAAAGGAAGTCGCACGCCTTGTCTATGCCCTTGTAGCTTGCCTCGTTGTCAAACATTTCGACGACGGTTGAGGGAGAGGGCATGACAAAACCCATAAGTTTCGTTTCGAAATTGGATTTTGCGTTCTCGTCTATGATTTTTTTGCGTACGGCGAAGTCGGAAAGAGCGTTCATCACGTCGTATATATCGTATGCGCCGAGTTTGGGCTCTTGGCACGGCTCTGTCAGACCTAGTGTATCGAGAAGTTGATTTTGAGCGTAAATTGCGTCCAAATCGCTTAAATACAAATTGTTTTGGGCATAATCCAAAAGCCTTGCAACATTTTGTTTTGCAATTTCTTCAAAAGAAATTCTTGGCATAAAAACCTCCGAAAAAACGTATAACTCTTTTCAACATCGTAGTATATCACACACTGTTTCTCAAATCAAGAAATAAGTGACTATTTAGTGGGATTTGTATATTATTTTTTTATTTTGTTCTATTCGGATTGTATGCGTCGGACGAAAGCGCATATTAGATATAATAAAGTATAATTATCTTGCAATAGGTCGTTGCGTGTGATACAATATAACTCAATCTATAAAAAAAAGGACAAGACAATGACCTTCGACAACATCGATATGAAAAAGCTGGAAACGGCATGCGGAGACATTTACGGCGAGTCAAACAAAGAACAATTCGGCAGATTTGAAGAGCTTGTAAAAATGCACAAAGACGTGTTCAACACCACCGACGTAGAGTTTTTCTCGTCGCCGGGGCGCATCGAAATCGTCGGAAACCATACCGACCACAACGGCGGGAAAGTGCTTTGTGCGGCGATAAACGTTGACACGCTGGCAAGCGTTTCGCCGAGAACGGACGGCGTGATAGAAGTCAAATCGAAAGGTTATCCAATGCTCCGCGTGGACGTTGCAAAACCCGATTTTTCGGTGAGCGAAATCGGCACGTCAACCGCACTTATCAAAGGCGTCGTGGACTATTTCAAACGCTCGGACAAAAAGGTGGGCGGATTCAGCGCATGTATGACTTCTTCCGTTCCCAAGGGTGCGGGAGTGTCCTCGTCAAGCTCGTTCGAACTTGCGATTGCCGAGATTTTGAACGTAATGTACAACGGCGGTGAAATAGACGCGATTTTCAAAGCGAAAGCGTCGCAATATGCCGAAAACACTTTCTTCGGCAAGCCGTGCGGACTTATGGATCAAAGCGCGATTGCGCTTGGCGGCGTAAACCTCATCGATTTTGCGGATTTTGAAAATCCCGTCGTCGAAAAGGCGCATTGGGCGTTTTCCGATCTCGATATTTACGTCATTGCGACGGGCGGCGATCATAGCGATCTCACCGACGATTATGCCGCGATACCTCACGAGATGAAGGAAGTGGCAAACTGTTTCGGTGCAAAACTTCTTCACGAGATTTCGCCCGAAAAATGGAACCGCGACAAGCAAAATATCGTCGGAAAGGTGAGCGAGAGGGCATACCTTCGCGCAGAGCACTTTTTCGAAGAGAACGCACGCGTTGAAAACGCGGTGAAAGCAATCGACGACAAGGACGAAAAAGCGTTTCTCGACATCGTAAACGAGTCGGGATTGAGTTCGAGATACAAACTTCAAAACACCTATTCGCCGGCAGGCAAAAATCACAATCTCGAAAACGCTCTCGACAGAGTGGTCAAGATAGACGGCGTCGTTGCCTCTCGTGTGCACGGCGGCGGATTTGCAGGTACGATTCTCGTGTTTGCGGACAAAAAAGAAAGCGGCGTAGAGAGTGCGCTCAACGTTATGTTCGGCGACGAAAACGTCTTTAAACTCGCAATTCGCCAAAGCGGCGCAACCAAACTCGATTTGGAGAAATAAATTATGTTCACTTCCGTTTTATCCACGGCGTCCGACCCCAGAGTGGCGTTTACAATCGGCAATTTTACCGTGCAATGGTACGGCTTGCTCATTGTGTGCGGCATGCTTTTGGGACTTTTGTACGCATGTTGGCAAGCAAAGAAGATAGGCATCACGTCCGACGACGCGGTGGAACTGTTTTTGTGGCTCATTCCGCTTGCAATCGTGTTTGCAAGACTGTTGTACGTTCTCCCTCGCGCAGAGGAGTATTTCGGCGACAACGGGCTTGAAGGCTGGGACAAATTCGTCAATATAATCGCAATTTGGAAGGGTGGTATCACCATCATCGGCGGACTTTTGGGCGGACTTTTGGGCGCGGTATTTTTCACGCTTCGCCACAAAAAGCAAACCAACTTTCTCAACGTCGTCGATCTCGTCGTAGTGCCCGTGTTTATCGGTCAGATTATCGGCAGATGGGGCAACTTCGTCAATCAGGAGGCGTTTGGATTGCCAATCACGAACAAGGCTTTTCAATTCTTCCCGTTCGGCGTGTATATCACCGATCCCAGCGGTGTGGAAAGCGAGTTCAGAGACGTCGTTTATTCGCACATTCAAGCGGGCGGCGGCGGAAACTGGTTTTGCGCGACGTTCTTCTACGAAGGCGTTTGGAACACGATCGGCGCAATCTTCTGCGTGTGGATGTGGAAGAGAAATTATCAAAAGAAGTATCCCGGTATTTTGATGATTTTCTATCTGTTCTGGTATTGCATCGGCAGATTCTGGCTTGAATTTTTGCGTATGGACGCAGTGCCCGTCACAAAAACCGCGTGTCTTATCGTTGCGATTTTGGCACTTATTATCGGCGTTTTGTACATCCTTGCAAGGACGTCGCGCCTTGCATATCTCGACGTCAGAAAAGCGGCGCAAGCAGGAGCTACGGACGCAATTCTCACCGATTACGAAGTGAAAAACTACAAGTTTGTGGGCAAACTCTTTGAAAAGGCGGCAAGCGAAAGCCAAAAATCTTCCGACAAAGCAAGCAAATTCTTTGCCGAACTTTTGCTCAAAATCGGCTATATCAGAAAGAACGAGCCCGACTATATCGTGTTCGATTTTGAAAATACGCCCTACTATCACGTGCCCAAAGACTACAAGCGCAGATTTAAAGCAATGAAAAAGCAAGACGTTTATTGCGCATAATTTTTAACGACCAAACGCTTATAGGAGTATAAAATGACAAAAGATTATACGACCGAAAGAACGAAAACCAACAATCTTACTCTTCTCACCGACCTTTATCAACTCACGATGATGAACGGTTATCGCCGTTGCAAACTCGATGAAAGAAGGGCGGTGTTCGACATTTTCTATCGCGGAAACGGCGGCTATTCCTACGCAATCGCCGCAGGGCTCGAACAAGCAATCGACTATATTCTCAATCTTCATTTCGATGAAAGCGATATTTCGTATTTGCGTTCTCTGGGCATCTTCGACGACGATTTTTTGAAAGCTCTTGAAACGTTTGAGTTTACGGGAGATATCAAAGCTGTTCCCGAAGGTACGATGGTATTTCCTTACGAGCCGATTCTCACCGTGTCCGCTCCTCTTTGGCAAGCGCAACTCGTCGAAACCGCGCTTTTGACGTTTATCAATCATCAAACGCTCATCGCAACCAAAGCCGCTCGCCTCAAAGAGTGCACGAAGAACAAAATCAGCGAGTTCGGACTTCGCAGAGCGCAAGGCCCGGACGCAGGCATTTACGGCGCGCGTGCGGCATGCATAGGCGGTTGCAGAACGACGTCCAACGTCGTTGCCGGCAAGCTGTTCGGCATCCCCGTCACGGGCACTCATTCGCACAGCTGGGTTATGTCCTTCGACACCGAGCTTGAAGCGTTTGAAAAGTATGCCGAAATCTATCCCGACAACTGCTTGCTTTTGGTGGACACCTACGACACGTTGAAGAGCGGCGTGCCCAACGCAATCAAAGTTTTCGACAAACTCAAAGCGGAAGGACACAAGCCGATAGGCATTCGCCTTGACAGCGGCGACCTTGCGTATCTGAGCAGAAAAGCAAGGGTTATGCTCAATGAAGCGGGGCATAGCGATTGCCTTATTTTCGCAACCAACGACCTTGACGAAGACATCCTTCTCGCGCTCAATTCGCAAGAAGCGAAAATCGACGTTTACGGCATCGGCACAAAACTTATCACAAGTTACAACAATGCCTCTTTGGGCGGTGTGTACAAGCTGTGTGCGCTTGAAGAGGACGGCAAACTTGTGCCCAAAATCAAAGTGTCCAACAGCCACGAAAAGACCACCAATCCCGGCGTTAAAAAGATCGTGCGTATCTTCAAAGACGGCATGGCGCAAGCGGACTTGATTTGCCTCGAAGACGAAACTTTCGACACATCTAAGCCCCTCACCGTTTTCCATCCCGAACAAACGTGGAAGAAAACGACGTTCACCGACTATGAACTCAAAGAACTTATGGTGCCGATTTTCAAGGACGGAAAACTTGTTTACGACAAGCCCTCGCTCAAAGATATTTGTGCGAGAGAGGACGAGTCCATCGCGTCTTTCTTCCCCGAATACAGAAGAGTCGTCAACACGCAAGAATACAAGGTTGACCTTTCTCAAAAGCTTTGGGATTTGAAGAGAGAATTGCTTAACGCAGCACATTAAGATATTTTTTAAAGATAATCAAACACAAAAAATCGAGGCGGTTTTCGCCTCGTTTTTTTGTTTTAGAAAATTAGAAGTCTTATCTGAAATCGCAGTTTACGATTGAAAATTATAGACATAAAGTGCCTGTTTTGCGACAAAATCGACAAAATTCGCCAAAACGTTTTTGCTCGTTTGCATTATATTTTTGATATGCTTTTTATGCTAAACGTGTTTGGAGGCGTGTATGAAAAAGAAAAGCACTTTGAGATTCCCACTTTCGAGAAAAGGTTACGATCGCGAGGCAGTGGACGGTTTCATCGCTCTCGAACAAGCCAAAAACGACGAGCTTCAACTTGAACAGCGCGAGCGTATAAATGCGCTGAAGCAAGAAAACGACGCTCTCAAATTGCAAGTCGAAACACTCAAAGGCAGAGAGGAGCAAATCAAACTCGCTCTCGTCACCGCAACCGAAAATGCGAACAGACTTTCTCAGGACGTCAAACTCAGATACAAGCAAGAGCTCGACAGGTTGCGCCTTTTCAGAGCCAAGTGGGAAAACGCCTACGAGCAGATGAAAGAGAGATATCATTTCGACAAAGACGCCCTCAACGTCGAAAGCGTCGCAGTGTCCGTCGAGCTTGAACTCAAAAAGTTTTTGGCGCAGGATTTTTCTCTCAACAAATGCGTGAGCGATGATATGATGGAAGAGCATTTCAGAAGGGAAGCGGAGCGGCTTACAAACAAGCAATTGAGCGTTCAAAGCGCAACGCAATCGGACGCCGTACCCACGTCCAAAAACGCCGAACAACTCAAAACGAAATTGCAAGAGGCGCAGTCAAAAAAGAAAGCGGACACTTCCGCCGCATTCTCAATCGAAGAGGCGTTGAATCCGACAAACTCCCTTCAAGACAACGTAAACGCAATCAGATTTTGATTTTATTTATGCAAAAAGCCTCGCAAAATCGCGAGGCTTTTATTGTGTGATTCCGATGTAATTTTTGCGTTTTTACGGTGTTTTGCGGCATATTTCTGTTGTTTTTTGCCGCTTTTTTTGTAATTATTTTTGTGATTTACGACCGCTTTTTCAATGTTTTCCGTTTGGCGGTATGCAAACCCTATTTGTTTACGACGTCTTTAAGCGCATTATATGCATTATAATTCGTGCGCTCGATTGTGAGGGGAGTCACGCTGACATAGCCGTCTATCGTTGCGTCGCTGTCAATCGTCAAATCGTGATTGTTTTGATGGATGCAATGCCCTTCTTGTCGCCATGTTCCGTCGCCAAGATCGAAGAAATCGTCGGTGAAGTATGCACCGCCTTGCTTTGTGAGCAATATCGATTTTGCGTCCTTCGGGACGTTGACGTTGTATATGTTGCCATAGGCAAAGAGGTTGTTTCGTTGTACGAAATCGTAAATTCTGTCAAGCCAAGCTTGCGCGTCGTCGAAACTTTGTACGTGAGTGGACAGCGCAAGCGCTTTGAGCCCTCTCGTGCAAGCCTCGAAAATCGCGCCGTTGGTCGCAGAATACATTATATCCTCGCCGAGATTAAGCCCTTTGTTTATGCCGGACATGACAAGGTCGTAGGTTTCGTGAAGCCCCAGCGTTGCAAAGCGCACGCAATCTGCCGGCGAGCTGTCCACACTGAACGCGCGTACTCCGTCCAAATAATCGACTTTTTTCACTTCAAAAGGATTGTGGATATCAATGGAATGACTTTTGCCGCTTTGTTCGAATTTCGGGGCGGAAACCGTTACGTCACCGAGTTTTTTCGCCCATTTTGCGACTATCATCAAGCCTTCGGATTGTATTCCGTCATCATTGGTAAGGAGAATTTTCATAGCCAACCCGTATTGTCGTGTTTGTAGTTTTTGACGATTTCGTCCGCATCGACGATCATTTGTTTCATTTCTTTTTTGCTGTGCACGGTTGCCCCGCACGCCATATCGTGTCCGCCTCCGCCGTACTTTTCGGCAAGCGCGTTTATGCTAGTAAATCTCGAACGCAAGCGCACTCTAATGTTGCTGTCCGCGTTTTGTATAAACGCAAGCCATACGATTGCGCCTTTGATGCTGTCAAGATAGGACACCACGTTGCTTGCTTGCTCGTTGGTGAGCTTAAAGCGTTTTTGCATTGCCTTGTCAACGTAGATGTAGGCAACGCCGTTTTGAGTGACTTTCATCTTTTTGTAGACGAATGATTCGAACTTGAACACGTTGAAGTCGTCGAGGTTGAGGTTTGCGTATATCCATTCGGTGTTTATTCCGAGGTCGAGCAACGCGCCCGCTCTACGCATGGTGTCGCCGTCAACCGAGCTGAATCTGAATCTGCCGCTGTCCGTCACCATGCCAGTGAAAATGCAGGTTGCGCCTTCTTTGTCGAGGGTGAGTTCGTCCTTGAACGTAAGCCAAAAATCAACTATCATTTCGCAAAGGGAAGAGCGTTCGTCCTCAACCCAGCTCAAATCTCCGTAGGGCTTGACGTCGATATGGTGATCGATTTTGACAAGCTCCTTGCCAAGAGAGTATTTCTTGTTGGATATGCGGTCGGTGGTTGCGGTGTCGCACACGATGACAAGCGCGTCGGCGTATTTTTCGTCGTCGATAGGCTCGTCCTCGCCGCCCAAAAACGCAAGGTAATCGGAGCTGTCCTCGTTGAGCACGTACACTTCTTTTTGAGGGAAGGAGAGTTTAAGCATCCTTGCAAGCCCTTTCGTCGAGCCGATTGCGTCGCCGTCGGGGCGGAAGTGCCTTGTGATGATAATTCTGTCGTATTGCTTGATTTTGTCGAGTATTTGTTTTTTGATTTCAAAATTGTCCGTCATATTCTTTCTCCGTTTTCAACGAGGTCGTCTAGCTCGTCAAGCACTTGCAATGCCTCTTGTTTGTCTTTGAGCGTCGCTCCGCTTGCTTTGAGGTGTCCGCCTCCGCCGTGCGCCACGGCAATTTGGTTGATATTCAGATTTTTGGAGCGTATCTCGCAAAGCACGCCTTGTTCGCATTCGGTGAAGTTCACCCAAGCGTCCACGCCTTTGAGGTCTCCCATGGTGTTGACGTATCCGCGCGACACCGCTTGCGCTTCCATACCGAGAGCTTCCACTCTTGCTTTGTCCGAGTAGGAGTACGCCACGTTGTTTTTCGTAAACTGTATGGACAGCACGAATTGCGCGCGCTTTTTTACATTTTCGTAGGTGTCCGCATAAAGATTTGCGTATATCTCGCCGGGGTTGAAGCCCTTGCTCAAAAGAAAGCTCGCAAGCTCGAACGTGCGATGAGTTACGCTGTCGTAATAAAATCTGCCGCTGTCCGTCACCATGCCCGTAAACAACGCTTTGGCGGCGTAGGAATCCACTTCCAGCCCCCATTCGCGTACCAAATAGGCAACAAGTCCGCAACAACTCTCGAAAGACGTGTCGTCAATGTCTATGTCCGCAATGTCCTCAACAAAAATGTGATGGTCAATACGCAAAACCGTTTCCGCAAGAGCGTAACGCTCGTCGGATATGAGAGATTTTGCCGACGTATCCAGCACGATTGCCAATGCGCCTTTGTACGCTGCGTCGTCAACGGTGTCCATCTTGCTGCCGTCCATAAATGAAAAACGGCGCGCGTCGTCGCCGACAGCATATATCTTTTTGTCGGGGAAGTTGACTTGAAGCACGCGCTTCAATCCTATTTGACTGCCCATCGCATCGCCGTCCGGGTTAGAGTGGCGGTGAATGATTATCACGTCGTATTTTTTGATTGCGTCAAACGCTTTGCTTATCATAATTTCTATCCTTACAATTTGATATTAAAGAATATCATAAATACACATCGGTGTCAACGACGATTTTTATTGACAGAATTAACGCAATAGACGACCGAAATCCGTTATTTGAACGGCCGGCAAACTTTTTGTCCGACCTGTTGATTTTTCGTTTGACATCGATTGTTTTTCGTGTATAATAGAAAGGTAATTTGAAATCCGAGGAGGTGAAAAAGATGTCAACAGTCAGAGTCGGTGAAAACGAAAGTTTGGACAACGCAATCCGCCGTTTCAAGAGAAAATGCGCGCGCGACGGCATCATCGGTGACCTCCGCAAGAAAGAGGCTTACGAGAAACCCAGCGTAAAACGCAAAAAGAAAGCGGAAGCTGCTCGCAAGAGAATGTACAAATCATAAACCAAAAATCTTCGCATGCACGTCATGCGAGATACGGAGGCATGGCTCAGTTGGTTAGAGCACACGGTTCACATCCGTGAGGTCACAGGTTCGAGTCCTGTTGCCTCCACCACATTTTACCAATCCGCACTGGTGGCGGATTGGTTTTTTATTTTCTTGGATTTTTTGTGCAAAATATCAATACTGCTTTTATTTTAAGTAAAAAACACAATCTTTTATATTTTGAAGTTATGCAATCCAATTTGACCGCACATAAAAGTTTTAAGCCCTTATTCATCTAAATTACTCCGAGTTTTATTGCCTTTCGTCGCGGCGTTTTAGCACCGACAAAAGCCTTTGTCAACGGCATAAAAATCTTGTTTTTGCTCTCAAAAATTGGTTCAATTCTAATGCGCATTTTATATGCTTTTTAGTCGTTTGCCTATTAGACGAGCCGTAGTCTTGATACAAGTGTGACGATTAGACGAGCCGTAGTCTTGATACAAGTGTGACGATTAGACGAGCCGTAGTCTT
>OLYI01000760.1_pt1 | contig 10616 bp, 10 predicted proteins | sample 1644251 | NCBI WGS metagenome assembly OLYI01 (sample SAMEA103958140, study PRJEB25191) | human gut metagenome | biome: human-associated habitat [ENVO:00009003]; feature: intestine environment [ENVO:2100002]; material: feces | place: Germany | collected 2013/2015 | reverse complement strand
CTCAGAAAGTTTCTTCTGCTGCTCGGGTGTATGACGATACTGTTTCTCTCCGTATTTCTCTGTCTCTACCTGATAAAGGATACCGAGGTGTCCCTGTCGGCAGGCGTTGGCACGGCGATTCTGACGCTCGCGGCACTGACGGCTCTGGCTTTTGCCCGTAAGCTGAGACATGAAAAGCTGACGAAGCGGATTGACCTTTATTCGGAAAACTACCTCCGCTCCTGCATAAACGAAGAGATTTATAAGGACGCCGGCAGCGATGAGCTGCTTGACTACAGCGTAGGGACGATTATTCTTAAAAAAGTCGTCAACACGGAGGACACAACCACGATAACCGCCGACGTTTACGGAAGCGAGACATATCTTCCTGATAATAAAAAACCATACACAAAAAAAATCAGAAGAACGCTCAATCTGCAAAGAGCAAGACACCCTGATAAAAGAAAGACGGACGGAAAGTTCTTCAAACCGGTGACAGACCGCATCCATTTGGGCAAACAGGTTCATTGTTCCTGCAGTTCTCCTTACATTCTCAAATCATGCGTACACCGGCAGGTCTAGCCCTGCCCGGGCTTTATCACCTTTTTGATGTTCTTTTCAATTTTTGCGCGGGGCAGCATGACCTCGCGGCCACAGCCCGTGCAGCGGATCTTGAAATCCATGCCCACCCGCAGCACCTCGAAGCTGGACGCTCCGCAGGGGTGCTTTTTGCGGGTGAGGATGGTATCTCCCACAGCGATGTCCATATTTATCCGACCTCTCCCTTCTTTTCTGCCGCGCAGACGCCCGGCAGAGCCAGTGTGTGCCGCCGCCCGCATAGCGGGTGCTGCGCATACAGATATAGTATAATCCAAACTCGTATAAAATGCAATTGTCAGCGCATATGGTTTTACTGCCGCCGGGCAAAACGGCGGGTGCGCAAGGCAAAAACAGCACAGAAAGAGGAATGAAGAATGATGCAGACTTATCGTACCGAAGGGAATTACCGCAGTGCAGACCGGCTTTCGGCTGCGGAGCTGCGGGCGGCCATGGCCAGCCGCGAAATTTTACAGAGCACTGCCCTTGCCTTTGACACCCAGCGCCAGCTCCGGTTCGACCTGGGCGGGGTAAAGGCCGTGATGCCCTTTGGTCAGTGTGCCGATGGGGCCGAGAGCGGCACCGTGCGGGTGGGCGGCGTGGACGTGCGGGATTATAACCTTGACGTGCTGCGCCGCGAGGTCTCCATGGTGCTGCAGAAGAACGTGCTGTTCAGCGGCACCATTCTGGATAACCTGCGCTGGGGCGACGAGAACGCCAGCGAGGAAGAGTGCATCCGGGTGGCCAAACTGGCCTGCGCCGATGAATTCATCGAGCGTTTCCCCGACAAGTACAATACCTGGATCGAGCAGGGCGGCTCGAACGTTTCCGGCGGCCAGAAGCAGCGCCTGACCATCGCCCGCGCCCTGCTGCGCAAGCCCAAGGTGCTGATCCTGGACGACTCCACCAGCGCGGTGGACACCGCCACCGATGCCAAGATCCGCAAGGCCTTCCGGGAAGAGATCCCCGGCACCACCAAGATCATCATTGCACAGCGCATCTCCTCGGTGCAGGATGCAGACCGCATCCTGGTGCTGGACAACGGCCAGATCAACGGCCTGGGCACCCACGAGGAGCTGCTGAAGACCAATACCATCTATCAGGAAGTCTACAACAGCCAGACCCAGGGCAGCGGCGACTTCGACAAACAGGGAGGTGAGCAGTAATGGCACAGGTGAAAGAAGTTCGCGGCCCCGGCCCGCGCGGCGCAGGCCAGCCCCGGCCCAAGGTCGAAAATCCGGGTCTGCTGCTCAAGCGGATCATGGACGAAGTGTTCCAGCACTATCTGCCCCATTGCATCTTCGTTCTGGTGTGCATCGTGGTCAGCGCGCTGGCCAATGTGCAGGCCAGCCTCTTCCTCAAGACCCTCATTGATGATTACATCGTGCCCATGACCCAGCAGGCCACCCCCGATTTCGGCCCGCTGGCCGCAGCACTGGGCCGCATCGGCTGCGTTTACGCCGTCGGCGTTCTGGCTGCGTGGCTCAATTCCCGCATCATGGTCAACGTGACCCAGGGCACCCTGCGCAACCTGCGCACCAAGCTCTTCACCCACATGGAGAGCCTGCCCATCCGGTATTTTGACCAGCACCCCCACGGCGACATCATGTCCGTGTACACCAACGACGTCGATACCCTGCGCCAGATGCTCAGCCAGAGCATCCCGCAGCTGGTGTCCAGCGCCATCACCATCGTTTCCGTCTTTGCCAGCATGTGCATGCTGAGCTGGCAGCTCACCATCGTCACCATGCTGATGGTAGCCCTGATGCTCTTCTGCTCCAAGAAGATCACCCAGCAGAGCGGCAAGTACTTCATCGCACAGCAGCGCGACCTCGGCAAAGTGAACGGCTACATCGAAGAGATGATGGAAGGCCAGAAGGTCGTTAAAGTCTTCACCCACGAGCAGAAGGCCCTCGAGGGCTTCCGCGAGCTGAACGACAAGCTCAAGGACAGCGCCAAGCAGGCCAACAGCTTCGCCAACATCATGATGCCCGTCAACGCTCAGCTGGGCAATATCAGCTACGCCATCTGCGCTCTGGTGGGTGCAGCCATGGCCGTCACCGGCATGGGCGGCGTCACGCTGGGTACTGTCATGGCGTTCCTGTCCCTGAACAAGAGCTTCAACATGCCCATCAGCCAGGTGTCCATGCAGGCCAACAGCATCATCATGGCTCTGGCCGGTGCCGAGCGCATCTTCAAGATGATGGATGAGCCCAGCGAGACCGATGAGGGCTATGTCACCCTCATCAACGCCAAGTACGACAAGGACGACAACCTCGTGGAGGCCAACGAGCGCACCGGCATCTGGGCCTGGAAGCACCCCCACCACGACGGCACCACCACCTACCACAAGCTGGAAGGCGACATCACCTTTACGGACGTCGATTTCGGCTATGTGCCGGGCAAGACCGTCCTGCACGACATCAACCTCTATGGCCGTCCGGGCCAGAAGATCGCCTTCGTCGGTTCCACCGGCGCAGGCAAAACCACCATCACCAACCTCATCAACCGCTTCTATGATATCCAGAAGGGCACCATTGAGTATGACGGCATTGATGTGACCCATATTCATAAAGACGACCTGCGCGCATCCTTAGGCATTGTTCTGCAGGATACCCACCTGTTTACCGGTACGGTTATGGATAACATCCGCTATGGCCGCCTGGATGCAACGGACGAGGAATGCCGCGCCGCCGCCAAGCTGGCCAACGCCGATGAGTTCATCCGCCACCTGCCGGATGGCTATAACACCACGCTGACCGGCGACGGCACCAACCTGAGCCAGGGCCAGCGCCAGCTGCTTGCCATTGCCCGTGCCGCTGTTGCGGACCCGCCGGTACTGATCCTGGACGAAGCAACCTCCAGCATTGATACCCGCACCGAGCGCCTGGTGCAGCAGGGCATGGACGGCCTGATGTATGGCCGCACCACCTTTGTTATCGCCCACCGCCTTTCCACCGTGCGCAACTCGGACTGCATCATGGTGCTGGAACAGGGCCGCATTATTGAGCGCGGCACCCACGATGAGCTGATTGCCCAAAAGGGCCGTTACTACCGCCTGTACACCGGCAATTTTGCGGAAAACTCCTGAAATAGCCTTTCTGCCGGATAAGTGGCAACAAAAGCGCAATCGGCATAAAAACGGAAAATCCCCATAAAAATACCGGGAAGGATTCCACCCTTCCCGGCGTTTTTGTGTAAAATGCCGTCACGCCGCACAAAACTTGACGATGTGGGAATAATTGGCTATAATAGAGGGGAACACAAGGAGGCTGAACCAACACAGCACTCCTTTTTATATAGATGACGCTTTGGAGGGGGGCTGCGCAGAACACTGCCAGCCGCAGGCGTACAAAACTGACCAACCAACACGATAAACTGAGAGGAGAGCTTATACATGGCTACCAAGAAAATTGCTCAGACCGTTATTACTGAGGATAAGTTTTATACCATCGCCGCTGCAAACGGCAAGGTTGTTGAAGTAAAGGATTACAACACCGAGAACGGCGCTCAGATCCAGCTGTGGGATAATGCCAACGCCGAATGGCAGCAGTGGAGCTTTGTGCGCGCCGGCGAGGGCGTGTACCGCATCAAGAACCGTTTCACCGGCAAGATGATGGACCTGGATTGCTCCGGCGTGACCGATGGCACCCATGTTCACCAGTGGGAAGGCGCTAACGCTTCCAGCCAGCTGTGGATCGTGGAGCCCGCCAATGATGGCCGCGTAAAGATCAAGTCCAACCTGGCCGGCAAGTGCCTGGACCTGGTCAACATGAACACCGAAAACGGTGCAGTCCTGCAGATCTGGGCCGATGTGAACGGCGATAACCAGTACTGGACCATCAACGAAGTGACCCGCAAGCCCAAGACCAGCGCCAAGGCTACCGCCGCTAAAGCAAAGGCTGAAGTGAAAGCTGCCGCTGAAAGCGCTGCCAAGACCGTTGACGCCGCTGCCAAGGCTGCTGCCGAAGTTGCTACCGAGGTTGTTGACGCCGTGAAGGCTTCTGCCGATAAGCCGGTTGCCGAAACCGCCGCTGAGGTTGTTAAGACCGCCAAGAAGGCCACTTGCAAGACCAGCACCAAAAAGGCTGCCGAGGCTGCTGTGACCACCGCAAAGAAGGCAGCCGAGGCTGCCACTGCCGTTGCTGCCGTGGCCACCGACGCTGTCAAGGAAGTTGCTGAAAAGCCCGCCGTTAAGGCCGCTGCCGATGAAGCTGTGAAGGCTGTAAAAGAAGTTGCCGAAAAGCCCGCTGTCAAGGCTGCTGTGGAAGCTGCCGACAAGGCCGTGAAGGAAGTTGCCGAGAAGCCTGCTGTCAAGGCTGCCGCCAAGGCCGCTGACGAAGCCGTTAAGACCGTTGTGGAAGCTGCAAAGCCGGTTGTTGAGGCTGCTAAGCCTGCTGTAAAGGGCAAAAACTCCCGCAAAAAGCACAGCAGAAAGTAATTTGTTTTAAAGCGTCAGAATACCCCCTGATAAAAAATAAGTCCCGCCCGCAGCACCCCTCGCTGCCGGGCGGGACTTTTTTTGTGCAGGATCAATCCCAAAGAAAACTGCCCGTATCACTCCGGCCAAAAACCGGAAAGGATGCGGGCAGCTGTTTTATCAGAATAACGGAAATAAGAGAAAGCCAAATTTTACAGGAAGCTCTGGATCAAAGTTTTCAGGCCGATCAAAATCAGCACAAGGCCGCCAATGCGCTCCGAAACGGCGCGGTACTTATCGCCAAACACGGCACCAACCTTAACGCCGATGGCAGACAGGGTAAAGGTGGTGCAGCCGATCAGCAGGGCAGCAACCACAATGTTGGCTTCCATTGCGGCAAAGCCAACGCCAACGGCAAAGGCGTCAATGGAGGTTGCAACGGCCAGCGGCAGCATGGCTTTGGCGGAAAAATCGTTGTCCACAGTTTCATCGCCGCCAAAGCTTTCCCGCACCATGTTTACGCCGATCACAGCCAGCAGGATAAAGGCAACCCAAGGGCCAACGCTGTTGAGCAGGTGCTCGAACCGGGAACCGAGAAAGTAGCCAAAGGACGGCATAATGGCCTGGAACGCGCCGAACCAGGCACCGCAGATCAGCGCGTGGGACAGCTGTACTTTGCGCACCGAAAGCCCCTTGCAGATGGAAACCGCAAACGCATCCATCGAAAGGCTGATGCCGATCATGATCAAGTCAAACAAACTCATACCCCAATACCTCCAAATCAGATCCAAGGGCAGAGCCGGGCAAACAAAAAAGACCTATCCGCCCAGTACCTGCACACAGCATGCAGGTGAACCCTGTGCGGATAAGTCTCGTCATTTCAAGTAGTGCCAGAGCCTTTGCTGTTAGCTCATTGTGTTGGCAAAACTGCACGGCCGCTCTTGCCCAGTGCCGCGCCGACTACTCCCTTATTGCCTGAATAGTGTACCATGCGGAAAATTTGTTGTCAATGCGTTAGTTATTGCTAACCGTTAAAATCCCGGTCATTTTCCGGGTTTTGCCACAAAAATGGGTGTGCTGCACCGCAAAATCAGCCCTGCTGCGCTCCAAAGAGCAATGCAGGCAGAAATAACCGGAATCTTTACCGCCCCCTTGCGCAATGGCGGCTGATAGGGTAAAATAAAAAGACGAAAAAACAAAGAAACAGGGGATATTATGCAATACAAAGTTCTGGCACTGGATCTGGATGGCACACTGACCAACAATGCCAAAGTCATTACCCCACGCACCAAAGCTGCCCTGCAGGCAGCGGCGGACCGCGGCGTGCGCATTGTGCTGGCCAGCGGCCGCCCCACCGTGGGCATTGAGCCGCTTGCCAAAGAGCTGGAGCTGGACCGCCGCGGCGGCTGCATCCTGAGCTATAACGGCGGTAAGATCATTGACTGCAAAACCGGCGAAACGCTGGTGCAGCATGAGTTCCCGCCGGAGCTGATCGACCCGGTGTGCACCTTTGCCCGCTACTGGATGCACAACGGCTTCATCAACGTGGACAATCAGAAGATGTCCAAGAGCCTGCACAACTTCTTCACCGTCCGCGATGTGGCCAACCTCTACGGCTATGAGCCCATCCGCTACTTCATGTTGACCGCAGGCTACCGGATGCCGCTGAACTACACCGTAGACCTCATCGAGAGTTGCAAGAACAGCCTGGAGCGCCTGTACACCTGCCGCGAGAACCTCGATTTCGCCCTGAGCAAGAGCGAGTTCGGCACCGACGAGAGTCTGAAGGCCAAGGCCGACGAGGCCCGCACCAAGTTCTGCAAGGCTATGGACGACGACCTGAACACCCCCGATGCGCTGGCTGCGGTGTTCGATCTGGTCAAGGAGATCAACACCCTGTCCGCTTCTTCCACCAAAGAAGCGCTTGAAGCTGCCGCCAAGGCGTTCGACGAGATCACCGACGTGCTGGGCCTGATGTACAACCGCAGGAAGGATGAGGTGCCCGCCGAAGTGACCGAGCTGGTCGAAAAGCGCGCTGCGGCCAAGAAAGCCAAGGACTGGGCCACCGCCGATGCCATCCGCGCCCAGCTGACCGAGATGGGATGGGCCGTCAAGGATACCGCCCAGGGCCCCCAGCTGAGCAAGCTGTAAAGAGCGAAGAAACTGCCGTGCGTCTGCGCGGCAGTTTTTATATCAAAATTTTGAGTTACTTGAATCCCGTTATTGACCCAAAGGGCAGGATGCGGTAAAATAAAGTTGGTCCAAAGCAATTTTTGGCCCGGCGGGAAGTCTCCCGCCGCACGACCGCAACCTTTGAAATGCAAACAGGAGGTCTGCTCTATGAAGACCAAAAGGATGATCTCGCTGCTGCTCGCCGTCCTTCTGACGCTGAGCGTGGCCGTTACCCCGGCGTTTGCAGCGTCGGCGGGGGATCTGCTGCCCGCCGCAGAAAGTGCAGATGTCGAGGAAAGCAATGATGTCGTTTCCATCCGCCTGACCACGTCGGGTGAGTTGGTTTATGGTTCGCCGTTCAACCTCAGTGTCGTGACCAAACCCGCCGACACCCAGTATATCGGCGTGATCATCGGCACCAAGGGCGAGGCAAAGGGCTATGTGACGCTGGTCCTCTCGGACAAGATCCGCACCCTGCTCAAGATGATCCCGCTGCCGCGCAAGATGTCCGCTACACCGGATCAGGAGGAAGAATTCAACCTCTACGCCTACATCAAGCAGCTCATTGACGGCAACGACGTGAGCGTACTGCTGCGGGTGGCCGACGAGGTCGTTTCGGTGATGGACGTGCTGCAATTCTATATGCCCACCATCAAGGACGTTTCCACCGGCCTGAAGCTGGCGCTGGAACTCATCCGAAAATTCCTGCCGGATGGCGCCTTCAGCCGCATCTACGTGGATGAGCAGCCGACCGAGTCCGGCAACTATGTGGCCGGTGCAGTGGCGCTGGAATCCGGCGACGTGAACACCGCCGGTGTAGCCATGTTCCGCATCAAGCCGAAGACAGAAGGTGTCCGCACCTACTGGGCGCAGGAAGTGCCCGAAACGATGACCGTGGAGGAAGCACAGAACTACGACCTGAGCGCCGTGCTGGAAGTGGACGGCCAGCCCGTTCCGGAGGGCAAGATCAGCTACACCTATAAAAAGGGCGGCTGGTTCGGCAGCAAGTCCGACACCCTGCCCACCCAGCCGGGCGAGTATGTCCAGACCGCGACCGTGGGCGGCAACTACTCCTGCGAGAAGATCACCCGCACCATCGTCATCCAGTAAAACGATCAGACAATGATAAGACCCCTGCCGTGCAGCTGCATGGCAGGGGTCTTTTGTATCAGGAACAGTGGAGATCAGATGCCCCGGAACCGCCAGCCCCAGCCGCCGCCGCAGCAGCAGTTGCAGAGAAGGTTCAGCAGGATCATGCTCCAGCACCAGCGCATCAGGCCACCCGGCTGGGCATAGGTCGTCTGGGTGCGGTAGGTGCGGCCAGAGCTTTGCAGATTGCGCAGATGCACCTGGTATTCGGTGTTGCCCGGCTCCATCTGGGCGGCGCGGCGGGCGTCCTGCAGGGCGTCGATGCTGTTGCCCAGGCCCTGGTTCGCCAGCGACGAGAGGTAATACCACCGGGCGGTGCGGTTCGCGATGCCGTCCAGCACACGGCGGGCCTCAGCGTAGCGGCGGTTCACGATGAAGTTGCGCGCCGCCTGCAGTTCGGGCGTGTCCGCGCTGCTGAAGCCCGGCCCGCTCTGCTGCTGGTAGCCGCCGAACCCAAACCCAAAACCGAACGGGTCGAACCCGAAGTCCCAGTCGCCATCCTGCTGGCCATAGCCCTGCTGATAGCCGCTGTTGTAGAAGCCGCCATAGCTCTGCTGCTGGCCGTAGGGGTTGCCGTAGCCGCCGTTCTGGGGGCCGGTCTCCCCTTTGGTGATGGCGTCGTAGGCCGCCTGCACTTCCTTGAAGTGCTCTTCGGCCGTGGGGTCGTTGGGGTTCAGGTCGGGGTGCCAGCGCTTGCACTTGGCACGGTAGGCTTTCTTTATCTCGTCGTCGGTTGCGCCGCGCTGGATGCCCAGCACCTCATAGGGGTCTTTCATGGATCAACTTCCTCACGTCTCTACGAACTTGCGCGGCCTTGCTGCCGCACGAACAAAATTAAGTGTACAGGACAACGCCTGAAAAATCAAGAGAAACCGCCTCATTCGGCGGCTCTGGGGGGATTTTTTGCATGTTTGCAGTTGTATTTGAGCCAGACGCCGGAGTAGAGGATGTTCCGCAGCAGGTCCACATCCTCCACGCAGGGCAGGCGCTCAAAGCTGCGGGCACAGTTGGCGAGCAGCAGCTCGAAAATCTCCCGCATCTCTTCTTCGTAGCCGGGCAGCTGGTGCAGGCTGCGCAGCGGGTTGTAGGCTCCCTTTTTCAGGTCGCGGTCGAGGTCGTCGTAGGCATCCAGCAGGTAGATGTATTTGCCCAGATGGAAGCCGATGCTGCGCAGCTCCGGAGACCAGTGGTCCTGCTTGTAGTCGAACAATTCCGCCATCAGGTCGCCAAAGCAGCCGGACACGGTGTCCAGGTCTTCGCTGCCCTCGGCCTCGTACTGCGTCAGCCGGTCCAGACAGGCGCGAATGGCGCTGCACTGCCGGGGCCAGCGTTCGGCGGCTGCCGCAGTGGGGGCGGCGAGCAGCGCCTCGAACCCCAGCCCCAGCAGGCTGCGGTCATCGTTCCACTTGTCCTGTGCGTTGTAGTAGTGGAGCGCAACGCTCAGGTCGGCGCAGTAATCGGTTGGCCCGCTGGAACGCCAGTCCACCTTCCGGATGGGGTGGATGGGGCAGTGGTCTGCGCCGGTGTGCAGCGCGGTCTCGCCATCGTACAGGCTGGAGAGCAGCAGATCCAAAAAGGTCAGGTCATAGCTCAGGGTCAGCCGCCCACGCAGGCCGTGCAGCGCACCGATGCGGCGGCAGAGCCCGCAGTAGGCTGAGCGGTACCGCGCCTGCGCTTCCGGCGAAAGCGCAGCCTGATTCGGGATCACATATCCGAACATGGCTCAGCTCTTCTTGATGAACTGGGTGCCGCAGCGGGGGCAGGAGATCTGGATGCGGCCGCGCCCGCGGGGCACACGGAGCTTCTGGCGGCACTGGGGGCAGCGGTAATAGTGGTAGACCTTGCGGTTGGCCCACTGCTCTTTCAGGCCCCGGAACTTGTTGTCCACCCGGTCTTTGAGGGTGTAGAACTTGTAATTCTCTTCGGTCCGCTTCGAGATGTTGCGGCTGAAGGTGCGGTAATAGCAGAAGCCCAGCAGCACCACACCCAGCCAGGTGAACAGGCTGATGCGGCTGACGATGGCGATGAGCAGCAGAACCAGAGAGGCGATGCTCAGAAACTGGTTCAGGCCGTCGGTGCCATAGCGGCCGATCATAAAGCGGCGAAGTTTTTCTCTCATAATCGTACAGTCCTTTGTCCTCAAACTCTTCAAAAGGGGACGGCCGAAGCCGTCCCATAAACTCTTTACACCCATAGAATATCAGCCAAACATGATAAAACTTTGAACGGAGTGCAAATCTATCATGAAAGGACGGGATTTAAGAACGCTTGCGCACCGTGAGCACGGCTTCGGTGTCCA
>OLYI01000759.1_pt1 | contig 10631 bp, 9 predicted proteins | sample 1644251 | NCBI WGS metagenome assembly OLYI01 (sample SAMEA103958140, study PRJEB25191) | human gut metagenome | biome: human-associated habitat [ENVO:00009003]; feature: intestine environment [ENVO:2100002]; material: feces | place: Germany | collected 2013/2015 | reverse complement strand
CTGCCGCACCTCGCTCGCCGTATCGGCACTTAGAATTATGCGGTATTGCCTAAAACTTTTTACTTTTTTCAAAGACAAATAAAACTTTCTTTCTCGCGTAGGAACCTCTTGCTAAATCCTGAAAAAAGTGTATTATGACTAAGTGTGGCGCTGGAATTTACAATCCATCAGTATCGGAGTTTCAGTATGATGAAAAATACAATGTTGGAAATGTCCCGTTATGCAGCGCTGGCTCGCCAGGCTGTGGCAGAGGGTATTGTTCTGCTGAAAAATGAGGCTGTCTTACCACTGGCTTCCGGCGGCAGAGCGGCTTTATTTGGGTACGCGCAATTTCACTACTACCAAAGCGGCACAGGGTCCGGCGGGCTGGTGAACACCGCCCATGTGCCGAACCTGCCCGAAGTGCTGGGCGGTCCGGACGGCTACCAGCTGGATGCCGAGGTGCAGGCCCGCTATGCAGCATGGCTGGCGGAACACCCTTACGAGATGGGAACCGGCTGGGCACAGGAACCGTGGTTTCAGCCGGAAATGCCGCTGGATGAAGACTTTGTCCGCGCTGCGGCCCAGCGTGCCGAAACGGCGTTTATTGTCATTGGTCGCACGGCAGGGGAAGACCAGGACAATAGCAATACTCCCGGCAGCTTTCTGCTGACCGAGGGAGAGGAAAATATGCTGGCGCTGGTTTGCCGTCATTTCAAAAAATCTGTGGTGCTGCTGAATGTTGGCAATATCATTGATATGCAGTGGGTCATGCGATACAACCCCGGCGCGGTGGCGTACATCTGGCAGGGCGGGCAGGAAGGCTGCCGCGGTGTGCTGGATGTGCTGAACGGTACCGTCAACCCCTGCGGCAAACTGCCCGATACCATCGCCTGCACCCCGGCAGATTATCCGGCGGCTGACCATTACGGGGCGGATGACCGCAACATCTATGCCGAAGATATTTACGTCGGCTACCGCTATTTTGAAACGTTTGCACCGGAAAAGGTGCTTTATCCCTTTGGCTTTGGCCTTTCCTATACAAAATTTGAAGTTCGGCTGTTGAGCGCAGATGAAACAGCCGATGGCATTACCGCCTTTGCTGCCGTCCAAAATACCGGCAGCTGCCCCGGCAAGGAAGTTGTGCAGCTCTACTGCACCGCGCCGCAGGGGCGGCTGGGGAAACCGTCCAAAGTGCTGTGCGCCTTTGCAAAAACCAGAACGCTGGCCCATGGGGAGAGCCAGACCCTGACACTGAAAGCCCCGTGGCGTAACTTTGCCAGCTATGATGACAGCGGTGTGACCGGGCACAAGTCTGCCTTTGTGCTGGAAGCAGGCGAGTATCGCTTCAGCCTTGGCACCGATGTGCGAAGTGCGGAAGAAGCTTTTACGGTCACACTACCGTTGATGGTGGTGGAACAGTTGGAATCTGCAGCTGCTCCGGCTGTAGCCTTTGAACGCCTGCGCCCTGGTGCGGATGGAACCCCAGCATGGGAACCCGTGCCCACCGAGGAAGAACGGCCCGAGCCCCGCCGCGCCGCCCGCCTGCCGCGGGAATGGCTCCAGACTGGCGACAAAGGCATCCGCCTGCGGGATGTGGCCGATGGTACCACTGCGATGGCAGACTTTGTGGCACAGTTCAGCGATGAGGAGCTTTGCACCATTGTCCGGGGCGAGGGGATGAACTCTCCGCGCGTTACGCCGGGGACAGCTGGGGCAATCGGAGGCGTCAGCGATGCTTTGCAGCGCTATGGGCTGCCTGCCGCCTGCTGTTCGGACGGGCCGAGCGGTATCCGTATGGACTGCGGCACCGTTGCTTTTGCCATGCCTAATGGCACCTGCCTGGCCGCGACTTTCAACGAGGGATTAAGCGAGGAACTCTACTCGATGGAAGGGCTGGAGCTGCGCAAAAACCATGTGGATACGCTGCTTGGCCCTGGCATCAACATTCACCGCCATCCGCTGAACGGCCGCAACTTCGAGTATTTCTCGGAAGATCCGCTGCTGACCGGCAAAATGGCCTGTGCTCAGCTGCGCGGGATGCACCGCTGGGGTGTAACCGGAACCATCAAACATTTTGCAACGAACAATCAGGAGCACCGGCGTCACTTCGTTGAATCGGTTGTATCGGAACGTGCTTTGCGGGAAATCTATCTGCGCGGCTTTGAAATTGCCGTCAAAGAGGGGCATGCCCGCTCCATTATGACATCCTATAACCCGCTGAACGGTTACTGGACGGCCAGCAATTATGACCTTGTTACAACAATTTTGCGCGGCCAATGGTGTTACACCGGCATTGTGATGAGTGACTGGTGGGCCGATGGCAATGACCGCGACGGCGCAGGCAGCACCAAGCATGTGGCTGCGATGGTTCGCGCCCAGAATGATGTGTTCATGGTTGTGACGGACCCGGAGCATAACTCCGGCAGCGATGATCTGGCCGTTGCTTTGACAGAGGGACGGCTGATCCGGGGCGAGCTGCAGCGCAGCGCGGCGAATATCTGCCGCTTTTTGCTGCAAACACCTGCGTTCCGCCGCAGCATTGGCTGCACCACGGCGTTGGATGCCCAGTTGGAAGCGATGGCCGAGCAGGATATGCAGCAGGCGGCGCAGAACGGCCAACCCCTGACATTACATGGAGGCGTAAGCATTGACCCGGCCGCAATTGATAATGGTTACCGCCGCACCACTGCGTTTTGTGTGATGGTTGAGCAGGGCGGCGCATACACGCTGCATCTGCGCTGCCGCGCAATGCCGGGCAACAGCCCGCTGGCCCAGATCCCGGTTTCGATTTTTGCGGGACGGGTGTTTGTGAAAACCATTACCATCACGGGTGCACAGACCGACTGGTGCGAGTTTACGGCGGCGCTGCCTGCCGTTGACGCGGGGGAAGTTTTCTACCTGCGTTTCTACTTCGGTCAAAGCGGTATGGAGTTGGATGCCGTGACGCTGGATCTGCTGTCATGACATTGACAAACAATCTCGAATATATCAGGTATACGGAGTAATTGTACGTACATCAAAAAGGACAAAAAATGGAAACAACACTGTTTTATGCCCGCGCCGCCTGCGATACAATGATGCGCAAGTTTGCTGCTGCCGACCTGCCGCCGAAAGGCCATTTCTATTATCACCAGGGCGTTTTTCTTTCCGGGGTGCTGAAAACCTGGCAGTTGACCGGGGAACAGAAGTACCTGGACTATGCCGCAAGCTGGGTCCACGCCGTTTTTGACGAGAGCGGAAAAGTTAAACAGTACAAGCGCGCTGACCTTGACGATATCCAGGCCGGCATTTTGCTGTACACCCTGTACGATGCAACCGGGGATGAATTCTACCGCCGCTGTATCGAAAGCGTTGCCGCCCAGGTGCAGGATATTCCACGCTGCCAGTGCGGCGGTTTCTGGCACACCTGCGGCTCGTCGAACCAGATGTGGCTGGACGGCTTGTATATGGTCTGCCCGTTCATTGCGGAGTATGCCCGCCGCTTTGATCGTCCGGAATGGACGGATTTGGTTGTCAACGAGATTCGCTTGATGCGGGAGCACACCCGCGATGCCAAGACCGGGCTGTGGTATCACGCCTGGGACGAGAGCCGCAAAGCGGATTGGTGCAACCCCGAAACCGGGCTTGCACCGGAATTCTGGGGCCGCAGCATTGGCTGGGTGCCGGTGGCCATTCAGGATGTGGTGGAACAGATGGACCCGGATGATGAACGCCGCGCCGCTTTGGAACTGTATGTGCGCGACCTGCTGACCAGCCTTTTGCGCTATCAGAGTGCGGATGGCCGCTGGTATCAGGTTGTGAACAAAGGCGGTCAGCCCGGTAACTGGTTGGAAAATTCCTGCTCTTGCCTATATGCCGCGGCGCTGGCTCGCGCTGCCCGCACCGGACTGATGAGTGCTGAGGCGATTGATGCTGCAAAACGTGCCTTTGACGGCGTTGTGAACAGCCTGGAATGGCAGGGTGAGGATATCCAGATCGGTCATGTATGCATCGGAACTGGTGTTGGCAACTATCAGTTCTACTGTGACCGTCCCTGCGTCACAAATGACCTGCACGGTGTTGGTGCTTTCCTGCTGATGTGTACCGAACTGCAGGTGGCAGAGAATGTTTGTGCGCAAAACAGATAAATGTAAGAACTTTATTTTGCGGCGCAGACAATAGCAGATACCGCTGAATTGTATTGGGATAAGCCCGATACCGCGGGGGCAGAGGCTGAATATCATCTCTTCGTGGATGATGAACGGATGGCTGTGATGAACCCACTGGATGCTGGCCGGTTTGCAGCCGGAGCATTCCTATTACGCCCAAGCTCTGAGATAACCAAAAAAGAAATTGTGTCCTGCACTCTCAGGGTATCTGGAACGGCGATGAGATCATGGTGAATCCCATCGAAATTGAAGGGTTCCGTACAGATATCCGCATCCGGGACCTGCACATGACTTTTAAGCGACAGGGAACCCAGCCGGGAGGCTTGTTTGATGAACAGCCATCGGTGCGGCATGTGTACTCCCATGCGATCCCCGCATTGTATGCCCGCAGTGTGAAACAGCTGACCGTGCAGGAGAGCACCGTGCGCTATGCGGATAAAAGCGAAGCGTGGGCGAGCGAAGTTACAACATTGGAGGACTGTACGGAAAGTGCAGTTGACCTTAAAAAAATTCAATAATCCTTGTAAGGAGGCAGATATTTATGTACCAGGCTGCACAAAACCGTTACAACACCCTGCCAACCCGCCGCTGCGGAAACAGCGGCCTGCTGCTGCCCGCTGTTTCGCTGGGGCTGTGGCATAATTTTGGCGATACCTCCCCGTATGAGAACATGCGTGCGCTCTGCCGTACGGCGTTTGATAACGGCATTACCCACTTTGACCTTGCCAATAACTATGGCCCAGAACCGGGTGCTGCCGAGCGCAATTTTGGCCGGATCTTACACGATGACCTTGGCGTTTACCGCGATGAGCTGATTATTTCCACCAAAGCAGGCTATGAAATGTGGGACGGCCCTTACGGCAACTGGGGCAGCCGCAAATACCTGCTGGCCAGCCTGGATCAGAGCCTGCGCCGCATGGGGCTGGACTATGTGGATATTTTTTACCACCACCGCATGGATCCTAACACCCCGTTGGAAGAAACAATGGGCGCGCTGGCCCAGGCGGTGCGCAGCGGCAAGGCGCTGTATGTCGGCCTATCCAACTATGACGGTCCCACGCTGGAAAAAGCCACTGCGATTTTGGACGAACTGCATGTGCCGTTTATCATCAATCAGAACCGCTACTCGATTTTTGACCGCACGATTGAAAATAACGGCCTGAAAGCGATGGCTGCTCGGTTGCATAAGGGAATTATCACCTTCAGTCCGCTGGCACAAGGACTGTTGACCAACCGATATCTGCAGGGGATTCCGGCTGACAGCCGGGTACGCACAGACGGGCGATTTTTGAAAGAAAAGGATATTACGCCGGAAAAAATCGCTCAGATCAATGCCCTGAACGATATTGCCCAGGCCCGCGGACAGACGCTGGCTGAAATGGCCCTGGCCTGGCTGCTGAGCCATGATGAGAATACGACCGTGCTGATCGGTGCATCGAAAACCAGCCAGATCCTGGATAACATCAAAGCAGTGCAGAACACGAGCTTTACGGCAGAGGAACTGGAAGCGATCGACAGAATCAGCAAATAAGCCACAATCGATAATTTGAAAGGGAAGCCGTTTGCAGAGAACGGCTTCCCTTTTTGTTTCGGGAGTTATGGGGTTGGCGGGCGCAGCCGCTGTATTTCAAGATAGAAGTACCAATGCCGGTGCCTGTGGCCCGCCGCCAGTCCGATGGGGCGGTGCCCATCACCTCATAAAAATGGCGGTTGAAGCTGGACATGGAGCCAAAGCCGACTTTTTCACTGATGGTCAGGATCGAATCATCGGTCATGCGCAAAAGGCTGCAAGCTTTTGCAATGCGCGTCCGGTTCAGGTAGTCCAGCGGCCCCATGCCGACAAGCTCCCGGAACACCCTGCGAAAATGGGATTCGCTCATGCTGCACGCATCGGCAAGGTCGCGGATGCTGAAATTCTCCATATAGAATTCATCAATATAGGTCAATGCAGGTGCAATGACCATGCGGTTTGCTGCGGCAGAATCATTTTGCTCGGTGGAAAGCCGCATGACTTCGGTAATCAGGGCAACAAACAGCCCGCGCACGCTGATCTCATAGTTCAGGGAACGTGTTTGCATTTCCTGCAGGATCATCTTGACATAATTTGCCAGCGCGGGGTGGTCGGCAGAGGAAAAAATGCCGCTCCAGCCATGCAGTACCTGGGCCAGCAGGCGGCTGTTTGGCAAGGCTGCTGGGTCAAAAAAGGGGCGCAGCAGCTCCTCTGCATCGGTAAAAATATAGCTCCATTTACACGGGGCAGAATATGGGAAAACACGATATAGACCGCGTGTGCCAGGGCCTGCGTGATTCGCTGAAAGCGCTTTGCGTGATCTGCCTGGTGTTGGCCGTCGCGGTGTTTGCATCGCGCCGGCTGCTGCTGTCGATTTTCCTTGACCCAGCCACCGATGCTGCCAGCATTGCACAAGGGGCGGATTTTCTCAGTGTAATGGGGTGTGCCTATATTATTGCCGCGGTAATGAACAGTTATCTGAACGTGCTGCGCGGTGCAGGGGATGTAAATGTCAGCCTGGTTGCAGGCCTGTTTGAGATGGGGGCCCGGCTGGCGTTTGCCTCTTTGCTGGCGCCGCACCTGGGTGTGTGGGGCATCTGGCTTGCCACCCCGTTAAGCTGGGCTTCTGGCTGTATCATCCCGGTGGTGCGGTATTACAGCAAAGAATGGATGAAGCGAACGCTGATCTGAACCGGTGAGAAATAAAAGAAAGCACGGCTCTGCGATAGAAAAATCATCATGAGACCGTGCTTTGTCTTGAGTTTATGAATTTTGGGCAAAAGGCTTCAGTGCGCTTTTGCGGTATTGCTGCGGGCTTTGGCCTGTCATGGAAGAAAAGCGGGTGGAAAAATTGCTTTCATCCTCAAAGCCAACCTGGCGGGCAACCTCGCCGACAGGGAAATCTGTCAGAACCAGCAGTTCTTTTGCGCGGGTAATACGGGTGGATAACAAAAAATTGTACGGTGTTGTGCCCATATATTGCCGGAAAAGCCGCAAAAACCAGCTTTTGCTGACAGGGATCTGCGCCAGCAGCATATCCAGATTGATGGGCTCCGCATAATGTGCACGGATATAATCTGCAATCTGCTTGATCATGGTCCGGTTGGAACGGCTTTCGTCCCCGGAAAGCTGCTGGTGGGCAAGCAGTGCCAGCATTTTGTGCAGTGTCAACCCAATTTCGATCTGGGCGGTGGTGGTTTCCTTTTTCCACTCGGCAAACAGTGTTTCAAACAAAGGCTGCATCTCCATGCGGCTGACATGCGCAGCGGTAAGCCGCCCCTGCGACTGTACGCAATCGGCTAACGTTTTAACCCCAACACCGTCAAGGTGTACCCAGTAGTGCTCCCATACATCATAGCCGGGGGCCGTGCAGTAACTTTGCGGTGTGCGGCAGTTCATCAGCAGTGCGGCACCTTGCGGCAGCTCAATGTGCTGTTCGTTCTGCTCAATCAAGCCAGCCCCGGCCAGGGTATAAAAAAGGATGTAACTTTCCTTGTCTGTACGGGCTGTGGCAAAGTGGGAACGCCCATAAAACAGTCCGGCTTCCGTTGCATAAAACGGCTGTGCCAACACGGCGTTATTTGGCGTTGCACGCAGCCACACACTGCGCTCTTCCACGTCCATATTATAGGTCAACATAAGGGATCACCTCAGTAGAATTATCACAAAATAAACAGTGCTTTGTGGTATGAAATAGATCAGAAAAAAGCAATATAATGTAAATGAAAAGAATAGTAACACTACAGTAATTTTACCAAAAATAAGGTGCGGATGCAACCTTGTTTTTTGACTTTGGTTTTAACGTGATACAAAATAAAAATGTTTGTACGGAAAGGAAATCAACATGGAACATATGGCATGGAAAGGCCGCATCAAACCCGGTTGCAAGGCAGAATATCAGCGCCGCCACGCAGAGATCTGGCCGGAGATGGTCAAGGTTTTGAAAGAGGCAGGCATCTGCAATTACAGCATTTTTTATTGCAAAGATGAACTTTTTGGCTACTATGAATGCGAAAAAGGCGTTGCCTATGCTGAAAAAGTGCAGGCAGAAAGCCCCATTGTGGACCGCTGGAATGAGTATATGAAAGATATTCTGGAGCTGGAAATGGACCCCGTGACCGGTGCCCAGCCCAAGCTGGAGCAGGTGTTCCGGCTGGATTAACAAACAAAGCAGAGAAGCGAGCCTTGCCAGAGAAAAAATGGTAAAGCTCGTTTTTTATTTGCTTTATTGTTGTGCGGCAATCAAGTCCTGCGGTTTATCGGGCATCCTGTTCAAGGCCATTCATAGCTTGAAAAGTAAATAAAGCTCTGCAAAAGAGGACGGTAAAAGTCATACCGTAACAGTTTCACTATACATCGTGTCCCACAAGCTCAAACTCTCTTTTGATTTTGACATAATTTCCTTGTCCAGAGCTCTTTCTGCCATTTCTGTGTGTTTGGCATATCCAAGTATTGGCATCCAATTCACCGTGAAGGATGCAACAGCTATCAATGAGGAAATGCTTCGCAGCGCTGCGCTTAATGCAAGGCGCAAGGCAGAGATTTTATGTGAGGCGTCTGGCGTCAAACCGGGCGACCTACTAACGGTTGACTATAATTGGGCAGAACTGAGCGTTTACTCGCAGACCGACTATCGTTGCTGTGACGATGCGATGATGCTTGCGCCCACGTGCGCCCCCTGTGACATTCAACCAGATGACATAGATGTGAGCGATACTGCAACCTTTACTTGGGAAATCAAATAATTCTTATACGGCAGAAGCGTCCCCCGTTTGGAGGGACGCTTCTAATGTATTTGTTGGTATCAGAGTTCGCAATGTACCTGTTGCTCCAACGATTCGCCGTATTCAAACACGGTTGCTACACAGAAAATCACACCGCACCAGAACCATGTTCCAACATCCAGAACAACCGAACCGCTGCCTAGTATAAGACCATAAACAAGTGGAAAAAATATCGTTTTTAGTAAATTGCAAATCAACATCATCCACGCGATTTTTCGGATACAGTCCACGCTATACGCCGTAAAGGGGGTTCCTTGCTGATCTATTTCCCAGAATACCAGCCATAGCAGATGGAGTTGCAAAATCATAAATACGTTTTTGAGCGCGTTTTCAAGCGAGAACAGATAATATGCCATTCGAGGATTCTCTGATATTGCTGAAGTGCTTACAGAGCTAGGAATCTCCACTCCCGTGCTTGCTGATGCGCCGGTGTCTGAATTCCCTATTTGGTAAACAACGCTAGCCTTTGAATTGGATGTATCCAGCTTGTAATAGCCCTTGCGTGGACTAAAAATGGTTATGATCGTCATAACCCAAGAGAAGACCAAAAGAACCGTATAGGCTATTACAATAAAGCGTAAAATTTTGCGAATCGTCGCGCATTGAGCGTGCAAATAAAAGTTGTGTCCCATCATTTATCACCTTGCCGCCATTTATTATTTCAATGGAAGTGTTTTTTCATTCGTTCTCCTCATTTCTCGAAGTGGTCGGCGGCAATGCCATCCAGGGATTGCTTGATTTTTTCAAATGGCTGGTATAGGTCCAGCGTTCGGACTGTGATTTGGTTGCCGTGCATTTGGAACACACTGTTCGGTTGGATGATATCTACCGTCTTTGCGTACAAAAGCATACCAGATACCTTGTGAGGCTCGCCACTCTTCTCCAGCTCAAATTCTTTATTCTTTACATAGGTGTAAATTTGGTACATATTCCCGGAATGAATGGTGCGTTTATTGTACTGCACCTGCATATTGTGAGCATAGTACTTGGCATCGATTATGAGAACAGAATTTCCTCGCTGGAGCATAATGTCGCTCTGCATGATAGGAAGTGAAGCCTGTAAGCCATCATCCAGCGCCCATCGTATCTGCGATGCCGATGCTTTCAGTTCTTGATGTTCTCGCCGGTAGTATTCCAGAAGAAATTTTTCATAGAGATGACTCATCTCCTGACTATCTTCGAACGCTGCGAGCTTATAACTGCCGTCATCTTCAGTCTGGAGCATACTATTCAGAACGAGCCGACAAATGCCGATGAGCATAAAATAAGTCTGGTTGTTGCGGTGAAATCGCAGGTCAGACCACCGGATAGAGCTTGGCACGACCTCACCGATAGACGAGAAGAAAAGCATCTCACTGCGGAGGCGTTGCCGATACTCTTTCTTTACCTCGTTGCTGCCTATCAGAATCAGCGCAGTGGTTTTGATTATCCGATTCAAAAGATTGTTCTCGGAGAGTTCATCGTACTCACAGTGAAGCTGCTGGCGATGGGCTATCTGGTTTCGAATTGTGCCCGGAAAGGAAATTTTACCGTGTAGCACGGAGAGGTCTCCTTTTTGGTCGATATACTCCTTATAGAGCCCCTGCTTTAACTGCTGACCGATACCCTGCGCAAGAATCGCCGCAAAAAGGTTTTGAGCGTTGTCGAACCGGACGGTCTCCATATCCTTGTAGTTCTTCTGTTGCAGCACCTTAAAAGCATAGACCA
>OLYI01000757.1_pt1 | contig 10643 bp, 10 predicted proteins | sample 1644251 | NCBI WGS metagenome assembly OLYI01 (sample SAMEA103958140, study PRJEB25191) | human gut metagenome | biome: human-associated habitat [ENVO:00009003]; feature: intestine environment [ENVO:2100002]; material: feces | place: Germany | collected 2013/2015 | reverse complement strand
CTTTTTTCGATTTACAGTTTTGCAGAATCCGGCGTGCCACTTCTCCCGTTACATCACCGTCCTCTCCGTATGCTGCGCCTCTCTCATTGAACCGGCGTACTATTTCTTCAATGGTATCATCGCCTATTCCTGCTTCATCCAAGCGAGTCTTAAGTCCTAAATTTCTAAAGAATTCTTCAGTTTTTTCTATGGTTAGCGATACCCGTACACTGGGAACTCCTGAAGTAACCCCCCAGATACGTTCGCCATATTGTAGTATTTTGTCACGTTTTTTATCGGCGAGTGTCCGTAGAGTTCCGGGAAATACGATTGCCAGGGTCTGGCCGTGTGTCATGCCATGTAGTGCGGTCAGCTCATGCCCTATCATGTGGGTGGCCCAGTCTTCGGATACTCCCATAGCAATGAAACCGTTCAAAGCCATAGTGGCGGACATCATAAATTCACTCATCAAGTGATAGTCCTGTTTGTTTTCTTTGATTTGCGGAGCGATTTGTACCAATGTACGAAGGATGCTTTCGCTCCAGCGGTCCATTAGATAAGATTCGTTTGTTTTGGTCATGTATTGTTCCATGACGTGTACAAAAGTGTCTGCCAGTCCGCAAGCTATCTGATAGTCGGGCAGTGAGAAAGTTACTGTCGGATCTAGGATAGAAAATACAGGATGGGAGGAGAAAAATGGATATTTTTCATGAGTTTCACGGCATGAAATTACAGCTCCGTTATTCATTTCTGAACCTGTGGCGGGAATAGTATTTTGTGCACTGCCTTTTTTAACCAGTTCCCAGGCATCTCCGTCGTAGGGAATACCAGCGGAAATCAACTTGGTGCCGTCTATAACTGAGCCGCCACCTACTGCCAGCAGGAAGTCAATGTTTTTTTCTTTGCCTGATTCTATCGCCTTTTTCAAGGTAGATATATCGGGATTTGATTCTATTCCCCAAAACTCCGTGTAATCACGTCCTTCAAGGGCTTGGATTACTTGTTCATAGACTCCATTTGTTTTTACACTGCCACCTCCGAAAGTGATCATGATTCTCTTGTCGGCCGGTATCTGTTGGGACAATTGGGCAATCATGCCTTTGCCAAAGATGAGGCGTGTAGGATTGTGAAAGATAAAATTATCCATAACTAATTGGGGTTTTCTTGGTTAATACTGAGTAAAGATAATGCTTTTTTCCTATCTTTGAGAAAAAATTTAGCTAATGAACGTAAAACTGGGAAAATACAACCAGCTGGAGGTTGTAAAAGAAGTAGACTTTGGTGTCTATTTAGATGGAGGCGATGACGGAGAGATTTTATTGCCTACGCGTTATGTGCCCGAAGACTGTAAGCCTGGCGATGTGCTGAATGTCTTTCTTTATCTTGACAATGAGGAAAGGCTGATAGCTACCACTTTGCAGCCGTTGGTGCAGGTGGACGAGTTTGCCTGTTTGGAAGTGGCATGGATTAATGAGTTTGGTGCGTTTTTGAATTGGGGATTGATGAAAGACCTTTTTGTACCTTTCCGTGAACAAAAGATGAAAATGCAGAAAGGGAGAAAGTATATAATACACGCACATATAGACGAAGATAGTTACCGCATTATGGCATCTGCTAAAGTGGAGCATTATCTTTCTAAAGAACATCCCGACTATCGGCTGGGACAGGAAGTGGATATCCTGATATGGCAGAAAACAGATTTGGGATTTAAGGCTATTGTGGAAAATAAGTTCAGTGGTTTGCTTTACGATAATGAGATTTTCCAACCTTTAGAAACCGGTATGAGGCTGAAGGCTTATGTAAAGCAGGTGCGTGAGGATGGTAAGATCGATTTGGTTCTGCAAAAGTTGGGCGCAAAGAAGGTGGATGATTTTTCGGAAGTGTTATTACAATATATTAAAGATCATGAAGGCTTCACTCCATTGAATGATAAAAGTGCTGCAGAGGATATCTATGATGCTTTTGGTGTCAGTAAGAAAACTTTCAAGAAAGCGGTGGGGGATTTATATAAAAAACGCCTGGTTGTTTTGGAAGCTGAGGGGATACGCCTCACTTAGTGGAGCTTTTCCCTACCGGATATAGGAAAAGCCCTATGAACTTATGGGGAAAATCAATTGTGGGGGAAAGCGATTTCCCCTATTTTTGTGCCATAGAACTAACAAACTAAAAACGGAACAGCTATGAAAAGATGGACTACATTACTGATAGTGATTTGTATGCTAGGTATAACTATTCCCGCAATGGGGGCCATGAGTATCAGCAAAATGAGACAGAACACTCGTTTCCTTACCGACCGTATGGCATATGAACTGAAACTCACTCCGCGGCAATACAATGATGTATATGAGGTGAATTATGATTTTATCAATAATGTCCGTTATCTGATGGATGATGTGGTAAGAGGCTATGATTATGCGTTGGAACGTTACTATGATTTTCTGGATGTGCGTAATGATGATCTTCGTTGGATACTTTCCAGTGCGCAATATCGTCGTTTTATGAGGGCTGAGCATTTCTACCGTCCCATTTATGCGCATGAGAACAAATGGCATTTCCGTATTTATCTGGTATATAATAATGTGAATTTTTTCTACTATGGCAAACCGCATCATTATGCTAGTTATTGCGGAGGGCATTATCGTACTCATTTCAATAATGTCAGTTATTATAAGACCCATTATCGTGACCATTACCGCCATGATGTGTACGATGGCCATTATCGTATCCGCCATGACAGAATGACGTATGATATGCACCGTCGTCGTGATTTCAATATAGCTGTTCGTCCTCCACAAAAGGAGCATCATCGCCCGGCCACTCCTCCTCAGACTCGTCCAAACAGACCTCAAATCCATCCTGACAGGCCGTCGGGTGATCATCGTCGTCCGTCTGTTCCACAGGCAAGGCCGGACAGACCGAAGAAGGATCAGAATAACAAGCATGATGGGCGCCCTTCACGACGTGGACAGAACTCACAGGTTGATAAAGACCGTCATGAAAATAGGCGTATTACTCCATCCGGCAGGGATGTGAGAAGAGGAAATGGTAAGAAAGAGAAAGATTCGGACCGTTCAGGAGGAAGCAATAAAAGTAATTCTAAGGAAAGAACAGCAGTGCGTATGCGTACGGTATAGTATGATTTGAAAAACAACGAAAACCGACGTAAATAAGAGTCCGAAACACAATGAATTGTCCGGAATTGTAAAGGTCGTTTTTATGATGATTCACCACAGGTCAACGCAGAATCTGATTATGAATAGACTGTGAAAATCTGTGGTGAATCTTAATAATTTATTCCAAAGTAAGAGGAACTCCTTTGTAGAAATCCAGAATCTTGGTACGGAACAGATAGTCATATTTTGCTTGAAGCATATCCGAAACGGCTTTCATCCAATTGGTACGTGCCTCATTGTATTCAGTAGCGTTGGCTTTACCATTGGCATATTTTTCGCTCATCAGACGGAAGGAAGCTTCAGAAGCATCCGTAGCTGTATTACTGCTTTTGTATTTGCTTTCGGCAGCTACTGCATTATAGTATGCTTGCTGTATTTCTTTGAAAAGAGCCTTTTTGCTTTCTTCCAACTTCCATGATAAAGCAGTGCGCTGGATGCGTGCGTTCTTTACTTTATTTCGTGTGTCAAAACGGTTGAACAACGGAATGCTGAGTGAGAATTGCAGGTATTTATTAAAATTTTGATGCCACTGGCTGCTGAATGAAGCATTTTCTACTCCTGAGATATTATAGTAGTTTGTTCCTATACCTGCACTGAAGTTTAATTGCGGATACCAGGAACTTTGGGCAATACGGATATTTTTGGCCGCACCTTCCAGACGAAATTGGGCTGCTTTAATACTTGGTTTGTTCAGAACAGCTTGTGCATAGATATCTTCGGGAAGTGAAAGCAGAGTAAAATCATCCTCTACACGGGGAGATACTACTCCAAATCCGTCAGGAGTAGGAAGTTCCAACAGCTGGCTCAGTTCTAACAAAGCTAACTGATAGTTATTGTCAGCCTGTACTGCTGACATTTCGTCTTGTGCGACGCGTGCGCGGGCTTCATAGACTTCGGCTTCAGATGCTTTCCCATTTTTGAAATAGGCTTCTTTCAATTCCAGCTGTTCCCGGCTTAACTCTACTTGGTTGTGAGCTACTTTTGCCAATTCTTCATTAAAAAGAATTTGTAGATAGGCAGAGGTGACAGAAATGCTGATATCTTCTTTGGCCTTGTTCAAGTCTTCTGTAGCTGCTTTCAGGTTCAGTTTGCTGAGAGCGATGTTGTTCGGTATCCGCAATCCTGTAAATAAAGGAATACTGGTACTGAGTGAGAAGTTGGTGTTTTTGGTATTACGGTCGCCATACGTATTGTCTGCCTGCAAGGCACGGCCGAAGTTAAATGACTGGCCCACATTACCGTTCAGATTAGGCAGCCGGCTGTATTTAGCAGTATTCAAATCCACTGCATTCTGATCTCTTGCAGCTTCCTGTTGCTTGATACTCAGGTTGTGTTCTATAGCATAATCAATGCATTTACGTAAATCCCATTTTTCTTGGGAAACGGCCGGTAATGCAGTCAGGGTGGCCAAGGCTATAATGATTTGTTTCTTCATAATGATATTCTGTTATTTCTTTTCTGCTCCGCGTACTTTTTCATTGACATTCAGACCGTTCTTTATTTCAATCTGGATACCGTCACTCATACCTGTAATAACGGCACGACGGCTGAATTTCTGTGAAGGTACACTATCTGTCAATACGTATATAAAAGTAGAGTCGTTTTTAAACTCAACAGTACTTTCGGGTACTGCCAGTACCTTGCTGGCACGTGCCAGAACGATTTCCGCATTTGCGCTATATCCGGAACGGATGGTAATACTGTCGGGGACTGTGATGGCTGCTTTGATCTCAAATTGGTTGGCACCATTTTCTTCTACACCTTTAGGAGAGATATATTCTAGTTGTGCATCAAATTCCATGTTTTGTAAGGCTCCTAAAGTTATTTTTACCGGCATGCCTTCGTGTATGCGTCCTACTTCCGTTTCATCAATATTGCCTCGGAAAATCAGATCATTCATGTTGGCTACGGTGGCGATAGTGGTTCCGTCATTGAATGTGTTGCTCATTATGACGGAGTTACCGGCTTTTACGGGCACATCCAAAATCAATCCGTCAATAGTAGATCGGATAAGGGTACTACTGAATGAAGCCTTGTTTTTAGTGATACCTTCTTTGACTATTTCCAGGTTATCTTTGGCTGTTTGTAATTCTTCACGTGCCTGTTTTACGGCTACTTCACTCTTTTCATATTCTTCACTGCTGATAAGTTTGCTTTCGAACAGTTTTTTCATACGGGCAAAGTCCGTTTCTCCTTGTCTGGCATTGATTTCTGCCAGTCTTACACGGCTTTCTGCCGAGTTTAGTTGTCCCAGTTCGGGGATCACCTTTACTTTGGCAATCACTTCTCGTTTCTTTAATTTTTGTCCGGCTTCCTTATATACCTCGTCAATGATACCTGAAATCTGCGGCTTAATCAGAATCTCGTCACGCGGTTCTATTTTTCCGGTAGCTACAGTGGTCTTTTTCAGATCGGTGATTTCTGCGTTTAATATAGTATACACGCTGGCTTTGGGTTGTGATTTTTGATAGAGAAATACAAATGTTCCGATGAATATCAGTGCAACGATGACTAATAGTGCAATTTTTACATACTTTTTCATATCTGTTTGTTTTATTATTTTTTTATTCTTGTTTGTTCTTGCATGGAAACTTTATCCGTTACGTCGGACGGCTTTATTCGTCTCTTATAGCCTCAATGGGTTTGATGGCCATAGCGCGATAGGCCGGTGCTAATCCGGCCAGCATACCTAAGACCATCAATAAAATGCAAGCCCCGACGGCCATCCAGAAGCTGATTTGAAAATGAGCCTCTGTACCCGAAGCTGCCGTTCCTATTTCCAGCCCTTGTAAGATCAAGACTCCGAAACTAATCCCCATTAACCCTGCAAAAGTTGTCAATACCATGCTTTCAGAAAGAATTTGGTTTAGAATATCTTTAGGGCGTGCGCCAATGGCTCGGCGGATGCCGATTTCGGTTGTACGTTCTTTCACGGTAACCATCATAATATTGCTTACTCCGATAGCTCCTGCCAGTAATGTTCCCAAACCTACCATCCATGCCAAAATTTTGATTCCTGTGAACAGATTGTCAATCATGCTGAACATTGCTTCTGCATTGACCATGATCACCGCTTGTTTGTCGTCCGGGTGGATATAGTGCGCTTTCTTGATTACTTGTTCTATTTTGTCAGCTATACTGGTAACGGTCACACCCGGTTTTACGGTAATACAGACTAAATCAATGCGCTTTCCAAAATTGTATGCTTTTTGCATGGTAGTAAATGGAAGAGTTACACTATCCTCTGTTCCTGCATTGATATTCATGTTACTGGTTGATAAGCTAACACCTACAATCTGATAGTAAATACCATCCACACGCAAATATTGTCCGCATGGGTTTCCTCCTTGGGGAAACAGTTCGTCGTATACTCGTTTTCCTATGGTGCATACTTTCCGGCTTTCCAGTATGTCTACGTCATTGATAAAGCGCCCCATTGTAATATTTTGAGCTTCTATCTTTTCATAATCAGGTTGTAACCCTCTGACGGCACAGGAGCTTTTCTTGTCTCCGAAAATAGCAGTAGAGCCCCATCGGCTGATATTGGGAGTGATAACTTCTACTTCCGGTACGGCTTGGCGGATACGTTCCACATCGTTAAATTCCATATCCCAATAACGTCCTTTTCTAAATCCTTTATAGGCTTCACTGGTTTTATTACTTCCGAAAAAAACGGAATTGGTGGCGAATCCTTTAAAGTTGGCCGACATCATATCTTGTAGTCCCTGGCCACCCCCCATAAGGGCAACCAGCATGAATATGCCCCAAAAAACACCAAAAGCGGTCAATAGGCTACGTGTCTTGTTTCTGGTAATGGTGATGAATATTTCTTCCCACCTGTCTAAATCTATTCTCATAATTTTAATCTGCTCTAAGTGCTTCGATTGGTCGGATCATGACGGCCTTGCGGGCAGGAAAGAAACCTGCCAGTGTACCGGCTATCACCAATGTCATGGTTGCTTGTATGGCTATACTGATATCTACTGTGGGATTGAGGAAAACTGTTTCGGTGAAAACGCCTGCGTCTACAGTTTGGTTTCCTGCCACTGTGTTCATGTATTCCGTGGCAGCAATGCCTGCCACCATTCCTATATACCCGAAAAAGGTGGTAATTGTTACGCTTTCGGCTATGATTAGCCATAAGATAGATATAGGTTTGGCACCCAACGCTTTGCGGATACCAAATTCACGGGTCCGTTCTTTTACTGTGATCAGCATGATATTACTTACACCTACGATGCCACTCAGCAAAGTGAATATGCCTATTACCCAAATGGCTATAGTCAGAATGCGCATACCTTTTTCTTGTTGCAGGAATTGGGTGAAACGGTTCCACATCCAGATAGCGCCTTTGTCATCAGCTGTAAACCGGTGGTGTACGCCGATAGCTTTGCGGTACTCCTTTTCAAAGATTTCATTTTTTTCTTCTGTATCGAGTCCTTGTGTCATAAATATCAAATTGTTCAGCTTGTCACCTTTATTATATATGAGTTGTAAGGTGGTGAATGGGATGAAGGCGTTAGGTTGGAAACTTCCCTTGTCGGTAAAAAGGCCTACCACTTGATATACTACTCCATTGGCGTTGACAAATTTTCCGATAGCTTTGTCTGCGTCTTTTTTAAAGAGCATTTCTGCGGTTTTTGTATGAAGAATGATTACTTTTCGCCGTTGACGGATATCGATGTCATTGATAAATCGCCCCCCTGCAGGTTTTACTCTTTCTACATCCTTATGATTAGGGTATACTCCTTCCAGTGTGGTGGATACATAGTCTTGTCCATATGTTAAAGTCACATTACTCTGACGTACGGTAGCTCCTACACTGATGACATTTTTGGGAAAATCGGTTTCGGTTATCCGATAGTCTTTATTGTCCAGTTCAATGCGGCGTCCTTCTTTTAATCCGTCGTATGCTTTGGAAGTCCAGCCGGGAAATACTTTGATGGAATTCATAGCCATATCTGCAGATGAGCTTTCGAAAGCATGGATTAGTCCGTTGCCTGCCCCCAGCAGTACGATCAGCATGAAGATACCCCAAGCTACGGCAAAGCCGGTGAGGAACGTGCGTAATTTATTGCGCTTTATTGTTCCGAATATTTCTTGAATAAGATCAATCATGTGTGTCAGTTATTTCATGAATCCGTTCTTGCCGAAAGGAGAGGCATTATGGTCTATGTTTTCTTCAATCCGTTCAATCAGTCCGTCCTTGATATGGATGATTTTGTCCGTTTGGTTCGCTACTCCACTTTCATGAGTGACGACAACAATTGTCAGCCCCTCGTTTTTATGCAGTTCTTTCAGAATATTCATCACTTCCACGGATGTTTTGCTGTCCAGGGCTCCGGTAGGTTCATCGGCAAGGATGATTTGCGGTTTGGATATCAAGGCACGTGCTATGGCTACACGTTGTTTTTGTCCGCCGGACAATTCATTGGGCATATGATGCGCCCATTCTTTAAGACCTAGTTTGTCAAGGTATTCTAATGCCATTTGATTCCTTTTTTTTCGGCTCACTCCCTGATAGAAGAGGGGAAGAGCTACATTTTCTACCGCATTTTTAAAAGAAATCAGGTTGAAAGACTGAAAGATGAATCCTATCATCCGGTTTCTGTATTCGGCAGAGCGGGTTTCACTCAGATTCTTGATTAATACATCGTTCAAATAATATTCTCCCGAATCGTAATTGTCCAAGATGCCTAAAATATTCAATAAAGTGGACTTTCCGGAACCTGAAGCCCCCATAATGGAAACAAACTCACCTCGTTCTATGTCGAGGTTGATACCTTTCAAAACATGTAGCGGAGCTCCGTTATGATAGGTTTTGTTGATATTCTCTAAATGTATCATTACCGATGAATTTAACTTGTGTTTGTCTGGTTAGACGTGCCGAAGATACAAAAAGTTGCAATGCTATATGAAATAATTGAAAAAAAATTTGCTCTCTTTTTTCTATTAATTTTCTTGCTGTGTTTGACATTTTTCTTCCTCCTTTTTTGTAGGGCGTTCGCCTAACGTTAATTAGTTTATACTTTTTCGCATTTGCTCAAAATAACTAACCCTAAATAATAATATATCATGGTAACAGGCATGGAAAAACCCTACGTAGTAGGTATGGACATTGGCGGAACTAATACAGTTTTTGGCATCGTAGATTCGCGTGGTAACGTATTGGCTACCGATTCAGTTAAGACACAATCATTTTCTAAGATAGAGGATTATGTAGAGGCTGTCAGTTCAAAATTGCGTCCGTTGATTGAATCGTTCGGTGGCGTAGAAAAAATTAAAGGTATGGGTGTAGGTGCTCCTAATGGAAACTACTATAACGGAACCATTGAATTTGCTCCGAATCTTCCTTGGAAAGGGGTGATTCCCTTGGCTACTTTGTTTGAAGAAGCAATAGGTGTTCCTACTGCCTTGACAAATGATGCTAATGCTGCCGCCATCGGCGAAATGACTTATGGTGCGGCTCGTGGCATGAAAGACTTTATTATGATTACTCTTGGAACCGGTGTTGGTAGTGGTATCGTAATAAATGGACAACTGGTTTACGGACACGATGGTTTTGCCGGAGAATTGGGACATGTGATAGTTCGTCGTGACGGACGTCAGTGTGGTTGTGGTCGTAAGGGCTGTTTGGAAACTTATTGTTCGGCTACAGGTGTGGCACGCACGGCACGTGAATTTCTGGTTGCCCGTCCCGAACCTAGTTTGTTAAGAGATATCCCGGCTGAAGATATTGTATCTAAAGATGTTTTTGACGCGGCTGTAAGAGGGGATAAATTAGCACAAGATATCTTTGAATATACAGGACGTATTTTGGGTGAGGCTTTGGCGGATTTCATTGCTTTCTCCAGCCCGGAAGCGATTATCCTGTTTGGTGGATTGGCAAAATCAGGTGATTATATCATGAAGCCGATCCGTAAAGCTATAGATGATAATATCTTGAAGATTTACGAAGGTAAGACTAAATTGTTGATTTCTGAATTGAAGGATGCTGATGCCGCCGTGTTGGGAGCTAGTGCATTAGGCTGGGAAGTAAGAGAATAATGGAAAACAAAAAGCAAGGATATAAAGTTCGGAAATATCAGGGACCGGTAAAACGTTATTGCCAGATGTTGAATCTGAAAAACGATGCGGCCTTGATAGCCGAGTATAGAAAGCGCCATTCGGAAGGCAAGGTTTGGCCGGAAACATTGGCAGCTATTCGTGAAGTCGGTATTTTGGAAATGGAAATTTATATCCTGGGAACTAATTTGTTTATGATAGTGGAAACTCCTCTCGATTTTGATTGGGATACGGCCATGGCCAGAATGGCTACGTTGCCTCGTCAGGCAGAATGGGAAGAGTATATGTCTGTCTTTCAACAGGCAGAGCCGGGAGCGTCTTCGGCTGAAAAATGGCAGTTGATGGATAGAATGTTTTATCTATATGAATAACTTTCATTCTAGATAATAATAAGAAAAGGATATGATAAAAATCATATCCTTTTTC